>JGI26341J46601_10000393_pt1 | contig 13502 bp, 10 predicted proteins | sample BogFormECP12_OM3_FD_46601 | JGI IMG/M metagenome (IMG submission 46601) | reverse complement strand
GGTCTGCCGTTTCCGTTATTGAGCGATCCGGACAAAAAGATCGTGAACGCCTACCACGTTTGGGTCGAGAAAAGCATGTACGGCAAGAAGTACATGGGCACACAGCGCACGACCTACCTGATCGGGCCGGACCAAAAAATTAAGGCGGTCTTACAGAATGTGAAAACGACTGGACACGTCGCGAAAGTGTTGGAGGCCCTTGCCGCGTGAAATACCCGGCGAACGCTGAAAACGACGGTTTAACGGTACGGTTTGAGATGAGAGGCTGATGAACCGCCAATCGCTTCTTTCCATCTACGAAAAGCTGGAAGCAATCATTTCGAAATTGCCTGGCCCGCTTCAGAATGCGGTGTCCGGCGAATTGAGGCCGATCAAGCAGATCTTCCTGGCACAAAGGCTGGCGAGAATAGTGCTGGTCGGCAAACCGGCCGCTGACGCTTCCGCTCTGTTTTCCGCACTTGTTGGAAGCAACCTTGAAATGATTGACGTCAAGCCGGCCGGCGGATGGGTCGCTTACGAACTGCGAGGACGGGGAGGATTCAAAGTTCTCGATGCCCGGCGGCTGAATGAGACGAGTCTCGCTTGGAGTGCTCTGACGGCAGCGATCAACGAGGAATGTCCGGATCTATTCGTTTTCCTCGTCGACGGCAGCCAGCCGCTCGATCTGGGGTTGGAATGCGAACAGGCGATCCGTTTGCTCGATTTGGCGGAATTGCGCCATCAGTCGAAGGCCGGCTTGATTGGCGTAATCGATTTTCCAAATGCGACCGCGCCCGATGTCGTTGAAGCGCGCCGGCTCGATTTGCAGGCATGGCTGAGCGGGCCCGGGAAATTGTCTTCACATTTTGTCAAAAGCATTGCGGTCGGTTCTTTTGTGCGCTTTCGGGTCGACGGATCAATCGATCCGGATCGCGATGAGCGTCACAACATCGACCTGCTCGGCGAGATGTTGACACGCGAATTGCCGGGCGAGGCGCAGGTTGAAATGGCACGCCTTGTCCGAGCAAAAAAGATACAATTAGAGATTTCCAACCATCTGGTGCGATCGATGACAACTGTTTGCGCCGCTATCGGTGTCCAGCCAATTCCCTTCGCGGATTTTCCGATTCTGACAGCGCTTCAGTTCGCGATGGTCTCCGGCATCATGCACGTGAGCGGGCGGGAACTCGGCTTGAAATCTGCCGCCGAGTTTTTTGCGGCGCTTGGGGCCAATATCGGGCTGGGACTGGTATTCCGTGAAACTGCGCGTGCCGCTGTCAAGCTCTTGCCGGGATGGGGGAATGCGATCTCCGGAGGGGTTGCAGCGGCCGGGACTTACTCCGTCGGCCGGTCTGCGATCGGGTACTTTGTGGAAGGGATTTCGATAGGCGAGGCACGCCGGATATTTCGCGGTCCAAGGCCCCCGAGGGTGAAATAGCACGCTGAAAACGGCGTCCAAACAGTGCCTAATATTATTAGGCAGAGGTTGTGAATAACCTGTGTAGAAATCCGGGAAACTCGAAAACATGTCCGGTTCGGATTCGAACAGCAGAATATTTGCCAAGTGAAAATCACTGAAATCATGTCATTGCTGGATTCGCTTGGAGCTTCCCCTCGTAAATCGTTGGGACAGAATTTCTTACATGACAAAAATCTGGCCTCGTGGATTGTTGAAAAACTTGAAATTGATCCGCGGGACCATGTGTTGGAAGTCGGGCCAGGACTCGGCGCTTTGACTGAACAAATATTGCTTTTCGGGGTGTCGGCAACTTTGCTCGAAAAAGACCGTGCGTTCGCAAAATACCTTCGGGAAAAGTTTGATGCTCCCAAGGGTGAAGTAATCGAAGGAGATGCCCTTGATTACGATACGCGTGCCGATTTTGTGCGACAACCGGTCAAGGTAATCGGAAACCTGCCTTATTACGTATCATCGGCGATACTGTTCCATTTCACGTCGGACCCCTGCCCGTACGAGCGCATGCTGTTTACCGTGCAGCGCGAGATGGCAGATCGATTGAGTGCGGGTCCGGGAACGAAGGAGTATGGAAGTCTAAGCGCTATAGTTCAACGAAGGTGGCGAGTGGCCCGGCTAAAAACGTTGCCTCCATCCGTATTTCTTCCACAGCCCCAGGTCGACTCCGCCGTCGTCTTGCTGGACCGGCGCAAACCTCGTGAACTTGAGGAGACGGATGCGACAAAATTCTCGGAAATTGTGAAAGCCGGATTTTCGGAACGTCGCAAACAGGTACGGAAACTCCTGACCCGTTTCGGAACTGCTGATCGGATTGGTTTTGCGCTGGGCGATTCGGGTTTGCCGNTGACCGTGCGAGCGGAAGATATTTCACTNAACCAATGGATACGGATCGCTAACATTCTTCAACCGGTNGTTGTGTATGGGAGCGATCCCAACCAGTTACTAACGGTAGTTGACGAGAATGATGAACCGGTTGTACCGCGTAATCGGGCAACGATTCACCGAGATAACCTGCTTCACCGTGCGGTGCACATCCTGCTCTTGAATAGCCGGGGCGAACTCCTGTTGCAAAAGCGGTCCTACCGCAAAGATCGATTTCCGGGTTGCTGGGATTCGAGCGCATCCGGTCACGTTGACGCCGGCGAGTCGTACGCGGTTTCCGCGGCGCGCGAGTTGGAAGAGGAAATCGGAGCCACAGCGGACCTGGTCGAGCTGGCAAGAGTCCCAGCCTCGTCGGATACGGGCCACGAGTTTATTCAGATCTACGGAGGGAGTCACGACGGACCATTTCATTGGAATTCGCATGAGATCGAAACCGGCGGATTCTTCGCACTCGAAATGATCGACAGGTGGATCAAGGTGCGCCCGGCGGATTTTGCGCCCGCGTTTGTCGAGTGCTATCTGGCTGTGCGGGAGGCTCTTGCGACGAAGGTCGTTACTGACCCGCATTTCTCACGGCCCCGTGAGAAATGCGCACGAAGTGCCGATTCGCCATTGGCGGACCGGGGTTAGCCGCGAAATCTTTCGCCCCCTGGAGTTTGGAAATTTCGGAAGGTCACGCCGCCGCTTGACCGGTGTGGCGTCATGGTAGGGTCACGCTCCTGCGTGACCGTGTGGCGATACCCCAAAAAGCCCTACCACCAGAACCACGATTTGAACACCTGGCCTCGGTAGGGTCAGTCTGGGGTATCGCCACGGCGGTCACGCGGAAGCGTAACCCTATCATGACGCTAAACCGGCCAAGCGCCAGAGTGACCCATTCGAAATGTCCAAACTCCAGACGGGTGAACTTTTCCAAGTTGCAAAAACTTGTGAAAAGTTCAGGCTAAGGCTTAATCGTTCGATTCACGGCAGGGTAACAGGTCGGTGAAGCTGCAACCACAGGAGCATTCCGCCGCGAACGCTCTATGATCAGGCCGAATTCGAGGTTCAGAACGTTAGGCGGTCGTCGAGCGAGTGTTCAAGGTGGCGGCGAATTATCAGCCATAGCCGCACTACTGACGACCTCTGCCGCAGTAACGTGGCGAATTGTCTTGATAGGCGTGGTCCTGCGCGCCAAGATGGGGTATGCCACCCCTTCTCGAGGCCTGGTTTACCCCACTTACGCCGCTGGTATTTCTCGAACGCTCGGCGCAGGTCTACCCGGAAAAGACCGCTATTGTTTATGGCGACCGCCGCATCAGTTACACTGAGTTCGCAGCGGCCGCGACGAGGCTGGCTCATGCGTTACGGGCAAGTGGCGTCAAACCAGGCGATCGGGTGGCCTACCTGCTGCCCAACATCCCAGAATTGTTGATCGCACATTTCGGGGTGCCGCTGGCGGGCGGAGTGCTGGTCGCGATGAATACCCGGCTGGCGGCCGCAGAGATCCGCTACATCTGTGCCGACTCCGGCGCCAAGGTGTTGGTCGTAGATTCGGCTCTGCACCCGACCATCGCGCCCGTCGTGGGCAATCTGAATGTCGAAATCGTTACTGCGACCGACCCCGCTGCCCGTGCCGCCGCGGACCCGAGCATCGGTGGACCCTCATACGAGGACCTACTCGCCCGCGGCGGGGACGATCCGTTGCCATGGCGGATCGAGGACGAGCGGGCGACGATCTCCATCAACTACACGTCTGGCACCACCGGTAAGCCCAAGGGGGTGATGTACCACCACCGCGGCGCCTACTTGAACTCGCTCTCCGAGATTATCCATTCTCAGTTCAGCCCCGAGTCGCGATACCTGTGGACGTTGCCGATGTTCCACTGCAACGGTTGGTGCACCCCGTGGGCGGTAACCGCGATTGGCGGCACTCACGTCTGCCTACGCGGGGTGAACGCCGCGGAGATCTGGCGACTACTGGACAGCGAGGGCATCACCCACCTCGACGCCGCTCCGACGGTNCTGGTCTCCGTTGCGAANGCTGAACAGGCGCACCGCCTGGACCGCAAGGTCGTCGTAACGACTGCGGGTGCGGCACCCAGCCCGACGATTATCGGGCGGATGTCGGAGCTTGGTGCCCGGATCGTACATGTCTACGGCCTTACCGAGACCTACGGTCCGTATACAGTTTGCGAATTCCAGGACGCTTGGACACGGCTGGACTCTCAGGCGCGCAACAAGATGATGGCGCATCAGGGCGTCGGGATGATTGTAACCGACGGGGTACGAGTGGTCACCGGAGANATGGCCGACNTCCCGCGCGACGGCTCCACGATGGGCGAAGTTGTGATGCGCGGGAACAATGTAATGTCGGGCTACTTCAACGATTCCGAGGCTACTAAGGAGGCTTTCCGAGGCGGCTGGTTTCACTCAGGAGACCTCGCTGTGTGGCATCCGGATGGCTACATCGAGCTACGTGACCGGTCCAAGGACATCATCGTCTCCGGCGGTGAGAACATCTCCACGATCGAGGTGGAGGACGCCATCGTCTCCCACCCAGCCGTGCTGGAGGTGGCGGTNGTTGGGGTGCCGGACGCAAAATGGGGTGAGCGACCCAAGGCTTTCGTGGTNTTGCACCCCGGTGCCACCGCGACGGCGGAAGAGATCATAGGGCACGCNCGGGGGCAGATCGCCCGATACAAGCTTCCCGCGTACGTCGANTTCATAGCCGTGATTCCGAGAACAGCCACCGGAAAGATCCAGAAGTTTCAGCTGCGCGAGCGCGAGTGGCAGGGTCACGACTCCCGAATCCAGGGCTAGACCGGAAGAAATCACACGCATCCGGGTTTGGCCCTCAAAGCGCAATCGGCGCCGCGAGGCACGCATCGGGATTCCGAATGCATCGACCAACTGCACTGAGATACCTTCTCCCACTAACGTCGGTGCACCGGGAGCGGTAGCTGGTTTTTCGAGCATCTTTTTCATTTATTCTTTCGGTGAGAGGACGCCTGGACTCGATGCAACAAGTTCGCGCTTTGCGTAAAATGTTGCGCCGCGGTTCGTCATGTCGGTCAGGAGCGTGCAAGGTTCGAAATACTGGCCCACTCGGTCCCGGAGGGCGTTCAGACGGCTGACCACCGTGGCGATCCCAATGTGATCGGCATACCGCAACGGGCCACCGCGGAATGGTGCCCATCCTATGCCCATGATCATTCCAAAATCCACATCTTCGGGCGCGCTCACGACTTTTTCCTCGATTGTGCGGGCGGCCTCGTTGACCATTGAAAGCACGAGCCGGTCGCGCAGTTCTTCCTCGTTAACGTTTACCGGTTCAGGAGGCTGGAGGTCACGCACCTGCGGATTGACATGTTCGTCGCCGGTCCCGCTGTAATCGTAGAACCCTCTGCCCGACTTCCGTCCGAGCCACCCTTTGGCAATCATCTTCCCCACAGTCCCCTCGAGTGGCCCGAGGTGTTGGACCCGGGCGGTGAGTTCTTTCGCCACATGCTCAGCGACATCGAGGCCGATCTCGTCTGTCAGCCGCAACGGACCCATCGGCATCCCGAATTCCAACATTACGCGGTCGATCGTATCCAACCGGTAACCGGCCTTGAATAAACGGACCGCTTCGCCGATATATGGGAGAAGGATGCGATTCACCAGGAATCCCGGGCTGTCATTGACCAGCACCGGCAATTTCCCAATCCGTTTCGCGAACTGAATAGCCGCATTCAGCGTTATGGCGTTCGTTTTTGTGCCCCGCACAATTTCCACCAATTGCATCCGATGAACTGGGTTAAAGAAATGAATGCCAACGACGCGTTCGGGATGTTGCAGCGAGGCCGCTATCGCATCGACCGGCAGGCTTGATGTATTGGATGCGAGAACCGTGTCAGAGGACACTTTGGATTCGAGTCCGGCGAATATCTGCTGTTTCAGCTCGAGTTGCTCCACGGCCGCCTCGATGACGAGGTCGATTCCCCGAAGTGGGATCTCCTCGTAAACGGGCAATATCCGATCAATCCCTTTGCGGGCCTCCGTTTCCGAGAACAGATGCCGTTTCACCGCATCGGAATAGAGCTTCGCGATCGACCGCATCCCTTTTCCCAGCGGACCAGGCCCCACGTCCTTCAGGATGATACGAATTCCGCGGCTACTCAGCCACTGGGCGATTGCGGCACCCATGAGCCCTGCCCCAATCACCAGGCCCTTGTCGACGGATTTTGGCGCAGGCAGAGACGCTGCATCAAGATCCTTCGGTAACTTGAGTTTTTTGGAGCGCTCTTGGAGGAAGAAGACTCCGATCAGATTTTGTGCCGTTTCACTGAGAGCGAGTTCGATAAAACCGGCCTTCTCGTTGGCGAGCGATTGTTCGTGTGGAACGTCCAAGCTTGCGCAGGCGACTTCCAATGCCTTGAGAGGCGCCGGATAATGGCCCCGTGTGCGGGCAAGCGCTCTTTTTTCCGCCTGGGACTTGATAAATCGGGAGAGCGGCGGTCGATTCGACAGGTGCGTGCTGTACTTACGCTTTGTGCCGGCGCTCCGTTGAATTTTCGTCACGGCGGCGGCCAGTAATTTTTCAGGAAAAACGACGGCATCGACCATGCCGAGGTTGAGCGCTTGTTCAGGCGGGTAGCGGCGCCCGGTCAAGATCGCTTCCAGGGCGTTGGGAAGTCCAATCAATCTTGGCAGGCGCGTCGCCCCTCCCCAGGTCGGCAGGATCCCGAGGGTCGTCTCCGGCAGACCGAGTTTTGTTGCTCCGTCCGATGAGGCGATCCGGTAGTCGCAAGCCAATGCAAGTTCGAATCCGCCGCCGAGCGCAACGCCATGAATCGCGGCGACGGTCGGGTATGGGAGGTGCGCGATTCGCTCGAACGTTTTTTGACCACGATCGATTACGGCCTCAATTCGCTCGGCGCTCATCTCCTTCGTGAAGCTGTTAAGATCCGCGCCAGCGATAAAGATTTTTTGTTTCGCGCTTCGGATAATGAGACCTTTCAGGCTCTTTTCCGTTTCAAGAAAGTCGAGATGCCGATTCAACTCATCGAGTGTCGGTGAGTCGAAAACGTTTGCCGTAGAACCTGGCCGGTCGAACGTCAGCGTCGCGATGCCGGCGTCTGAGACTTCCCGTCGAATGCTTTGATTCACCTGTTGTCCTCCCATTGACTAGTTCCGGTTCAGCCAAAGAGCTCCACCTTGCCCGCCGCCGACACAAAGTGATACAAGCGCTCGATTTGCATTCCGGCGTTGGAGCTCTTTCAGCGCGGTTAAAACCAGCCGGGATCCGGTGACTCCGACCGGATGTCCGAGCGCGATAGCGCCACCGTTGACATTCAGAATTTCGTCCGGAATTTCTCCGAGCGGCATGTCACGCTGAAGATGTTCGCTGCAATAAGTCGCGGATGTAGATGCTTGCTGGCAGGCAATCACCTGGGCCGCGAACGCTTCGTTGATTTCGATGATTCCGGCATCTCTCAGCCCCAGCCCGGTTCGTTGTTGCGCTCGGTGAATTGCGTAAAGCGGACCGAGCCCCATCCGGGAGGGATCGAGTCCGGCGTACGCGTACTCCTCGAGCCGGCCAAGCGGTGTCAGTCCCGACTCTTTCAACGCCCGCTCGGTCATCAGCAACAGCGCAGCCGCTCCGTCGGTGACCTGCGAGGAATTGCCCGCCGTCACTGTGCCGGTCTCCGGTTCGAAGGCCGGCCTAAGCTTGGCCAACGCTTCCATCGACTGATTTTCCCGAGGCCCGTTGTCCTCTTCCATCGAAGTCTTGCCGTTTTTTACCTTCGGCAGATAAACAGGTGTGATTTCCGCTTTCAGTTTCTCGCGGGCAGCAACCGCTTTCTGGTGGGACTTCATTGCAAACATATCCTGCTGCTCGCGGGTGATGTTAAAATCGCGGGTCAGATTTTCTGCCGTTTGCCCCATGCTGCATCCGCACACGGGATCGGAGAGTCCGAGTTGCAGACCGACTCGAGGTTGAAAATCTGCCGGCCTGAAGGTGCTAAGTGCAGTGAGCTTCTGCGAGATGTTTTTGGCTCGAGCGAACGCTGTGAATTTTTTCGCCGCTTCATGCGAATAGAGCAGGGGGAACTGTGACATGCTTTCGACGCCGCCGACGATAAAAATGTCACCGCGACCGGCCATCATTTTTTCCGCTGCGTGCGTGACCGCTTCGAAACCCGAAGCACAGTTGCGGTGAACAGTGATTGCCGGAACCGACTCGGGGATTCCGGCGCGCAGCGCGATAACTCGCCCGACGTTTGCAGAATCGACTGGCTGGCCGACGCATCCGATGATGACTTCTTCGATCCTGGACGGGTCAATCCCGGTGCGCGCGACTAAAAGCGCGACAGCAGTCCTGCCGAGATCCACCGCGTCGCTGTCAAAAAACGTCGTCCCTGCTTTTGCGAAAGGCGTTCGAACACCGTCGACGATATAAATCGGTTCTTTCATAGCGGTTAGAAATTGTAAGACACTAGCCTGAACTTCTCATCCGGCCCAGACCGGATCAGAAGTTCACCCGTCGCAAGCTGCTTGGGAAGCAGCTTGCAGGGGCGAACCCCGAAAAAGCTTTCGGGGAACCCCGGTCCCGCGGCCGCGGGATCGGCACTCCGTGCGCATTTCTCACGTGGCCGTGAGAAATGCGGGCTAGCTGCCCTCGGTGGTGCCAATCGGCGGATCGGGTAACGGAAAATGCAATCAACAACGGAACATCGTGCCGTTCTTGTTTGGATTCAAACCCGGGCGACGCCGGCGGTTCGACCTAATGTGACTCATCATTCCGCTGGGGTGGGCCGAGGGAGTCCCCGCAGCCGTTGCCGGAGCCTCCCGGCAAAGAAGCCGTTAGCTACACGAAATAGCTATTTATTGCGCCGGCCGAATACAGTTTGAGCGGTGATATTCGTAATGGTGACGATTATCAGCAGCACCAGCGACGCGGTCCATGCCATGTGAATCTGGTAATCGTAAGGCAGAGTCGCAAAATTGTAGATCAGAACTGCGAGCGATCCGGCCGGCTCCATCAGGGATCTCATCCAGTAGCTGCTCCATTGCGCGGTGAAAAGCACCGGAGCTGTTTCTCCGGCTGCGCGCGCCGTTGCCAGCATGACGCCCGTCATGATCGCCGGCAGCGCATTTGGCAACACAATCCGACAGATCGTCTGGAACTTCGTCGCTCCTAATCCGTACGAAGCTTCACGCAACGATTTTGGGACACCTATAAGGGCCTGTTCAGTCGTCAAAAGAATGGTTGGCAATGTCAGCACTGCGAGAGCGACTCCCCCGGCAAGTGCCGAAGGTGAGCCAGTTGAAAGGACAATGATCGAAAACGCGAACACACCGCAGATAATGGACGGAATGCCGGTCAATAGCTTTGCGACGAACCGGACCGTGCCGGCCAGGCGCGATTTCGGGCTGTATTCATTGATGTAGACTGCCGAAAGGACTCCGAGCGGCGTCGAAATCACAAGCCCTAACAGGACCATAACGACGGTTCCCTGAAGGGCGTTCCCGAATCCCCCACCTGTCAAACCGGGAGCCGGCGGCAAGTGCGTAAACACAAAAGGTGTAAGAAGCGGCAATCCGTTTTGGAAGACTAAAAATACGATTGAAAATAACGGTATGAGCGTGAGGAATGACAAGGCTGCGCAGATGACGCTCCATGCACTGTTCCCGAACAGTCGAGCCTTTGAGTGCGGGTCGGTGGCTGTAAGAGCGCCGGCATTCGATTCGACTGTAGCAGAAGCGGTTGTCATACGGTCAGCGCAATCCGGCTGTAGATGCTTGAACNCGGCGGAGNACAACTTCTCCGATNATGTTCACAACGAGGGTGAGCAGGACGAGCGCCAGCGCAGCGTACATCAGCGCACTAATCTGGAGTCCTTTCGCCTCTCCGAATTGATTGGCCAGCAGCCCGGCCAGGGTGCCGCCTGGTGAGAGCAGAGACCAATTCAGGCGCGGGCTATTTCCTATCAACATCGCGACCGCCATCGTCTCACCCATCGCGCGGCCAAAAGCCAGAATCGTCCCCGCAACGATTCCCGGCGCCGCGCTGGGAAGAAGGACTCTGAAGATGGTTTCCCAGCGGGTTGCGCCGATCGCGTAGGATCCTTCGCGCAATGAAGTCGGGAGGGAGACCAGAGTCGTGCGGGATATGGCAGTGATCGTTGGCAGAACCATGAGGGCCAACACTAGGCTGGCGGTCAACGTACTGTTACCAAAAGCGGGCCCCTTAAACAGTGGAATAAACCCAAACCATTGCGCGAGAACACCGCCAAANTGCTGGACGATCGGGATGACCACTGCGATGCCCCAAAGTCCGTACACAACACTCGGGATTGCCGCCAGCANTTCGACGACGAACCGGACCACTTGCCTGATCGGAACAGGCAAATAATTCTCGCTCAGAAACAGCGCGATAAACACGCCGAGAGGAAGCGCAAATAACAAGGCGATCAGCGAGCTCATCGCCGTCCCGACCAAAAACGGCATCGCGCCGTAGCGATCCCGGTTCACATCCCAGATCGCGCTCGTAAAAAATGTGAGGCCGGTCTTCTGAATCGCGGGGAGCGCAGGCTCGATGATGCTTACCAGAATCCAGAGCAAGAGTATAACCGTTAGCGCCGACGCCAGCCACGTCAGTACCAGAAACAAGTCCAGTCTACGTTTGGTCTTTAACATCGGATAGTGGCGCAGAATCGGTCNGCGGTTGTTTAACTTTCTGCCGCATTCGAGAGCGAATGCCAAGACATTACTGCACGATCTTCAACGCTTCCAGGGCTTTGTCGGCGACTTCCTTCGGCAACGGAATGTAACCGAGGTCCTCGGAGAACTTCTGTCCGTCTGTGAGACCGAAGGTGACAAACTTCTTAACGGCGTCACCAATCTCAGCGTTGGTATAGTTCTTGTAGAGCAAAAGCCATGTAAACGTCGCGATCGGGTAGGCGTCCTTGGAATCCGGGTCCGAAGGCCATGCTCGAAGCAGATTCGGCGGGAATTGCGTCGTTGCCAAGGTCGCTTCTCCGGACGCGGTGTTTGCGGTTACAAATTCGCCCGCCTTATTCTGGAGCGCTGCGAACGGGAGCTTGTTGTGGATCGCGTAGCCGTATTCGACATACCCGATTGCTCCCGGAGCCTGCTTGATCAAAGCGGTGACTCCGTCATTGCCCTTGCCCGCGACACCGGTTGGCCATGTGACACTGGTGCCTTCTCCGACCTCTTCTTTGAATTCCGGACTGATTGCAGACAGATGCTTGGTAAATACGAAATTCGTTCCGCTNCCGTCAGAGCGCGTGCAGACCGTGATTGCCGTCGACGGAAGTTTGACCCCTTCGTTGGTCTTCGCGATCGCCGGATCGTTCCAANNGTTGATTTTACCGAGGAAAATTCCAACGTACGCTTCTCTCGAAAGCTTGAGGCTTGTCACACCGGGCAAGTTGTACGCCAGCACGATGCTGCCTGCCGTNGCCGGAATCAGCACGACGCCTTGTTTGACNGCCGCGATTTCATCATCCTTCATCGCGGCATCGCTCGCGCCGAACGAGACCAGGTTTTGTGTGAACTGCTTAATGCCTGCTCCGCTCCCGACGCCTTGGTAGTTAATCTGTATGTTCGGGTTTCCCTTGGTGTACTCAGCAATCCAGCGCTGATAGAGAGGGGCAGGAAACGTNGCGCCGGCGCCCTGCAATTGCATCGCGGCCGAAGCCGTCGAGACAACCGCACTGGTTGCCAGAAGCGCCAAAAAAAAGGGGATGTTGGAGATTTTCATAAGCGGTGTGCTTCCCATCTCCACTCATCAATTTCTATGCAATCAGCAATCTCTCAATTGTTACAATCGTGTGACGCTNCTAGCCCGGATTTCTCGCGGTACTTCTACCGCGCTAACCACATACTCGGGCCGGATGAGATGTTNAGGCTAGACTTGCGCAGCGGCCCCTGATCTGCGCTATGTTGGGGTCCGCGCATCTNAATCGGACGGAAAAGTGCACCTGAACCCACTGCTTATCGTGCTTGCAGTTGCCTTGGTATCAAGGGTTGCTCAGGCACAGATTCCGGACCTGAATCCGGGGCCTAACATGAGCCCGGAACAGGTTGTTCAATACCAGATCTCGGCGCTTCAACACAACGATGACCCGGCGCCGGACGCCGGAATCGAACGGGCATTCCGGTTTGCGTCGCCGAAGAATAAGGAATTCACCGGACCGCTGGCGAGGTTCGCCCAAATCGTTAAGGGCCCTGCCTATTCTTCGCTGTTAAATTGTCTATCCTCTTCGGTCGTCGGATCCACTGCGAGTCCGGGGACGGCGGCGGTCTATGTAAGGATCGTGACCTCGGGCGGCCACAGAGCGGCGTATGTGTTTATTCTCTCCAAACAGATCGAAGGGGAATTTGCGAACTGCTGGATGACAGATTCCGTTTCTCCTGTCGATTCGGGAGAGGACGCTACAGGGGAAGGTGTTACGATTTGAAGTTGACCTCATTTCGGGGCGCGACGATAGGGGCGGCATGTCCGATCTGGCCGGCTCAACTAGGATGCACCAGCTGCCGATCCTTACGCGCGGGCTGATTTGGCTTGGCTCGATCTTTGTGAGGTTGTTGTGCAGGACACTCCGCTATCAACTTGTGGACGAAGCCCGATTTTTTGAAAAACAATCTGCGCGGCCAGTCATTGTCTTAATCTGGCACAATCGAATCCTGGCGATGCCTGACGCTTTCCGGCGTTATTATCGGAAACGCAAGGGCCTTCAGGTACTCACCAGTNCCAGCCGGGACGGCGCCTACCTNTCGGAATTTGTTCGTTGCTTTGGGATGGGCGCGGTCCGTGGATCAAGTTCGCGTCGAGGTGCTGCCGCCCTGTTGGATCTCGTGCGAAGTGTGGAAGCAGGGTTTGATATTTGTATCACTCCGGATGGCCCCAGAGGTCCCCGTTACAATCTTGGGCCGGGTGCTCTCTTGCTTGCGGAACGGTGCCGGGTACCGTTGCTGCCGGTGAATGTCGAATACTCGGCGTATTGGCGATTTACTTCGTGGGATGGGTTCGCTGTTCCCAAACCATTTTCGGTAGTAACTCTCACATTGCTCCCACTGGTCGAAGTTGAAGCCAGCACCTCCGATACGGCTTTCAACGCAAAATTGAAAGAGGTCTACAGTCGGATGACGGAGCGAATGGTAATGAAGTAGCATA
>JGI26341J46601_10000388_pt1 | contig 13555 bp, 10 predicted proteins | sample BogFormECP12_OM3_FD_46601 | JGI IMG/M metagenome (IMG submission 46601) | reverse complement strand
GCAGGTAGACGCCCTGCACAAGCGATTAGCGGATCTTAAGAGTTCCGCTTACCAGGCCCGGCAGGAAACCGATGAGCAGATCAAGGCGGGCATAGACCAGGCCAAGGCAGAAATCGCCGTTCGTCAAAAGGTGGCGGGGCTGACGAACAGTTGCATGCCGATGTCGCGGTATCCCTCGGTGACCAGCCGGGCGATCTGGGTCGCGATCGCCTGCTTCCGTTCACCCGTCATGCGCTGGCGGGTCCCGTGGTTCACGGGGGATCTGCTCCAGCGACCCGCCGATATGCAGCGGCTCGGGCAGCACCTCCGAACCTGCCAGCTGGCCCGGCGACAGCTCCCGGGCCACCTCTACCAGCGCCAGCGGATTCCCGCCGGTCCCGGCCACGATCCGAGCGCCCGCTGCGGGGCCGGCAGCCGCTCCAGCTGATCAGCGAACGGCAGCAGGAACCGATGCAGCCCGGCATAACCCAGCTGCGTCTCCGACTCCACCCCGGTCAGCCGGGCCGTCTGCATGCCCGCTGCTACCGCGGCGGCGAGCGTCTCGTCCAGCAGCGCGGTCTTCCCGATCCGGCCTCACCCCGCTCGAGGTCGCCGACCGACCAGCCTCGAAGGTAGTCACCGGGCTCGCCGCCGGCCACGGTGCGCGCCGCCCCAAAGCGGGTCGATTCCTCGTGCGCTGCGCACCGTGGCTAACGGTGCGGCCATCCGTAGCGTCGATGACACCCAACCCGGAGGGAGCACCGTGACCAGGCTGATCAACATCGATAACGGCGGGACGCTCACTGACGTCTGCGTCGTCGACGGCGACGACGTCCGCTACACCAAGACGCTGACCACACCATTCGACCTGAGCCGCTGCCTGTTTGACGGGCTCGCGAAGGCATCCAGGCTCGTGCACGGCGAGGAGCGGCTGGGCGCCTTGCTGCAGGCGACCGACTACATCCGCTACTCCACGACCCAGGGCACCAATGCGCTGGTTCAGCGCCAGGGCCCGCGGCTGGGACTGCTGGCCGGCGACTCAACCCTGGTGGAAGGGCTCGCCGCCACGGCCGAGGAGGAGGATCTGCTGTCGGCGCTGGTCGGTGACCGGCACGCGGTCATCGACGTCACCGCCGCCGACGAGACGCTGGCCGCCCAGCTGGTGGCGCGGGTCAACGAGCTGGCCGCCGCCGGCGCCAGCCGCCTCGTGGTATCCCTCGGCGGCGCCGAGGGAGCGGCGCAGGAGAAGCGTGTCAAGCGGATGCTGCTGCGGCTGTACCCGCGGCACCTGCTCGGCGCCATCCCGCTGCTGTTCTCCTGGGAGCTGGCGGCTGACCGGGACGACATGCGCCGCACCTGGTCGGGCCTGCTGAACGCGTTCCTGCACCCGGCCATGGAGCGGTTCCTGTTCAACGCGGAGCAGCGGCTGCGGGACCAGCGCGCCCGGCGCCCGTTGCTGATCTTCCGCAACGACGGCGGCTCCTCCCGGGTGGCCAAGTCCGCCGCGCTCAAGACCTACAGCTCCGGTCCGCGGGGCGGCCTGGAGGGCACCCGCGCGCTGGCCCGCGGCTACGGGTTCAGGCATGTCCTCATGCTCGACGTCGGCGGCACCACGTCCGACATCGGCGTCGTCGCCGACGGCGCGGTGCGCGTCGATCGCCGCGGCCGGATCGAGCGGGTGCCGACGTCCTTCGAGCTTGCCGCGATCACCAGCCACGGCATCGGGGGGAGCTCGGTGATCCGCCTCGCCGACGGCGCGATCACGGTCGGCCCGGACAGCGTGGGCGCTGCCCCGGGGCCTGCGTGCTTCGGCCTCGGTGGCACCGAAGCCACGATCACCGACGTCTACCTGCTCACCGGGCTGCTCGACCCCGGGACCTACCTCGACGGCGCCCTCAAGCTCGACGCCGAGCGCAGCCGCAAGGCGGTTCAGGCGAACATCGCCGACCCGCTCGGCGTCGGCATGGACGAGGCGCTGGCCCGGATGGAGGAGGCCTACCTGCAGCGGCTCGCGGACGCGCTGCGCACCGAGGAGCTGGCACCGGACACCGTGATCGCGGCCTTCGGCGGCGCCGGCCCGATGTCGGTATGCGGCGCCGCGCGCCAGGCCGGGGTCAGGCACGTGATCATTCCCCGCACCGCCGCCGTCTTCAGCGCGTTCGGTATCGGGTTCTCGGACATCTCGCAAACCTACGAGTACCCGCTGACCGCCGCCGACACCGAGACGTTGGCCGAAGCCGTACGCGAGCTGCGGCTGCGCGCCGCGCGGGACATGTACGCCGAAGGCGTGGACGCGAGCGACTGCGTGGAGTCGTCGCGGCTGCGGATCGAGCACTGCGTCATCGACGGCCGGGCCGCGGGGGACACCGTCATCGATGTCCCGGCCGCTGATGCCACCGCCATCACGGCGCACCTCGGCGACGGCGACGTGGCATCGCTCGAGTTGTCACTGCTCGCGCCGCTCCCGCACGTCGCCATCGGCGGCGGCCACGACGTCGCCGCCTCACCGGCCGCCCCATCGGGCGCCCGCGTCGTCCGCGGCCGCACCGGCAGCCCGGTCGAGCTGCCCGTCTTCACGCTGGTCGACCAGCGCTGCGGTGCCCTCGGCGCGGGCCCGGCGGTGGTGGAGGGCCCGTTCTTCACCATGCGCCTGCCCGAGGGCTGGCAGTTCCATATCACCGCGGCGGGCGACCTGCAGCTCGCCGACAACCTGCCTCACACCGGGAGCCACTGATGCACGTGCCCATGACCGAGTACCTCGAGATCGACCTCGACACCGAACGCTGGCAGTGCCGCCGCTGCGGCCAGGACCTGGCCCCGGCGGCGGGCAACTACAAGACCGGGACGCTGGTCCACGACCGTGACCCGCGGGAGATCCACCGGCCGCTGATCGACCCGGCCAGCTACGAGTTCACGTTCGCGCCCGACCCGGCGTGGTGCCGGATCCTGGAGTACTACTGCCCCGGCTGCGGCACGCTGGTCGAGACCGAGTACCTGCCGCCCGGCCACCCGCCGACGTTCGACATGCAAATCGACGTGGCCGCGCTGAAGGCGCAGTGGGCCAAGCGCCCGGCAGGCACCGTGATCCCGCTGGGCCGGGACGTGCCCGTCGACGCCGGCCACCGGCACTGACGGTAAGGAGACCAGACATGAAGCGCATCTCCGTCGACATCGGCGGCACGTTCACCGACTGCTTCTTCGCCTGGGACGGCGACTACATCCAGGCCAAGGCGCTCACCACGCACCATAACCTGTCCCAGGGCTTCAACGAGGCCCTGGACCAGGCCTGCGCCAAGCTCGGCCTGCAGCGCCGTGACGTGCTCACCCAGATCGACTCGGTCCGGTACGCGACCACGCTGGGCACCAACGCGCTGATCGAGCGCAAGGGCCCCCAGGTCGGAGCGATCGTGACCGCGGGTTTCGAGGCGACCATCCCGCTGTCGCGAGGCCGTGGCTACGGCGAGGGCCTGGACGAGCTCGCGCGCAACGACCTGTCCAGCGGCACCCGCCCCGACCCGTTGGTCCCGCAGACCCTGATTAGGCCCGTGCGGGAGCGGGTCGACTACGCGGGCCGGGTGCTGCTGGCCCTGGACGAGCGCGACGTCCGGCGGCAACTGCGCGAACTGGTCGACGCCGGCGCGCAGGCGCTGGTTGTCTGCCTCACCAACGCGGTCGAGAACCCCGGGCACGAACTGCGGGTGCAGGAGATCTTCCTTCAGGAGTACCCGGCCCACCAGCTGGGCGCGATTCCCATGCTGCTCTCCCACCAGCTGTCCGGCCGCAAGGGCGAATACGTGCGGGCGACCTCCACCATCGTCGACGCCTTCCTGCACGCCACGATGTACCACGCGCTGTCGGAGCTGGAGCAGAACCTCCGCGACCATGGCTACACCCAGCCCATGCTGGTCAACCACAACTCGGGCGGGATGGCGCAGCTCAACTCAACCGACGCGCTGCAGACCATTCACTCCGGGCCGGTGTCCGGGATCTCGGCCAGCGAGCATCTCGCGGGGCAGGCCGGGCTCGGCAACGTGGTGGCCACCGACATGGGCGGCACCAGCTTCGACATCGGCCTGGTGCCGGCCGACGGGGTCAAGCACTACGACTTCATGCCGGTCATCGACCGGTGGCTGGTCAGCGTCCCGATGGTCCACCTGGTGACTCTCGGCGCCGGCGGCGGCTCGATCGCCTCGTACAACCGGCTGCACCAGTCGATCCAGGTGGGACCGCGCAGCGCCGGTTCTGACCCGGGGCCCGCCTGCTACGACCGCGGCGGCATGCGGCCGACGACGACCGACGCGGACCTGCTGCTGGGCTACCTGGACCCCGCGAGGTACGCGGACGGCCGCATCCCGCTGAACCGCAAGCGCGCCGAGTTCGCCGTCGAGGAGGAGTTCGGCGACCATCTCGACCTCGAGCCCGTCGAGATCGCGAAGCGGGTCAAGGCCGAGGTCGACGAGCAGATGGCCAACGGCATGGCCAAGGAGCTGCGCATCCGCGGCTACCTGCCCGAGGAGTTCACCATGCTGGCCTACGGCGGCAACGGGCCGCTGCACGCCTGCGGCATCGCCGGCCATCTGGGCATCGGGAAGGTCCTGGCGCCGCCGTACAGCTCGGTGTTCTCCGCGCTCGGCGCGGGCAACACCCCCCAGCTGCACATCCATGAGCGCACCGTCCCCGTCGTGCTGTTCGACGCCTCCACCCGCGCGCTGTTCACCGACTTCGGCCGCTTCAACGGCATCGTCGCCGAACTAGAGGCCAAGGGCCGCGACGACCTGCTGCGGCAGGGCCTGCCCGGCGACAAAGTGCAGCACCGGCTCGAGCTCGACATGCGTTACGGCAATCAGCTCGTGACGATGGCGGTGACCGCCGACCGCACCCGGCTGGAGAGCGTGCGCGACGTGGTGGCGCTGATGCACATGTTCGCCGATGACTACGGCCGCCGGTTCGGCGCGGGCAGCCAGTCGCCCGAGGCCGGCATCCGCATCACCACCATCCGGGTCGCCTCCTACGTCGAAGGCCAGACCGTGGAGTTCGACGCCTCACTACCCGCCGGCGAGCCGGTGCCGGCCACGCCGGCCGGATCGCGGCGATGCCATTTCGTCGGTATCGCGGGCGGGGTGGACACCCCGGTGTACGACGAGACGGCGCTGCGGCCCGGCCTGGTCGTGCCCGGCCCGGCCGTGGTCACGAGCTCCACCACGACCTACCTGGTCGAGCCGGGCTGGCGGCTGGAGACCGGTGCGCACGGCGCCATCTGGTTCCTCAAGAGCTGACACGTAAGGAGACATTCCGATGACCGAACTGGCCAAGCAGGAGTTCGCCCCCGGTGACCAGGAGTGGGTCGACCGTTTCCTGGCCGAGACCACGCTGTTCCTCGGGCCCGATCCCGAGATCATGAACGACCACCGGATGGCGCCGCGTACCGCGGAGGAGGAGCGGCTGCTGTCCGGCCCGATCGACGCCAACGCGCTCGACCGGGTCCGCAAGCGGATCGTCGCGGGCCTCGACGAGGCCTTCGAGATGATGGAGCAGACCGGCGCGGCACCGGGCGCGAAGTGGGGTGACCTCACCAGCGCCGTCTACTCCGCGTCCGGCGACCTGATCCACATCAGCACCGGCGGCGTGCTCGCCTTCGCCTCGGTGCTGCACTACCCGGTGCGGTTCATCAAGAAGTACTGGGTCGACGACCCGACGGTGGGCGTCCACGACGGCGACGGGTTCATCCACAACGACGCCCGCTACGGCAACATCCACAACACCGACCAGAGCATGATCCTGCCGGTGTTCTACTCCGGTGAGCTGATCGCGTGGGTGGCGACGATCATCCACGAGGGCGAGAACGGCGCCAAGGAACCCGGCGGCATGCCGTCGAGCTCGGAATCGGCGTACGACGACGGTATCCGGATGAGCCCGTTCAAGATCGTCGAGCGCGGCCAGATCCGCCGCGATCTGCTCACCTTCCTGCAGAATTCGGTCCGCGAGCCGAAGCTTCAGTACCAGGACCTCAAGGTCAAGCTGTACTCCGCGCTGCGGATCAAGGAACGGCTGCTCGCCCTGGTCGACGAGGTGGGCCGGGACGCATTCGTCGTGTCGCTGCGTAAGTCGCTCGAAGACGTCGAGGCCGAGGCCCGGCGGCGGATCTCGGAGCTGCCGGACGGCACGTACCGGGTCAACTTCTTCTCCGACTCGACGCTGCGCGAGAACGCGCTGCTCAAGTACCCGTGCGCGATCACGGTCAAGGGAGACGAGCTGACCGTCGACTGGCGCGGCGCGGCACCGCAGATCCTGAACCGGGCGTTCAACGCCACGCTCGGATCGGCGAAGTGCGGGATGAACCAGGCCTTCCTCGGATTCTTCTGGCCGGACCTGCCACGCGGCATCAGCGTGATGAACCCGATCGAGGTGCTCACCGACTCCGGCAGCTGCATTGACCCGGGGATCGACGCGCCGCTCGGGCAGAGCCTGCAATCCATCTTCAAGACCTTCGGGGTCACCCAGGCGCTGTTCGCCAAGATCCAGTACTCCTGCCCGGACAAGTACGGGTCGGTCATCGCCCCGTGGTTCAACCAGATCAACACGTTCCTGTTCGGCGGCGTCACCCAGCACGGCGAATTCGCCGGGAATGTCTGCGCCGACCTGAACGGCATGGGCGGCGGCGCCCGCGCGTTCCGCGATGGCGAGCATTCGATGGCCCCGTTCTTCGCGGCGATGGCCGACATCGCCGAGCAGGAGATCGTCGAGGACGACGTGCCGTTCCTCCAGCTCATCTCCAAACGGATCAAGCGGGACAACCAGGCCTTCGGCAAATACCGCGGCGGCATGGGCTACGAGATGGCGGTGGCCGCCAAGGGCACCCCGCTGTGGGGGTTCGCGACGGTGTCGAGCGGATCGAAGTTCCCTTCGGTCCCCGGCCTGTTCGGCGGCTACGGCTGCCCCGCGTACCCGCTGGCCAAGATCAAGGGCGTCAACGTCTTCGAGCAGCTGCAGGATGACCCGTCGACCTGGTCGTTCGACTTCGAGACGCTGATGAACACCCAGCCGTTCCGGCAGGCGCGCTACTCCACCCACCACATGGGCATGGGCTTCGAACTGGCCGACGAGGGCGAGGTCTACATGATCTGCCAGGGCTCCGGCGGCGGGTACGGCGACGTGCTCGACCGGGACCCCGAGTCGGTGCTCGCCGACGTGGCGGCCGGCTATCTCTCGCCCGAGACGGCCCGGGAGATCTACTTCGTCGTGTACGACGAGGGAAACCTGGCGGTCGACGCGGAGGCCACCACGGCCGCCCGGGACGCCGAGCGCGCGGCGCGCAAGGCCCGCGGCGTGCCTTACGCCGATTTCGTGGCGAACTGGGTGACCGCGGAACCGCCGTCGCATCTGTCGTACTACGGCTCCTGGGGCGACGACAACTCCGTGATCCACGCGACGGCCTGGACCTCACGCGGCCCGCTGCGCGTCGCCGGGCCGATGAGTGAACTGCCGCAGATCATGCTGCCCGATCCGAACGTGCTGGCGCTAGCCGCCCAGCAGGCTAGGATCGCCGAGCTCGAGGCCCGGCTGCACGAATTGGAGCCCGGCGATGGCTGACCTGCTGGCGGCCCTGGACGTCCCCCCATCGGGCCGCTCCCAGGCCACGTGGTTCGACTCGCTGGCCTACTGCCGGGCGAAGCTGCTGTCCTACGGACCTGTGCCGTGGGACTCGCCGGGAGAGGTGGCGGCGTTCTTCGGCAAGGCCCAGGGAATGTTCCGGTCCGACGCGCTCCTGGTCGACCTCGGCGACCTGCTGGCGTGGCGAGTGGGCCACGACGGCCTGCTGCGGACGGCCATGGCGGCCCGCAGCAGGCCCGGATACGCGCTGCGCACCCTCCTCGGCGACGAGCAGGCCCGCGCCGTCGCGGCGGAGGCGGTGACCGCCGTCGCGGCGAGCGCTGGGGTGGTGCCGGTCGTGCTGTCGGTACCGTCTCCGGCCCGCTGGCTGGCCGTCGCGGCAGCGCAAGCCGGCGCCGAGGCGGGGCCGCCCGACCCGGACCGCGCCGAAACCGCCGCCATGTACACCGCCGACTTCCTGCGGACCTTCGCCGGCCTTGGCGTCGACGGGCTCCTCCTCGACGAAGGGCCGGCCTCCGCCGGCGGGCTGATCCACCCGGAGGCCTACCGCCCGGTCCTCAACGTCGCGGACCACTACGGGTGGCCCGTGCTGATCAGCGCCGGGAGCGCCCCGGCGTGGCCGTTCGGCGAGGTCACGGGCGTCGCCGCGTGGCTCGGGTCGGCCCCAAAATGCCCAGCGGCCCCGCGCCCGCAGGCAGACGGGCGCTGGGGCATCGTGGCCAATGCGGCGTTCTGGACCGGCACCAACCCGTCCGCAGCAGCTGACCTGGTGCTCGCCGCCGTCCCGGCGCAGGCCGATCCCGACGCCGTGATGCAACGTGTCCGCGCCCTCACGCCGTGAGCACGGCCGGCCCAAGCCAGTGGCAGGCGAGCAACGCCAGTTCGACGACGAACCGGTCTTCGGCGACCTTGCGGCCCCGGACCTCCTGGGCCTTGCGCACCCGGTAGAACACGGTGTTCTTGTGCAGCGACAGCCGCTCGGCGGTCTCCTGATAGCTGCCCCCGGTGGACAGGAAAGCGTGCAATGTCTCCCGGAGCCGCGCGGTCTGGTCATCGTCGGCGGCCAGCGGCCCGAGGGCCCGGCCTACCCAGGTGCGCGCGGCGCCGATGTCCTCGGCCAGCAACGCGACCGGAGCCACCTCGCCGAAGCGGATCACGCGCGGCGCGGCCGGTCCGGCCATCAGCGCGACGGCATGCGCGCGCAGCGCCTCGCGGATCGTGACCCGGAAGCCTTCCGGGCCCACGGCCGGCTCGCCCACGGCCAGTCGTACGGAGGCGTCAGGCGCCAGCGGCGTGCCGTCGAACGCATCGGTCCTCAGCACCTGATCCGTCCCCAGCGGCAGCCACATGAAGGCGCTTGACTCGTCCCGGGAGACGAACAGCGCCCGCGCGCCCTTGGACAGATGATCCGCGAGCCGGCCCGCCATCCGTTCCAGCTCGACCAGGGTGCCTTCGGTGCGCGCCGTCTCTTCCACCCAGGCCACGATGCCCAGATGGTGCTGGCGCAGCCGGTAACCGAGGGCCGGCTCGACCCGGTTCACCTCGATCGGCCCGCCCCCGAGCAGCGACCGCACCTGCGCCGCGCGGACCGCCACGGTGCTGCGGACCCACTCGTCACGTTCCCGCACGTACGCGGTCAGGACATGCTCGGAAACCCGGTCGATATACCCGAACGTGNTCTCGGTGAGCCGCATCGCGGCCGCGAAGGCCGTCGGCAGGTCACGNGCCTGGGCCGCNAGCTCGCGGTAGCACCATTGCATGAAGCAGGCCTGGCCGACCCGGTAGGCGCGCAGCAACTCCCCGACCGGCACGCCGCGCTGAGCCAGTCGCCGGGCGTACGCGAGCGCGGCGGGCGGGGCGTCGGCCTGATGCGAGTCGATCTGATAGCCGATGATGTGCACCAGGGTGGTCACGTTGCTCTCGACGCTCACGGTCAGCAGGTCGATGATGGCCTGATCTTGTGACAGCGGCTCGATCTGCTCCAGGATGCTGTCGGTCACCGCCTGGCACAGCTCGGGCAGCTTCATCCGGAGGGCGGCCGAAACTGCCATCAGCTGAGCCGGGACCGCGGTGTCGTCAGGCTCCATGAGCCGATCATAGAAGCGCCTCAAGGCCAGAGCGGCAGGCCCAGGGGAGGGGCGTGCACCGCCGCTCGTTCGGCAAAGATTTTGAGATTTTATTCCGAACGGACCCGGCATCACGGCTCCCATCAGTACCTGCCTTGACGGGTGTGCCATTCCCCCCCCGGACAGCGCAGAGTACCTGCTTGTGCGCAGCGGCCAACAGGGATCGTGTTCCTCGTGCGTGGCGCACGGTGGCGGCTAGCCGCATGGTGCCTACATTGGAGGTGGGATTGCCTGCCGGCATCACAGGGAGGAAACTCGACCTACGGGCAAGACGACCGGGCGTGTGATAAGTCCGAGCTGTACGGCCTCTCATTGATCGGGGGACAACAGATGACGACCGCGCCGGATACGCCGATGGACACCTGACCGGGAGACGCCATGAATGACGCCATGTATGAGGACATCGGCCGCTCGCTGAGCACCGACTACTTCCTGATCGCCGACCAGCTGAGCCGCGAGGAGCTGAGCTACCTGCAGCGCACCCGCGACTTTGTGGACAACGAGGTGCTGCCGGTCATCAACGGCTACTGGGAGCGTGCCGAATTCCCCTGGCCGGTGGTGGAGAAGCTCGGCAAGCTCGGGATCGTGGGCGACGGCATCAAGGGTTACGGCTGCCCGCCGATGAGCCCGATCGCCACCGGGCTCGTGCACATGGAGCTCAACCGCNGCGACGGCAGCCTGGGCACATTCGTNGGCGTCCAGGCCGGGCTCGCGATGCAGTCGATCGCCATGCTCGGGGCCGAAGAGCAGAAGCAGCGCTGGCTGCCGGCCATGGCCCGGCTGGACAAGCTGGGCGCGTTCGCGCTCACCGAGCCGCTGCACGGCTCCGACTCCGTTGCGCTTGAGACCTCGGCGCGACTGGTGAAGGGGGCTGGGGAGGCGGGTGGGGAGTGGGTGATCAACGGCGCGAAGAAATGGATCGGCAACGGCACGATCGCCGACGTCGTCGTGGTGTGGGCCCGCGACGTAGCGGACGGCCAGGTCAAGGGGTTCCTGGTGGAGAAGGGCACACCGGGCTACGACGCGAAGCGGATGGAGGGCAAGGGGTCGCTGCGCGCGGTATGGCAGGCCGAGATCACACTGTCCGATCTACGGGTGCCCGAGCAGAACCGGTTGCCCGGCGCGAACAGCTTCCGGGACACCGCCCGGGTCCTGGCCGGGACGCGCAACGCGGTGGCGTGGGGGGCGCTAGGGCACGCAACCGCGGCGTACGAAGTCGCCGTCACCTACTGCCGGCAGCGGCAGCAGTTCGGCAAGCCGCTTGTGAGTTTCCAGATCGTGCAGGACAAGCTGGTCAAGATGCTCGCTGAGGTCTGCTCGATGCAGCTCTACTGCCTGCGCCTCGGCCGGCTTATCGAGGAGGGCCGACTGACCGACACGATCGCGGCCCTCGCGAAGATGAACAACACCCGTAAGGCCCGGCAGGTCATCTTCGAGGCCCGGGACCTGCTCGGCGGCAACGGCATCCTGCTGGATTTCCATGTCATGCGGCACATGGCTGACATAGAGGCAATCCACACCTACGAGGGCACCGAGACCATTCAAACCCTCATCGTCGGCAGGGACATCACCGGTGCGGGCGCCTTCGCCTGACGCCAGCGCCACACGATTCAGTCGAAGGGAAGAGCAATGGATGAGCAGACTATTGAAGTGGTTATCGAGATCCCGAAAGGCAGTCGCAACAAGTATGAGTTCGACCATGAGCGGCATGTGATGGTACTCGACCGGCGGCTGTTCACCGCGACTGTCTACCCCGCCGACTATGGTTTCATCCCGGATACCCTGGCCGAGGACGGCGACCCGCTGGACGTGCTGGTTCTGCTGGCAGAACCGACATTTCCCGGTTGTCACATCAATGCCAGGCCGCTGGGCGTTTTCTGGATGCGCGACGAGAAAGGACCCGACGCCAAGGTTATCAGCGTGGTAGCCGGGGATCCTGATTATGAAGAAGTCCGGGAAATAACTGACCTGCCGAAGCACCTACTCGATGAGATCGAGCATTTCTTCGATGTGTATAAAGATCTCGAACCCGGCAAGTCCACCCTTACCGCCGGCTTCGAAGGGTCCGAGGCCGCTCGAAAAGTAATCGCAGATTCCGTTGATCGCATAAAAAACGCCTGAGCTCCCGGTCATCCCGTGGCGGCCGCAGCGCAAAATCGGGGGGCCCGGCCAGGGGGANAGGAGAGCCGGGCCCCGATCATAGGAACTGGTCTGCGCACTGTCATCCCCCGGCACNGGGGAACCTAGCCGCAGANCTGCTACGGCCGGAACGAGATCTGGAGTTCGGAAGCGAACCATCCTTACCGGGTGAGGAAACACCTCTNGCGGCANCGGCATAGTTGCGGATAGATGCAGTGAGCTCCCCGGCGGCTCTCGCCGTCAAAGGCGATGAGGGGTTCGACCATGACCATCCTCACCACGGCGGACGCTGACGACGCCACCAGTAACATGCGCGTTCCCGGCGAGTCATGAGGCCGGTCGACCCGCGGCTGTTCCGGCACGCCCGGGCCGCCCGTGGCTACCTGATGGTGACGGCCGCTCTGGGTATCGTCACGACCGGCATGGTGATCGCGCAGGCAGAGCTGCTGGCGCGGCTGCTCGCCGGCGCGGCCCGGGGCACTGGCCCGGCTGCCTTGTCGGCTGCCCTGATCGCCCTGCTCGTCGTGGTGGCCGTCCGGGCGGCAGCCGCCTACGGCGGCGAGGTCGCGGCGCTGCGGGCGGCCGCCACGGTGAAGTCACAGCTGCGCCGCGGCCTGGCCGCCCACCTGCAGCGGCTCGGACCGGCCTGGCTGGGGCGGCAGCAGCCGGGTGAGATCGCCACCGTGACCACCCGCGGACTGGATGGCCTGGACCCTTATTTCGCCCGGTACTTGCCGCAACTGGTGCTGGCCTGCCTGGTGCCCGCGGCGGTGCTGGCCACGGTAGCGACCGCCGACTGGATCTCGGCCGTGATCATCGCCGTCACCTTGCCGCTCATTCCCGTCTTCGCGGCACTTGTCGGCCTGCATACCCGGGTTCGCACCCAGCGCCAGTGGCAGTTGCTGGCGCGGCTGGGCGGCCACTTCCTGGACGTGGTGGAGGGCCTGCCCACGCTCAAGGTGTTCGGCCGGGCCAAGCAGCAGGCGGACATAATCAAAGACGTCACCGACGGCTACCGGTCGGCGACCATGGCCACGCTGCGCGTGGCGTTCTTGTCCGCACTGGTGCTGGAACTGGCCGCGGCGGTGGCGACAGCCCTGGTGGCCGTGGAGGTCGGGCTGCGGCTGCTGGCCGGCCACCTGGGGTACCAGACCGCGCTGGTGGTGCTGCTGCTCACCCCGGAGGCCTACTTGCCGCTGCGAGCGGTGGGTCTGCACTTCCACGCCAGCATGGAGGGTGCCGCCGCGGCCGGGCGCGTGTGCGACATCATCGAGACGGCGCCCGCGTCACCAGTCGGCGCCGAGTCCGGCGTTGGCGGCGCTGCGCGCGGGCCGGACGGACCCGTACCGCCCGGCCTGCAGTGCGACCTGCGGTACGACGAAATCGTCCTGGACGGGGTGAGCCTGGCCTATCCGGGGCGTGACCGGCCGGCGCTGGCTGAGGTATCGCTGAGGATCCGGCCCGGCGACCAGATCGCGGTCATGGGCCCCAGCGGGGCGGGTAAGAGCTCGCTGCTCAGCTTGCTGCTGCGGTTCACCGTACCTACCGTCGGCCGGATCACGGCGGGCGGCGTAGACCTCGCCCGGATCGACGCCGGCAGCTGGCGGCGGCAGGTCACCTGGGTACCGCAGCGGCCGTACCTGTTCGCCGCCTCTGTGGCGGACAACATCGCGCTGGGCCAGCCAGACGCCAGCCGCGAG
>JGI26341J46601_10000387_pt1 | contig 13572 bp, 14 predicted proteins | sample BogFormECP12_OM3_FD_46601 | JGI IMG/M metagenome (IMG submission 46601) | reverse complement strand
GACTTTCGCGCCGGCGACCGCCTCGAAGCCAACGACGATCACCCAGTAGTACCAATACAGCCAGCCCACGGAGAAACCCGCCCAACCGCCCAGCGCATCACGCGCGTAGTCAGCGAATGAAGCCGTCGACGGGTTTGCGGTAGCCATTTCGCCGAGCATCCGCATGACGAGAACGACGAGCACGCCGCAGAGCACGTATGTCACAACGGCGGCGGGGCCGGCGGTTCGGATCACCACACCCGACCCGACGAAAAACCCCGCGCCGATGACACCGCCGATGGCGATCATGGTCAGCTGCCGCTGCGACAGTCCCTGGCTCAGCTGCGGCGCGGCCATGACGGGACGCTAACACCTCGCGGTGTGATCCCGCTCGACTCACACCGGGACAGCCCGCAACACGGCAGGCAGGCTTGGCAGGAAATGCTCGGTGGCGAAGGCGCGAATGTCGGCGGCGTTGGTCAGGGGTTTTCGGCTGGCAACAGCAGCACCATCGCCGCATAGCGCAGGATGGTTTCGGCCAGCTCGTCGATTGCCTGCGCCCCGATCCGTTCGGCAAAGCCGTCCGGGAAAATGATCCGCAATGCGGCCGCCATCCGCTCGACCGCGGCATCCCAGTGCCGGTTGGCCAACTCGATCATCAGGCCGGGCTCGTCGGCGAGCATCCGGGTCAGCACGCGGTGTTGGCGGAATCGCATGATGGACAGCGTGAACGCCTCGACATAGTAATTCGATTGCGGCCGACGGCTTTTCAATTCGTCGGCGATGTCGGCGAAAAGCACCGCGTTTTCCCGGTCGATGACGGCGGCGACCAGTTCGTCGCGTCCGGCGAATCGCCGGTAGATAGTCGTGCGGCTGACCCGCGCCCGACGGGCTACGTCGTCGAGCGCCACCCGGCGGAAGCCGTGCTGTTCGAACTCGACGACGGCGGCATCGAGGATGGCAGTAGTAGCGGGGTCGGCTGGGTTGTTAGCGGGCGTAGCCGGCACTAGCAAACCCGTTGTAGCGCAGCCGCATCGGAAGATGATCCCACAGCCAGTTGACCGGCCGCGACCGCCACACTGCGGCGAAACGCTGGTAGCGACGCTCCTGCCGATCGCTCCAGGGCAGGCCGAGCAGGGTCCGTGCCCGCGGCGGCAGACCGCCGGTCGTCAGAAACGCCGCGACCGGGTTGAACGCCAGCGAAACCACACGCCACACCAGCGGCGGCACACCCTTGGGGCACGGAAACCCCTTAGTCACATATCCGACACCGTATTTGGCGGTCGGATGGGCGACCATGACCTGGTCAAGCATGTGGTCCCAGTACCGCTGGAACTCGTCGTAGTCGGCCGGCATCGGCCGGTCGCTCACTCCATAACGGCGATACCACGTCTTCGACTCGAGGTAGATCTGCTCCTTCTCCTCGTCGGTGAGGCGTTTGACGAAGGTGTCGGCGAAGTACAGCACCTGCTCGACGAAGGTGGCGTGCGCCCAGAAATAGGTATCCGGATCCAACGCGTGATACCGCGCCGCTTTTCCTTGCCCGGGGGGCATTGTCCCCTTGATGCCGTGATGAAAATCACGCACCTGCTGCCCCGGATGGTCGCCGTCGGCGCCGTAGACGGTCATGAAGATCGGCGGCAGCGAACGTTTGACCCGCGCCGCGGTGTCGCTGAAAAACACCGAGTGGTCCAGGACACCCTGCCCGAGTTCGGCGAGCATGTTCTGCAGGACCGCAGGCCGCGGGCCGATCAGGAACATCCGATTGTCGCCGAAGTACCGCCACACCAACGACTGCGGCCCCAGCGGCAGGGCGTCACCAGTCGTTGGAGACGCGGATGACTCAGTCAGCTCGGCCACGTGGAACAGTGTTACATATTTTGCACTTTGTTCCAACCGCCGGGTTGCCAGCCTCACCGCCAGGGGTTGTTGCCGGACTGTTGTCAGACCGTTGCCGCTCAGCGCCCGTTGGCTTGGCACGATTCGCTGGTGCATCCCATGACCCATCGGACGAACCGCCGGACCGCGCTACGCCTGGGCGTCACCGGTGCCGGTGCCGCGGGTCTGTGGGCGCTGGGGGCGCTGCCGGATGCGACCCGGGCGGCGCCCGCTCCGCTGAGCAGTCCGCTGCCCACCCGCGAGGAGGGCTCATTCGTCTCCGCAGCGCGCGGTGGAAAGGACACGAAGTGGATCATCGCCCGCCCGCCGGGCCAGACCGGCCTGTTGCGCACGGTGATCGCGCTGCACGGGCTGGACAGCGATGCCGCCGGGGTGATGAGCCTCGGCGTCGAGAGCGCCCTGGCCAAACTGCCCGCAACGGGCAAGCCGTCGATCGCGCTGGTGAGCGTCGACGGCGGCAACGGCTACTGGCGGCCGCGGGCCAACGGCGAAGACTCCGGCGCGATGGTGCTCAACGAGCTGATCCCGATGCTTGCCGGCAAGGGTCTGGACACGTCACGGGTGGCGTTCATGGGCTGGTCGATGGGCGGGTACGGGGCGATGCGGCTGAGCTCCCGGATTGGCGCGGCCCGGACCTTCGCGGTCTGTGCGATCAGCCCGGCGCTCTACCTGACGTATTGGGGAGCGCCGCAGGATGCCTTCGACGGCCTCGATGACTTCCGGAAGAACTCCACGGTGAGTCCCGCGGAGCTGACGTCGGTTCCGCTGCGGGTGGACTGCGGGACCGGCGACGGCTTCTACATCGCCACTCGGGAATTCGTGGACCGGCTGCCCAGCCAGCCGGCCGGCGGCTTCTACCCGGGCGGCCACGACGCGGAGTTCTGGCAGCAGCACCTGCCCGACGAGCTGGCCTGGTTGGCGTCCTGAATTCAGGCGGGTCGGCCGCCTCGCCGAAGTCGGGCCACACCGACCACCGCCAGCATGCCGGCCGCCGTCGCCAGCAGCAGCGTCAACAGCAGCAGCTGAGGGTCGTAGACCACCGACGTGGTGACCGGCTGGCCATCGACCACGGGTGCGACGGCCACGGTGGAGCGCACCGCCGACCAGCTGACGGCGCAGCCGACCGCCGCCGCGCAGGCCAGGGCGAGCGCGATGAAAGCCTGAAATCGGGCCATCACCAGCGTGATCCGGCGTCGTCACCGTCGTCGTGCTTATCAGGCGGCGGCCCGTCCGGTTCGACCCGCTCCTCGACCAGTGGGGTCAGCGCGGCGCGCAGGTGCCGGTGTCTCCGGGCCCACGCTTGCGCGGTGCGTCCACCGCTGAGCCGCAGACCGATGCCGGTGCGCCCCTTGGGCACCCCGACCAGCTCACCGAGTGCCCGTGCCGATTGCCAACGCTCCAGGTCCTTTTCGGATGTCAGCGGATGGTCGGCCGGCGGGTATACCTTGACGATCTCGGCCACCTTGATGGTCTCGGTGCCCTGGCGCAGCGCCTGACTGGTCAGTTCCACCGACGTGTGGATGCGGGCCGCCTTGACTTGGAGCGCAATGAAACTCGTTACCAGCACGAGAAAGAGCAACGGGACGCTGATCTGCCAGCCATACCCGTTGGCTTTCTCGAGCCACAGCATGGCCGCGGCCGACGCCGGACCGACCAGCACCCAGTACCAGCTGGCCCCGGCCTCGCGAAAGAGCGGAGCGGCCTCGGTCTTCGTGCCCGCAGTCATCGAAACATCATCCCCTGCTGCGCCCGACGCCAAACCACCTGGGGGTCCCTACCTGGTGAAGTACGTGTGGGCGTCGCTGCGGTGCAGCAGGAACATCCCACCGGCGATCAGCACCGACCCGACGATACCGGCGACACCACAGATCACCGCGAACATCGGCGGCCAGCTCACAGTGAACAGCCTGGTCCCGATGTAGACGACGGTGGCTACGCCGCCGCCGGTCAGCAGAGTCCGGGCCCAGCGATAACCGGCCCGCATCAGGATCAGGAAGGTCACCACGATCGCGCACACCACCGCGGTGAAAAGCCCTGACGCCACGAAGAGCACCGGCGATCGGTGACCGACCGATGATCCGACCATGTCGGCGACGTAGCCGATCACCATCAGCGGCAAGGCCGCGACCCACAGCCAAAAGCCGGTGTCGACGTCGACGGGCCGGGTCTGCGGCTCCGCAGGCCCCGGCGGCCGCGGCGGGACGGGACCCGTCACGACAGCCAGGCCGCCGCTTCGGCGGCCCAATACGTCAGCACGATGTCGGCGCCCGCCCGCCGGATCCCGGTCAGGGATTCCATCGCGGCGCCGCGCTCGTCGACCCAGCCGTTAGCCGCCGCGGCCCGGATCATCGCGTACTCCCCCGACACCTGGTATGCGGCCACCGGCACCGGCGAAATCGAGGCCGCCGCAGACACAACGTCCAGGTAGCCCAATGCGGGTTTGACCATGACGATGTCGGCGCCCTCGTCGAGGTCCAGACGCACCTCGCGCAGCGCCTCGCGGGCATTGCCCGGCTCCTGCTGGTAGGTGCGCCGGTCGCCCGACAAGCTAGAGCTCACGGCTTCGCGGAATGGACCGTAAAACGCCGAGGCGAACTTGGCGGCATACGCCAAGATCACCACATCGGCGTGGCCCGCGGCGTCCAGGCCGTCGCGGATCGCTCCCACCTGACCGTCCATCATGCCGCTCGGGCCCACCACATGCGCACCCGAATCTGCCTGTGCCACTGCCAAATCCACATATCTCTTCAGCGTGGTGTCGTTATCGACCCGGCCGCGTGCGTCCAGAACACCGCAGTGTCCGTGGTCGGTGAATTCGTCCAGGCAGGTGTCGGCCATCAGCACGGTGGCCTCGCCCAGATCCTTGGCCAGATCGCGCAACGCGACGTTGAGGATCCCGTCAGGATCCGAGCCCGCCGAGCCGACTGCATCCTTGTCCTCGTTGCGGGGCACGCCGAACAGCATCAGCCCGCCCACCCCAGCACGTACCGCCTCGGCGGCGGCGGCGCGCAACGAGTCGCGGGTGTGCTGCACCACACCGGGCATCGAGGCGATCGGCCGCGCCTCGTCGATACCGTCGGCGACGAACATCGGCAACACCAAATGCCTTGGCTCCAGCGACGCTTGCGCGACCAACCGGCGCATCGCCGGAGTCGAGCGGAGCCGACGCGGACGCTGCCGGGGGAACGACACTAGCGCCTGCGGCTCTTCTTACGCGGCGGCGGCAACGCGCCCTCGGCGCGCAGCCGGGCGGCATGCTCGGCGAGCGCTTCGATCAGCGGACCCACCGCGGCGGTCTCGGGCTGCACGTCGACCCGCAAACCGAATTCGGCTGCGGTCTCAGCGGTTTTGGGGCCGATGCAGGCGACGATGGTGCGCGCGTGCGGCTTGCCGGCGATGCCGACCAGGTTGCGCACCGTCGAGCTGGAGGTAAAGCACACCGCGTCGAAACCACCGGTCTTGATCATTTCCCGGGTGGCGGCCGGCGGCGGAGCCGCCCGCACCGTCCGGTAGGCGGTGACGTCCTCGATCTCCCAGCCACGTTCGCGCAGGCCTTCGGCCAGCGTCTCGGTGGCGATGTCGGCACGCGGCAGCAGCACCCGGTTCACCGGATCGAAAATGCTGTCGTAGTCCGGGAATTCGTCCAGCAGGCCCAGCGACGACTGCTCACCGGAGGGCACCAGCTCCGGGCTGATACCAAACGCGCGGACCCGGTCGGCGGTCGATTCGCCCACGCAGGCGATCTTCACCCCGGAGAACGCGCGGGCGTCCAGACCGAACTCACCGAACTTCTCCCACACCGCGCGCACGGCATTGGTGGAGGTGAACACCACCCACTGATAGCGGCCGTCGACCAGACCCTTGACCGCGCGCTCCATCTGCGCGGGGCTGCGCGGCGGCTCGACGGCGATGGTCGGCACCTCGATCGGCAACGCGCCGTGCGCGGTCAGCCGCTCGCTCATCTCGCCGGCCTGGTCCTTGGTCCGCGGCACCAGCACGGTCCAGCCGTAGAGTGCCCGGCTCTCCCACCAGTTCAGCTTGGCCCGGTTGTGCACGGTCTTGCCGATCGTCACCACGACCGGCGACGGCGTCGCGGGGTCGGCTGCGACGACCACGGATGAATCCGTCAGCCCGCCCAGCGTGGACTCCACGGAGCGCTGCGCGCAGGTGGTGCCCGAGGACGTCACCACGCACGGCGTGCTGTCGGCAAGCCCGTACTCGATCAGGGTGCGCGCCGCCTCGGCCACGTGCGACGAGGTGGCGTGCAGAATCAGCGGGCCCGGCCCCGCGGCCAGAGCCCCCCAGTCCACGTCGCCGCGCACGTCGGCAACGGTGTGCGACGAGCCCAGCGGCAACCCCGCGTAGGTCGGCACCGCGCAGCCGGCGGCCAGGCCGGGCACCACCTCGAAGTGCAGGTGGCTGCGCGCGACGGCGTTCACCTCGGTGATCACCGCGTCCACCGACAGCGGGTCACCGGCGACCAGTCGCACCACGTCAGTCCCGGTACGGGCCTCGGCGACCAGCGTCTTCGCCACTTCGGCGGGATCGCCCAGCGCCGGCCGGATGTCGGGTCCGACCGACACCACCGCAGCGGGCTGTTCGTCAGTACCGGCTCCCTCGGTGGTTCCGCCCTCCGACGGCACCGGCCCGGCCGGCGCAGGCCCGGACACTGGCGGCAAGTCTTTGCCGATCAACGCCAGCACCGGCTCAGGCACGTCGGGGTCAATGAACACCAGGGGGGCATTCGCAAGCACCGTCGCGGCCCGCGTCGTCAGCAGAGCCGGGTCGCCCGGACCCGAGCCCACGAACATGATGCGGCCGGGCCTCGGCTTACGCCCTCGCGTCGTCATCTGTGTCTCTCCCAGTACTTCCTCGTGCGGGTTTATTACCGCGCCACCGACATGAGTTCCCGTGCCCCCAGTTCGAACAGCTCGGCGGCCACCGAGAGCCCGAGCTCTCGTGCCCGATCCGGACTGCCGACACCGGACGCACGGATCACGTCGGATCCGTCCAGCGCCGCCACGCAGCTGCGCAGCGACAGCTCCTCGAAGACTCGGCCGTCCTCGTCAATGGACTCGACCACCTCGGCGATCGCCCCCACTGGCGCGGAGCAACCCGCCTCCAGTTCGGCGAGCAGGGCACGCTCGGCGGTGACGGCCGCGCGGGTGTCGGCGTCGTCGAGCTCGGCCAGCAGTGCCGCCAGTCGGGAATCCCCGGCGCGGCACTCGACGGCGAGCGCACCTTGAGCCGGTGCCGGCAGCACCTGCACCGGCTCCAGCGTCTCGGTGACGTCGTCGAGACGCCCTAGTCGGGCCAGACCCGCCCGGGCTACCACGATTGCGTCCAAATCACCGCTACTTACCCTGTTCAACCTGGTATCAAGGTTGCCTCTTAGGGGGCGGATTTCCAAACCGAGACCCAGTGCTCTAAGCTGCGCGGCCCGCCGGGGCGACGAGGTGCCCACCACCGAGCCGCTCGGCAGCTGTGCCAGCACTAACCCGTCGCGGGCCACCACCGCGTCGCGGGGATCCTCTCGGGGTGGGATCGCGGCGATCACGAACCGTGGATCATCGGCGGTCGGCAAGTCCTTGTGCGAATGCACCGCCGCGTCCACGCGGCCGTCGTCGATGGCTTCGCGGAGTGCGGCGGTGAAAACCCCGACACCGATGCTGGCGATCGGCTCCGACGAGCGGTCACCCTCGGTGCTGATGGTCACCAACTCGGCGCGATGGCCGTTGGCCGCCAAGGCGTCCCGAATGCCACCAGCTTGGGTGGTGGCCAGCAGGCTGCCCCGAGTGCCTATCCGGATCACGTCTGACAAGCGGCTACTCTGCGGAATCGGTTGGGACAGCGGGCAATTCACCCGCGGTCGCGACGGCGTCGACGGAAGTCTGGTCGAGCTCGAACAACTCGCGCAGCGCCTCGGCATAGCTATCGCCGCCGGGCGCGCTGGCCAGCTGCTTGATCCGCACGGTCGGTGCGTGCAGCAGCTTGTCGACCACTCGCCGCACGGTGCGGGCCACCTCGTCGCGGTGTGCGGCGTCGAGTCCTGGCAGCCGGTTGTCCAGGCGCAACAGCTCCGCCTCGACGACGTCGGCGGCCCGTTGGCGCAGCGCGGTCACCGTCGGAGTGACTTCGGCCATCCGCTGTCCGGCCAGGTAGGTGGCGACTTCGGTGGCGACGATGTGGCGGGCTGCCTCGGTGTCGGCGGACGCGGCACGAGCCGACGGTTCGCGCTGCACCCGGTCCATGTCGACGACCCAGACGCCCGGCAGCCCGGCGACCGCCGGGTCGACGTCGCGCGGCATACCCAGGTCGCAGATCACCAGCGGCTGGTCGGTTTCGTCGCGGCGGGTGGCGGCCAGCGCATGGTGCACGTCGGCCAGCGACACCACCGGACGCACCGCGCCGGTGCAGCTCACCACCACGTCGGCGTCGGCCAGCGCGGAGGGCAGCCGGTCGAGGCCAAGCGCTTCGGCTCCGGCGCCCGATTCGCGGATCCTGCGGGCCAACCGCTGCGCCCGGGGCAGCGACCGATTGACGACGTGGATGTCCCGCACGCCGGCCCGGATCAGGTGAGCCGCCGACAGCGCACCCATCGCGCCGGCGCCGACCACCACCGCGGTCTTGCCTTTCAGGCCGCCAAGCCTGGTGTCGGCCATGCCCAGCGCGACCGACACCACCGACGCGCCCGCGGCGTCGATCGCTGTATCGGTATGAACGCGTTTGCCGACCGCCAACGCGCGCTGAGCCAGCTCGTGCAGCACCCGGCCGACGGTGCGGTTGGCCTCGGCGGCGGCGTAGGCGCGGCGCACCTGGCCGAGGACCTGCTGCTCGCCGATGACGGCGGAGTCCAGGCCACTGGTCACGGCGAACAGGTGCTCGACGGCGGCCTCGCTGTAGCGCACGTAGGCGTATTTGGTCAGGTCGCCCAGCGACATCCCGGAATGCTCGGAGAGCACCTGCCCGATGACCGACAGACCGCCGTGGAAGGCGTCGACCACGGCGTAGACCTCGACCCGGTTGCAGGTGGACAGCACCATGGCCTCGGTGACCAGCGGCGACTGCATCATCTCCTCGATGATCTTGATCTGGTCGGATTCGTCGGTGCTCAGCTGTTCCAGAACGGAGACCGGGGCGCTGCGGTGCGACACCCCAAAGAGCAGGACGCTCACGGCTGCATCACCTGGCCTGCTCCCTTGCTATCACCAGTGATCGAACTGAGGTCCACGGTAGACGTTTTACAGGTGGGCCACCAAATTTGCGCGGTCGTCACCGGGGCCCCTCGAGATCTTTGCGGAGCCGGGGCTCGTCGACTTCCCAGTAGCTGTGCTCGCGGCCGTCGAGCAGGACCACAGGGAGCCGGTCTCCGAACTCGGCGCGCAGGCTGCTGTCGCCCGCCGCGGCGGCGGCGTCGACGTCGGTGGTCGACAAGTCGAAGTCGAGTTCGGCGGCCAGTTGCTTTAGCTGCGCATGCACCCCGTCGCAGATCGTGCAGCCGGCGCGGGTCAACAGCTGCACCTGTGAACGGCTCATCGCCCCAGTGTGGCAGGTGGTGTGTTTTGACGCCGGAGTGAATTGTGCCGCGTGCGTCTGGGCATTAGCTTTACCACTATGGCTGATCCCAGGGTTCTGCGGGCTGATCCCGAGGCGATGCACGGGGTTTCGCAGGCGTTGTCGGGTGCGGCAAAAGACTTGCATTCCAGGCTTATTGAGCTTGATAGCCAGGTCCGCGACATGGTGGCCGGCTGGCAGGGTGGAGCGGGCGGAGCCTATGGGCAGGCATGGGACCTGTGGCATCGCGGAGCCGGTGAGATCCACTTGGGGCTGTCGATTCTGGCGAAGGCGGTCGGTGTCGTCGGTGTTGACTTCCAGACTCAAGAGTCGGCGTCGACCCAACAGCTATGCGGGATTGACCGTGACTGAGCCGTTCAGCGTGGATCCGGAGGCGTTGGCGGATGCGCTGCAGCTGATGGGCGAGTTCGTGCAGCATACGGAAAGCGTGGTCGGTGAAATCAACTCGCTGGTGGCTAATCTCCACCAGACGTGGTCAGGCGAGGCGGCTGCCGCTCACGCTGAGGCACACCGGCATTGGTCGCATGGTGAGAAGACGATGCGAGAAGCGTTGGGGCAGTTGAAAACTGCCGGAACCACGGCGCATCACAACTACACCGGCGCGATGGCAGCAAATCTGGCCATGTGGCCCTGAGCTAATGGCTCCGCTTACCGTCGATCCGGCGGCGCTGGACGGCGCTGGTGCTCAGGTAATTTCGGTTGGCGAGAATCTTGGGTCCGTCGTCTCGACATTGACCTCGGCGCTTGGCGGATGCAACGGGATGGCCGGTAACGATCCCGCCGGTGCGGCATTTGGGCGCAGCTACAACACTTCGGCATCCAAACTGCTCGAGGCAATGGCTACCACCCGTAATGGATTGTGCGGGCTGGGTTATGGCGTGCGCATGTCGGCGCACAACTATTCGGTCGCCGACGCGAATTCAAATGTGTCGGGGCACGGCGAAGCCCTTCCCGCCCCGCATCAAACCGCTGCTGTGCGGCCGGGTGCGACGCCGTCGGCCGTCGGGGAAGGTACCAGTGCGCCAGCGGGCTGGGGATGGGTGGCTCCCTTCATCGGAATGATTTGGCCCAACGGCGATTCGGCGAAATTGCGGGGTGCAGCGGCGGCTTGGATTAGCGCCGGCACCAACTTTGAGGTCAGCGAAATCACGGGTGCCCTCGGACCGATGGGCATTATCGGCGCCCAACAGATACCCGAAGGTTCGGCGATGGCCGCAGCGTTCAGTGAAGCTGGCCGCAGCGCGGGAACGATCTTGCAACAGTGCGTGTCCATCGCGACTCAGCTGACTGCCTATGCGGCCAAGATCGATGCGGTTCACGCGGCGATCCTGGATTTGTTGTCGCGTATATGCGACCCGACGACTGGGCTCAAAGAGGTCTGGGAGTTTCTAACCGATCAAGACGAAGACGAGATCAGGAAAATCGCCAACGATATTCGCACGATCGTCAACAACTTCACCGCGGAAGTCGATGCGCTGCGCCAACAAATCGCCACCGCAGTCACCGAAGCGGAGACGATTCTCACCACCATGGGTCGCTACGCCGAGAAGGAGTGGGATCAGTTCCTGCACGGCACCCCAGTCGGTCGGGCCATCAACCAGGTGGGCCAGTTCGGCAAGGGCCTGGCCGAAGAGGCGGGCGGTCTGATCAAGGATGGCTGGACCTACGGGGCGATNCGACCTTTCGTCGATCCAAAAGGCTGGTACGACTCCTGGTCGCAGATGATCGACGGGATGGCTCCGCTCGTCGGTCTCGGCGGCGACCACGCGCCCGGTGTCGCAGACGCGTGGAAAACCCTGGGTAAGAATGCCGTCCATTGGGACGAGTGGTCAACCAACCCTGCCGAGGCCGCCGGCAAGAGCACCTTTGACATTGCTTCGCTGTTTGTTCCTGGTGGCGGTGAAGCAGCGGCGGCCGCCAAGGGCGCTCACGTTGCCGCTGACGCAGCGGAAGCTGCAGCGAAGGCGGCCCCCAGGGAAGCCGAGGCGATGCGGGGGCTCGGTGATGTGGCGAAATCCGGTCCTGCTGCACCGGCACCGCACGTACCGCACGCGGAGCCCCCGCCCGCGCCTCACGACCCGGCACCGCACGATCTGGCGCCCCAAGGCCCGTCGCCGCATGGCCCAACCGAAGCCAAACCCGCACCAGCACCCCACGACACGCCACCGCACAGCCCAACCGAATCGAAGGCGCCGGCCGCCGACAGGCCCGGGCCGGGCGAGGGTCCCAAGCCGCCGGTTGAGCCAGCTGCACCAGGGCACGGCCCGCCGCCACCCCCACCGCCCCCACCCGGTGGAGGCCCACCGCCGCCACCGGGAGGAGGCCCCCCGCCGTCCGCCGAACCCCACCCGATGTCAGCAACTCCATCCGGCGACAGCCCGCCAGCGGCGGCCGAGNCACCCGCGCCATCACCGCCGCCCCCATCGGGCGAAGGTCCGCCGCCGGCCGCCGAGCCGCCGCACCCAGCGGCGACAACTCCACCCGGCGAGAGCCCGCCACCGGCGGGCGAACCACCCCAACCAGCCGCGACAACCCCACCCAGCGGAGAGCCCACGCCGCCAGGTGTGCCACACGAACCAGTGGCGTCAACGCCATCAGGAGAAGGCCACGTCCCAGCAGCTGAGGATCCTCACCCGACGGCGACAGTTCCGTCCGGGGTGGACCACACGCCAGTGGACGCGGTACCCCAACCCGCAGCGGCAGTTCCATCCGGGTTGGGCCACCTACCGCTTGGGGGCGAACCTGTGGCGGCGTCTGCCCCTCCGACACTCGCGCCAGGGTTAGCCGGTGCACGTTCGGCTGAACTCGCGCCTAAAGCCGCTTACGCACCACAGCCCAGACCCGCGGAGGCTGGACGCGCTAGCCATTGGCCAGGTGCACAGCACTCGTCGGAGCGGCCGTTGACCCACAGCCCCGAGCCCGGCGGTGGGCGTCCGGCCGAACCACCACCACCTCCACGGGCACACGGTGGCGCACCGGGCGATCACCCACCCGAACCACCCCCACATCAAGGCTCGCATCACGGACCGGGGGACGGCGGCGGACCGCACGAGACACACCCACCAGGCCACGACGTGCCTCAAGAAATTGCGACACCTAGTCGTCCAGAGTTCAATTTGACCAACCCGTTAGAGCACATGAGCCCAGAGTTGCGGGCACTCTCCGAACAACACTTCAATGGCAGCGGCAGAACCGTAATCGGACCATTTCGGCCGCCGGGCGGCGGACCGTCATACATCGAAATGGCGGACGCCCTCGACGCGAGCTACTTCGATATCGAGGACGCTTGGGAGGCGGCTACGCCGATCGAGAGAATCGCCGCCAACCAGCACGCACTTGACCTGGCAATCGCGAATCATGACACCATCACGCTGTCAGTGCCGTTTGGGAAGATAAGCCCAAATAGCTTCACGGGTGCAGAGATTCGGTATTTTGAGTCCCACGGATACAGACGGGTAGGCGATACCTTGGTTCCACCGACAGAAGGAAAACCGTAGTGAAGTCGCTCCTGGAGTTCTTCTTGAAATATTTTGACTTCCTTTATCTGAACCGCCATTACCACATTACCGATTCCACGACTGCAGGCGCCCAGACAATCAACGCCTCGTTAACAGTGACAGGTCCCACAATCAGCTGGCAGATCACTAATGACAGAGGACAGATTCTGTTTAACTTAGCGCCAACTAAGCTGGCCGCTCCCCAAAACTGGTTCCGTGCATCGATAATTCGGCAGCACTTGGATGGCTTTGACGAAAGAAATCCAATTTCGCCCGTCGAGGCTGTAGCCTGGTTGCGTGACAACATATCCCGGATAGAAGACCTCTTCTCCGACTCATCAGCCGCACAAGCTTGTCAAGACCTTACCGCCCTCGAGAATGCAAATGCTGACAAATATTGGGGCCCCTCGAATGACAAGTAGCAGTCACAGGATTTTGGGTTGGCATTGCTGAATGGATTTGAACGCCCCGTCGGGGCTTATCAAGGCCTTCTTCGACGTCTACCAAGAACTCACCGTGATCGGGATTGTGCTACCGACCGGCTGGTTCGGCAAACCCTACGACAACTACTACTCACTCATTTCGATCGATATTGATTCCGAAGCCGGCAAACTCAGCCTCG
>JGI26341J46601_10000384_pt1 | contig 13609 bp, 14 predicted proteins | sample BogFormECP12_OM3_FD_46601 | JGI IMG/M metagenome (IMG submission 46601) | reverse complement strand
ACTCCCGCCAGAACGCCCTCGGCGGAACCACGATCGCCGAGCACAGGATGCGCATGGTGACGGGCACATACAGCGAGAGCCAGAACCGCTTCCGGCGTGGCAGGTCGGGCACGCGCTTACGCAGGTACTCGTGCGCGAACGAGATGTGGCGGGCCTCCTCGGCGACGTGGATGGCCATCACCCGCTCCATGATCGGGTGCAGCTCCTTGCCCTCGCGCAGCACGTTCTTCTGGGTGTGGTCGATGGGCTCTTCGCCGGCGAGGATGCCGAACCAGAACGGGATCGGCAGCGGTCCGGCCACCAGCGGAATGAACGGTTGAATCCACTTCAGCATGCGCGGCATGCCGGGCACGTCGGCCCCGATGTGGTTCACCATCTCCTGAAACATCATGGTGTGGTTGCACTCTTCGACGGCTTCGTGCAGGCAGTACCGGTACTCCGGTGACCCGTTGGGCACCCAGAAGGCGTACTCCATCAGGCCGCGGATCAGGATGGACTCGAAGTGCAGACCGACCTTGGCGACGTTCGCCTGACGCCACATGCCGATCTCGATCTGACGCTCTTGGGACTGCGCCTGGTACCAGGCGTGCCGGCCCAGCGGGTCGGTCTTCGGCAGTATCCAGCGTGGGTCGTTGTCGATGACCGCGAACTCGGGCGACTCCCAGTCGATGTCGGTGTACGGGTTGAAATTGCGCCGCACCGACCCCTCGGACAGTGTGGTCAGCATCTCCACGTACTTCGGGTCGTCCAGGACGTCCATGTTGCGACGCCAACGTCGCACAAGCTTGGTTCGGGCCGTCTTCTGGGCCATTGCAGCCTCCCCAACGCGGTTTACATTTGTATGCGCTATGTCCAACACAGTACCGGAGGTATCGGCAACTTACTAGACCTTCGAATGCCACTGTGGTCGATCCGTGAACATGTGTACACTGTGACTTACATCACACAGCGGCCTGTGATCAACATCGCCGACCGCGTGATCGCCTGGCTCGGCCCAGTCACTAACCTGGTGATCATGGCTGACGTGCTCACGATTCCGGACAACATCAAACCCACTGACGGTCGCTTCGGCTCCGGCCCTTCGAAGGTCCGACCCGAGCAGCTGAAGGCGCTCTCCACCAGCGCCGCCGCGCTTTTCGGCACCTCGCACCGCCAAGCGCCGGTCAAGGACCTGGTTGGCCGGGTGCGCGACGGGTTGCGGGACTACTTCTCGGTGCCCGACGGCTACGAGGTCGTGCTGGGCAATGGCGGTGCGACGGCGTTCTGGGATGCGGCGGCGTTCGGGCTGATCGACAAGAGGTCGCTGCACCTGAGCTATGGCGAGTTCAGCTCGAAGTTCGCCTCCGCGGTCGCCAAGAATCCGTTCGTCGGCGATCCGATCATCATCAAGGCCGATCCCGGCAGCGCCCCCGAGCCGCAGAGCGACCCGTCGGTCGACGTGATCGCATGGGCGCACAACGAGACCTCGACGGGGGTCGCGGTGCCGGTCGCTCGGCCTGCCGACTCCGGCGATGCGCTGATCCTCATCGATGCCACCTCCGGCGCCGGCGGCCTGCCGGTCGACATCGCCGACACCGATGCCTACTACTTCGCGCCGCAGAAGAACTTCGCCAGTGACGGCGGGTTGTGGCTGGCGATCTTGAGCCCGGCGGCGCTGGGTCGAATCGAGGCCATCGCCGAGTCCGGTCGATGGGTGCCAGACTTCTTGTCGCTGCCGATCGCGGTGGAGAACAGCCTGAAGAACCAGACCTACAACACCCCGGCTATCGCGACGCTGGTGCTGCTGGCCGAGCAGATCGACTGGCTGTTGGGCAACGGCGGGCTGGAGTGGGCGGTCAAGCGCACCGCGGACTCGTCGCAGCGGTTGTACTCCTGGGCGCAGGAGCGGTCCTACACCACGCCGTTCGTTACCGAGCCGCGGCTGCGCTCGCAGGTAGTGGGCACGATCGACTTCAACGATGACGTCGACGCCGCGGCGGTGGCCAAGGTGCTGCGGGCCAACGGCATCGTCGACACCGAGCCATACCGCAAACTAGGCCGCAACCAGTTGCGGGTCGCGATGTTCCCCGCCGTCGAACCCGACGACGTCAGCGCGCTCACCGAGTGCATCGACTGGGTGGTCGAGCGGATTTAGCCTCTTTACCCCCGCGTGTCAGCACGGTTACGGCCGCTGCCTGTACTAGAGTCCGCAGCGACAGGCCTGGCTCGCTGGTCTGCGAGGAGCCTGCTAGGAGACACCATGCGGGAACTCACGATCGTCGGACTCGATGTCGATGGCAAACACATCATCTGTGAGAGCACGAAAGACAACGGGGAGCCCGGCGACAAGTTCAAGATCCGAGTCGACGACCGGCTGAGGGCGGCAGCGCGCGGCGACGGGGCCCGGGTGGGTCAAACCCATATCGACATCGAGGTCACCAGCATGCTGCATCCCAAGGAAATTCAGTCCCGCATCCGCGCCGGCGCGTCCGTCGAGCAGGTGGCGGCCGCCGCCGGGGTGGACATCGAGCGGGTTGAGCGGTTCGCCCACCCGGTGCTGCTGGAACGCTCGCGCGCCGCGGAGCTGGCAACGGCCGCACACCCCGTGCTCGCCGACGGCCCCGCGGTGCTGACGCTGCTGGAGACCATCACGTCGTCGCTGCTGGCGCGTGGCCTCAACCCGGACAGCACGCTGTGGGACGCCTGGCGTAACGAGGATGGCCGCTGGACGGTCCAGCTCGGCTGGAAGGCGGGTCGTTCGGACAACCTCGCGCATTTCCGGTTCTGCCCGGGCGCGCACGGCGGGACGGTCACCGCCGTCGATGATGCGGCCAGTGAGCTGATCGACCCTAGCTTCGACCGTCCGCTGCGGCCGGTGGCCCCGGTCGCCCAACTCGACTTCGACGAGTCGGCACCCGCGCCGGTCGAGACCCCGGCCGTCGAACCCAAGAGCGAGCCGGCCCGCACCCGCCGCGGCAAGCCACCGGTGCCGGCGTGGGAAGACGTGTTGCTGGGTGTCCGTTCCGGCGGGCAGCGCTAGCCGAACAGCTGCATCGAGACCAGGGTCAGCCAGGCAACGGTCGCGCCCACCCCGACGCCCAGCACCAACCAGCGCAGCACCGCGGTGTGCCGCCACCCCCACAGCGTCGGCGCCAAGCCGCCGGCCGCGATGACGTTGAGTCCCACCGCCAACAACGGATGCACCCGGATAAGCCCGAGACTCAGCACCACGACGGCAACCCCGGTGACCGCGGCTACGAACCCGGCAACCGTCAAACCCGTTGCCCACGGGGTGGATTCGTCGGGCATCAGCCGAGCGTAGCCCGACGACGATGCAGACCGCGTAGCGGTCTGAGGANGAGTCGGGCAATTAGGCCCNAGCCCGAGCCCGCTCGTAGAAGGCCACCGCCGCCGCGGTGGCNACGTTGAGCGAGTCGGTGCCGCGTGACATCGGGATGCGTACCCGCAGATCGCTGGCCCGCAACGCCGCGCGGCTCAAGCCCGGTCCCTCGGCGCCGACCAGCACCGCAACCCGCTCTTCCCGCACCGCCGCCATTGCCTCCGGCAAGGGCGCCGCGTCGGGATCGGGGGTCATGGCCAACAAACGAAATCCCTTCTGCTGCAACGTCTTCAAGTCGGCCGGCCAGTCGGCCGCCCGTGCATAGGGCACCAGCAGCGCGTGGCCCATGGAGACGCGCACCGCGCGGCGGTACAGCGGGTCAGCACAGCCGCTGCCGAACACCACCGCGTCGACGGACAGGCCCGCGGCGTTGCGGAAGATGGCGCCCAGGTTCTCGTGGTCGTTGACGCCCTCGAGCACCACGACGGTCCGGGCGCCGTCGACGACCTGCACGAGGCTGCGCTCGCGTTCGCGACGCGCGGCGGCCAGCACCCCGCGGTTCAGATGGAAGCCGACCACCTGGGCCATCACCTCGGCGGAGACCCGATAGTAGGGCGCGGGGCTGCCGGCCAGATCTGCCCTGAGCTCATCAAGTCTGCGATCGGTGCCCAGCAAGGCCAACGGCCTAAACGGCGAGGCCAGCATGCGCTGCACCACCAGCACGCCCTCGGCGATCACCAGCCCCTTCCCGCTCGGCAGGTCGGGCCGACGGTCGATGCTGTTCAAATCCCGAAAGTTATCGAGCCGGACGTCGCCGGGATCGGTGATATCGCAAACGACCACACCGTCGGCACCACTGGTGGGGTCNAAACCGTTTGTGGTCAAGGGCTTTCGTCGACGAGGGCCAAGATCAGGTCGGCGGCCTCACGCAGCGTATCCCGTTCCGCGCCACCCAGGGTGTCGAGCCGTTGCGCCAGCCACTCCTGGCTGGCGCGGCGTTCGGCCTCGATCAGTTCGACACCGGCATCGGAGACCGAGACCAGGACCTGCCGGCCGTCGTCGGGGTGCGCAACACGGTCCACAAAACCCAAATCGGCCAGCGAGGCGATGACCCGCGTCATCGACGGCGGGCGAACCCGTTCCCTGATCGCCAGCGCGCCCGGTGTCATCGGGCCGTAATTGTTCAATGTCGCCAGCACCGACAGCTGCGACAACGACACCGGGGACTGCGGCCGACGGAACCGCAGCTGCCGGGACAGCCGCATTACCGCCAACGACAGGTCGCTGGCCAATCGGCTATCGCCCTCCATCACAGCGCGAAGGTTACGACAGAACGCCCAATCGTCGACAACGAATCACCGAGTCCGGGCCTCGGCCCCGCCAATTGCCGGACTTCCCCTCCGGCGGCAAGGCGGCCGGCATCGTCGTCGGGCTATGTTGAAGGCCATGTCTGTCGAGCCTGGCAAAAGCCTCGATCCGCCGATGCTGCCCGCTGCCCTGCTGGAGGTATGGCCGGTGCTCGGCGTCGGCGCAGTGGCCTGGCTGGTTGCCGCCGTGGCCGCGTTCGTCGTACCAAGCCTCGAGACGTGGCGACCGCTGACGTTGGCCGGGCTGGGAGTCGGGGTACTGGGCACCATGATCTTCCTGGTGCAACGCGACGCTGCCCGCCGCGGCGCGCGTGGCGCGCAGACCGGATTGAACTACCAACGCGATCCCGACCGAAAATAACGGCCCCGAGCTAGGAGGTACGCGTCNGATGGCAGCGCCGCTATTGCAAGCGCAGGTTGATATCAAGGCACCCGTCTCGAAAGTCTGGTCGCTGGTCAGTGATTTCTCTCGCATGCCGGAGTGGAGCCCACAGTGTCGCTTGATGCGGGCACTCGGTCCGGTCCGCCAGGGCACCCGCACCATCAACGTCAACCGCCGCAACCTGCTGTTCTGGCCGACGACATGTACCGTCCTCGAGGTGGTTCCTGACCAGAAGTTGGCATTTCGGGTCAACATGAACAACACGGTCTGGAGCTACGAACTGCAGCCGATCCCCGACGGCACCCGGGTGATCGAGAGCAGGCACGCCGAGAACGGGGTCAAGCCGGTGTCGAGTATGGCGGTGAACGCGCTTTTCGGCGGGACCGCGAACTTCGAGCGGGAACTTGTCGACGGCATGAACGCCTCGCTGGGCAAGATCAAGGCCGCGGCCGAGAGCAGCTCTAGCTGAGCNCTGTGGGTTTCNCGCTGACGTCGAGCACCCCGTCGTCGTACGGGTCATACATCGGCGAACCACTGCCCGCAGGGGCCGGGGTGTCGGAGTGCGCACCGCAGCCGTATTCAAAGTCGACGACATGCCCGTCGGCGGACAACTCATTGCCGCACACCCCGAACATCGCACCTAGCGACCCGGAAAGCGGCAGGAAGAAACCGCAATCGCGGCACACGCGCTTGGTGGATTGCGCCATCTGCGACGACGGGCCGTAGTCACCGTCATGCCAGCGTTGGGCCGCCTCGGAGCGGCCCCAGGCACTCATCACCCGGCGCCGTCCAAAACCGATCTCGAGGGCGATTTCGTCGACCTGCGGGTCACCGGAGGCCAGGTAACCGGGCACCAACCGCGGATCGTCCGGCAGCGGCGCCAGCAGGTCGCCGGGGCTCAGGTCGCCCGGGCGAATCCGCTGATCCCAGGGCACCCATCCCGGCGCCAACAGCGACGTCGGCCCGGGCACCAGCACTACCTCGCTGACCGTCGCGTGGTCAGCCCCGGGATAGGCGGCCACGACGACAGCCCACTGCCAGCCCTGATAACCGGGCAAATGGGCCAGAAAACGGTGGGTGGCGCTGGTCGGATCTTCGTAGCCGACGCCCAGATAGTCACCCACCGTGTCGGCCCCGCTGAACTCGACGATGGCTGCCCGGGCCGGCTCGACGGCGCCGGTGAGAACGGTCGCCAATTCCGGCGACCACTCGTCGGTGGTCGCCGCGGCCGACTCCGCAGTGGGTCGGATCACGTTGTCCGCTGTTTCCATACGCCCCTAATACTGTCGCACAGCCGGGGGACTCGGCCACACCGGTTGCCTGCACGTCCGATCAGCCGGCATCTGTGAGAATTGGGGCATGGCTGGACGGCGGCGCGATCACCCCGATACGAGCCGGGCATCTAGCGGCCGCCGCACCCGTGGCGGACCCGCCGCCCAGCACCCCGGCATGGCCAACTATCCGGCAGACGACTCGGGCTACCGCCGGCCCCGCCGCCCGCCGCCGATGCCCAGCGCCAACCGCTATCTGCCGCCGCTGGACCGCGAGCCCGAGCCCGATCGGCGCAGCGAGCCGCCGCGTGGCGGCGCCGGCGGCGAGCGGGTCACGGTCACCCGCGCTGCCGCGCAGCGCAGCCGTGAGATGGGTTCGCGGATGTATGGGTTGGTGCAACGAGCCGCCACCGCCGACGGCGCCGACAAGTCGGGGCTGACGGCGCTGACCTGGCCGGTGGTGTGCAATTTCGCAACCGATGCAGCGATGGCCGTCGCACTGGCCAACACCCTGTTCTTCGCCGCGGCCACTGGGGAAAGCAAGGACAAGGTCGCGTTGTACCTGCTGATCACGATCGCGCCGTTCGCGGTTGTCGCGCCGCTGATCGGTCCGGCGCTGGACCGGCTGCAGCACGGCCGACGGGTCGCGCTGGCGGCGTCGTTCGGGCTGCGCACGGCGTTGGCGGTGTTGCTGATCAGCAACTACGACGGCGCCACCGGAAGCTTCCCATCATGGGTGTTGTATCCGTGTGCGCTGGGAATGATGGTGCTGTCCAAGTCGTTTAGCGTCCTTCGCAGCGCGGTGACGCCGCGGGTGATGCCACCGACGATCGACCTCGTACGAGTCAATTCCCGGCTGACCATGTTCGGGCTGTTGGGCGGCACCATCCTCGGCGGCGGCATCGCCAGCGGGATCGAGTACGCCTTGACCCGCATGTTCCATTGGCCCGGCGCGTTATTCGTCACCGTTGCGGTCACGGTTGCCGGTGCCTTGCTGTCCATGCGAATTCCACGCTGGGTCGAAGTGACCGAGGGTGAGGTTCCCACCACGTTGAGCTACCGCAGCCGCCGGCCCGGCAAAAGCTGGTCCGAGGACTTTAGCGGGGCGCTTCGACAACCATTGGGCCGCAACATCATTACCTCGCTGTGGGGCAATTCCACGATCAAGGTCATGGTCGGATTTCTGTTCTTGTATCCCGCTTTTGTCGCCAAAGCGCGCGACGGTAGTGGCTGGGTGCAGCTTGGCATGCTGGGGCTGATCGGCGCCGCGGCCGCCATCGGTAATTTCGCGGGCAACTTCGCCAGCGCACGGATGCGGTTGGGCAGGCCCTCGGTGCTGGTGGTGCGCTGCACCCTGGCGGTAACCGTGGCTGCGGTGGCGGCAGCGGTGGCCGGCAATCTGGTAACTGCCGCGATCGCAACCTTGATCACCTCGGGTTCGAGCGCGATCGCCAAGGCCGCACTGGACGCGTCGTTGCAGGACGACTTGCCGGAGGAATCACGTGCGTCGGCGTTTGGACGGTCGGAATCGACACTGCAGCTGGCGTGGGTGCTCGGCGGCGCGCTGGGCGTGTTGCTCTATACCGATCTGTGGGTCGGCTTCACCGTCGTTGCGGCGGTGCTGATTCCGGGTTTGGCGCAGACGGTGCTCAGCTTCCACGGTGACTCGTTGATTCCCGGTCTTGGTGGCAACCGGCCGGTGATGGTCGAGCAGGAAGGCGGCCCCAGCGGCCACGACGCTGCGGCGGTCTCGTGGGAGTGAAGCCGACGGCGAGGTTGGGCATCGCCGCGCTGCTCGCCGCATTGCTGGTATTGGCATGTGCGGCTGCGGGAGTCGGCGCCTGGGCGCTGACGCGCGGACGCGGTTCGCTACACCCGGAGATCAGCGCGTATTCCCACGGCCAGCTGACCCGGGTTGGCCCTTACCGGTACTGCAAAGTGCTCGACCTCGATGACTGCGAAAACCCAAGGGCACAAGGCGAGTTGCAGGTGAATGCGCGTGATCCGGTGCAGCTCTCGGTGCCAGCGGCGATCGGCGAGGCACCCTGGTGGCTGTTGCGCGTGTACGAGGACGCGGTCAACCCGACGACGACCTTCTACCGGCCGGGCAGCAGGCTGGCGGTCACCATCCCCACCATCGATCCGAAGCAGGGTCGACTGACCGGTATCGCTGTCCAACTGATGACCGTCGTCGTCGACCAGGCCGGGCAACTGCACGGTGTCCCCCATGCGGAGTGGTCGGTGCGCACCGTGTGGGACTAGCGGCAGCTAAGCGCCGTGGCCGACAGGCACCGCTTCGGCAGCGGGCGTCGGTCCTGGCGGTGTCCCGTCACCGAAGGGCTTGCCACCCAATGCTTCCCGGCCATGCGGCGTCAGCCAGTTGGCCAGCTCCGGCCCCTTGGGCACGATACGGGTCGGGTTGATGTCGGCGTGCACGATATAGTAGTGCTGCTTGATCTGAACGAAGTCGACGGTATCGCCGAAACCCGGCGTCTGGAATAGGTCACGCGCGTAGGCCCACAGCACCGGCATCTCGGAAAGTTTGCTTCGATTGCATTTGAAGTGCCCGTGGTAAACCGGGTCGAAGCGAGCCAAGGTGGTGAACAACCGGACATCGGCCTCGGTGATCGTCTCGCCCACCAGATACCGTTGGTTTTCCAGTCGATCGCTGACCCAGTCCAACGCGGTGAACAACCGGTCGTAGGCCGCATCGTAGGCCTGCTGCGAGCCGGCGAAGCCACATCGGTAAACGNCGTTGTTGATCTCCGTGTAGACCCTTTTATTGACCTCGTCGATCTCGCCGCGCAGCGATTCGGGATACAGCTGCGGAGCGCCATCGCGTTGGTAGGCAGTCCATTCCATCGACAGATCCAACGTCAGCTGCGGGAAGTCGTTGGTGACAACGGCGCCCGTCGGCACGTCGACGATTGCCGGGACGGTGATGCCTTTCGGATAGTCGGGAAAGCGTTTGAAATATGCGTCCTGCAGCCGCGGGATCTTCAAAACCGGGTCGACGCCACCCGGGTCAAGGTCGAAGGTCCAGCTGCGCTTGTCATGAGTCGGGCCGCAAAACCCAATGGAGATAACGCTTTCCAGACCGAGTAATCGTCGGACAATGATCGCGCGGTTGGCCCAGGGGCAGGCGCGCGCGACGATCAGTCGATACCGCCCCGGCTCTACCGGATAGCCGTCCCGGCCGTCGGCGGTGATACGGGTGGCAATGTAGTTGGTGTCGCGGGTGAACTCGCCGGCATCGGCGACGTACGTCATGTCAGGTGTCGGCGAAGGTCAGGAACCGACGGGCCAGATCGGTCTCGGTGGACGCACCGGCCTCCCAGTGCGCGATCCACGGTCCGGTTCCCTCGGACTGATCGACGATCCCGTCTTCGAGCCAGGTGTAACGACCCTTCAACACATTGCGCGCCACCGCGGCGTCGGTGCTGTCGGTGTTGGCCCACAAGGCGTTGAACAGCGCCTCGACCCGCAGGGTGGCCTGCTGGCAGAACGCGTCGGCCAGCTCATATGCCTGCTCGCCCTGGGCCCGATCTGCNACTCGCTGGGCCTCGGCCCGCACGCACGCCGCCGACATGGCGAACAGTTCGGCGCCGATATCCACGACCCGCCCGAGGAATCCCTGCTTTTGCTCCATCGCGGCTTGCCAGCGCGCCATCCCGTAGAAGGTGTTNCGGGCCAGCTTGCGGGCGGAGCGCTCGACGAATCGCAGATGTGTTGCCAATCTACCGAACTCGCGGAACGCCGTCGGCCGTTGCCCCTCACCGAACACCAACTGCGGCAACCACTTTGCGTAGAATCCGCTCGCGCCAACCGCCGCCTTGGCCTTCTGCCGAACATCGGCTTTCGGATTCGCCAAATCGCCGGCGGCGCTGAGGTGGGCGTCGACGGCCTCGCGGGCAATGAGCAGCCGCATGATCTCGCTGGATCCTTCGAAGATGCGGTTGATCCTCAAGTCGCGGACCACCTGCTCGACAGGCACCGCCCGCTCGCCGCGCGCGGCGAGCGACTCGGCGGTCTCATAGCCCCGGCCGCCGCGGATCTGCAGCAGTTCGTCGCCGATCAGGCAGGCCATCTCGCTCGACCACAGCTTGGCCAGNGCCGCNTCGATCCGGATGTCGTTGCGGCCTTCGTCGGCCATCTGACCGGANAACTCCAATACCGATTCGAGCGCGTAACTCGTCGCGGCCATGAACGAGATCTTTTCTGCGACGGCCCCGTGTTCGCCGACGGGTTTGCCCCACTGCACGCGTTCACCGGCCCACTCCCGCGCGATCTTCAGCGACCATTTGGCGGAGCCGGCCGCGATCGCCGGTATCGAGAGCCGGCCGGCGTTCAGGGTGGTCAGCGCGATCTTCAGGCCGTCGCCTTCTCGGCCGATGAGGTTTTCCGCGGGGACTCGGACGCGATGCAGCCTGGTGAGACCGTTTTCGATACCGCGCAGTCCCATGAACTTGTTGCGCCGCTCCACGGTGATGCCGGGTGAATTGGCCTCGACGACGAACGCGCTGATTCCGCCCCGATGCCCCTCGCTCTTGGGTACGGCGGCCATCACCACCAGCAGTTCGGCGACGACGCCGTTGGTGGTCCACAGCTTCACGCCTTCGAGTTCGTAGGCGGCTCCGTCGTCGACCGGCGTCGCCGTTGAGGCCAGCCGCGCCGGATCCGAGCCCACGTCGGGTTCGGTGAGCAGAAACGCCGTTATCGCCCCGGCGGCGCACCGCGGCAGGAACTTCTGCTTCTGCTCTTTGGTCCCGGCCAGCTTCAGCGGTTCCGGCACGCCGATCGACTGATGAGCGGACAGCAGCGCCCCGAGGCTGGCNTGCACGGTCGACACCATCATCAACGCCCGGTTGTAGGCGACTTGCGACATGTTCAGGCCGCCGTACTCGGACGGGATCTTCATCCCGAAACAGCCCAGTTCGGCGAGGCCCTTTACGTATTCGTCGGGGATCTGTGCGTCGCGCTCGATGACGCCGCCGTCGATCGTGTCGAGAAATTCGCGCAGCTGAGCCAGGAACTTCTCGGTGCGATCCGCCTCGTCGTCAGAGGGCCTCGGAAACGGGTGAACGAGCTCTAGCGGAAATCGGCCGAGGAAAAGCTCCTTGGCCAAGGACGGCTTATCCCAACCGCTTTCACGAGATTCCTCAGCTACGGCTCTCGCTTGCTCCTCGCTGACCTGTGCCTGCTGTGCCATGGGACACTCCTCGTTCGACGGCTTCCTCGGGTGTAGTACTCCAGTGTTACCCGCCAGTACGCTCCGGTCCATGCTTTTTGCAGAACGCCGGCTCCGAGTTAGGCGTCGAGTTCCCGGGCGACGGCTTTGACCACGTCAGAGACGCGGCGAGCGGTCTTGCGGTCCGGGTAGCGGCCCTTGCGCAGCTCGGGCTGCACGGTGCTCTCCAGCAAGGTGATCATGTCCTCGACCATGCCGTGTAGTTCATCCGGGCTGTGCTTGTGTTCGGCCGGGCCTTCCCGGCGGGGACGGGTCAGAGTGGGCGGCGGGTCGATGAGTTTCAGACTCAATGCCTGGGGTCCACGCCGTCCGGAGGCAACGCCGAACTCGACGCGCTGCCCTGCCTTGAGGCCTTCGACGCCCGCGGGCAACGCCGAGGAGCGGACGTAGACGTCCTCGCCGTCCTCCTGGGACAGAAAGCCGAATCCCTTGTCAGCGTCGTACCACTTCACCTTGCCAGTCGGCACCGGTCTCACCTGCTTGTCTGACGGATATCTAAGTTGAGCAAAATAATGACGCGTCCCACCTGCTCAGGACGCGATGACGATCGATCCTACTCGGAAGGCCCGCGACCGAGCACCCGGTTTCCCGGTACTCTGGAACCACCGCTGGAGGAGACAATGCGCCTGGCCCTGAACGTCATCTGGCTAGTCTTCGGCGGCCTCTGGTTGGCCCTCGGCTACCTGCTCGCGGCGCTTATCTGCTTCCTGCTCATCGTCACGATCCCCTTCGGATTCGCTGCGTTGCGCATCGCATCCTATGCGCTGTGGCCGTTCGGTCGGACCATCATCGACAAGCCCGGCGCCGGTACCGGCGCGCTGATCGGGAATGTGATCTGGCTGGTGTTCTGCGGGATCTGGCTCGCAATCGGGCACCTGGTGAGCGCGGTGGCGATGGCGCTGACAATCATCGGTATTCCGCTGGCGCTGGCCAACCTCAAGCTGATCCCGGTGTCGCTGGTGCCGCTGGGCAAGGAAATCGTTCCCGTCGGGCAGGCGCACCACACCGGGTCGCTGCCGTCGTACCGCTGACCGCCGCCCGTGTAGGTCCCGCCGCGAGCCGGCCGTCTGTTGGCGCTTTCACTCCGGCCCCATCGGCATCTGTGAGCCGTCACTCGGCGGCCGATTCGATGTGAGTTCGGTCACATAACGGATTGATCACAGCCCGGCAACGGCTCGATGTCGGGGTCTGGTGACCTGCACAGACGACGAGCCCTCCTGGTGTTTTCCCCAACGGCAAAAAACGAAACGCCGAAATCGACAAAAAATGACTGTGCTGCGATCACCCGCTACCGTCGTCCCGAGCTTGCCGAATCTGTTTGAGCGGCGGGCCTTCTCGCCTATAGCGCCGAGCTCCATCCGATAGGCGGGGACACACCGACCCGTGGATGGAGACGGGGGACCCACTGGTCCGCCGAAATTGGACCGGGAGCCGTCCGCGGCTCCTTGGGGTGAAGTCATCGCTGCGTTTGTGGATGCGGCGTGGCCGGGCAACCTCTCCAGCCCGAACCCGACAGCTGACCTCGTGGGCGCATCAAGAGAGGACGTCTTCGGCGTATGAGCGGACGGCATCGTAAGCCCACCACTTCGAACATCAGTGTCGCCAAACTCGCATTCACCGGTGCTGTGCTCGGTGGCGGTGGCGTCGCACTTGCGGGTCACGCGTCCGCGGCTACCAACGAGCAATGGGACGCTGTCGCCGGCTGCGAGTCCGGCGGTAACTGGGCCATCAACACCGGCAACGGGTACCACGGCGGACTGCAGTTCTCGTCGGGCACCTGGGCCGCGCACGGCGGCGGCGAGTTCGCCCCGTCCGCTAACCAGGCCACTCGCGATCAGCAGATCGCCGTCGCCGAGCGGGTTCTTGCCACCCAGGGCCGCGGCGCCTGGCCGGTGTGCGGCCACGGACTCGGGGCCGCGACGCCGCGCAACGTCGTCGCCGATGCGCCCGCACCGGACGCACCACCACCGCCTGCGCCAGACGCACCACCGCCGCCCCCACCAGACGCCCCCCCGCCACCAC
>JGI26341J46601_10000380_pt1 | contig 13635 bp, 15 predicted proteins | sample BogFormECP12_OM3_FD_46601 | JGI IMG/M metagenome (IMG submission 46601) | reverse complement strand
CTTCCTCAACATGGAAGGACTCGCCGTCACCACCGCCGCCGAGGCCGAGGCGATCCGCTCCGCCATCGAAGCCCGCCTCCTCGAGGTCGGCAAGAAAGTCCATCTCGTCGCCAACTACGACAACTTCTCCCTCCCCGCCGACCTCTACGACCTCTGGGTAGCGTCGATACAAGACTTCGCCGACCGCTTCTACCTATCCGCGAGCCGCTACACCACCAGCTCGTTCATGCGCCTCAAACTCCACGACCACCTCGCCAGCCGCGGCGTCGCACCCCACATCTACGAAAGCAGGACCGAAGCAATCGCGGGCCTTTCGTCATGGTCACAGTGAGCACGCCAATCCCGACTTCCTTCCCGAGGTGGGTGACGTCGTTCAATTCGCCACCAACGGGCAAGGCTCCGCGTCCGGCGAGCCATGGCGCCGACCGCGCTGGGTCCATGTCGGCATGACGAACAGCACAACGGCCCATTGGCGGCGACCGCCCCGGTGAGCGTGTCGGCTTCGGTTCGGAAATAGAACCGGCGGCCGCGCTCGATGCTGGCATGGTCGTACTTGAATAGCAGTAAAGAAAGTCTTGGCCGCCGAGCCTACCGGGCGCACCACGCTGAGGGATGGCGACATCGTCGGCATGGTCGGACGGATGGTTGCAGCCACAGCGCCGACGCGGCGCGCAGTTTGGCCCGCGTCGTCACGAATTCGTAGCCGCCGCACGGCTATCGCTTGATAGCTGAGTCGAACCAGTGTCCGCCTACAGCGTCGCACAGTTAGCCGCGAGTTCTGACAATCCGTGACACAGTAGCGGACGGCCGCGAAGGCGACTAACCAAAAATAGGCTCTGACCTGCAGTGGCAGGTGCAGGATTCGAACCTGCGTAGCTTTCGCGACGGATTTACAGTCCGCTCCCATTGGCCGCTCGGGCAACCTGCCTTGGTGCGACTAGCAGGGTACAACGAGGATGTACCAAGAGCACAAACGACCAACACCGATGAGATAGGGGACGGGTCCAATGGCGGATTCATCGTTCGACGTCGTCAGCAAGGTCGACCGCCAGGAGGTGGACAACGCACTGAACCAGGCCGCCAAGGAGCTGGCCACCCGGTTCGACTTCCGCGGCACCGACACCCGCATCGAATGGTCCGGCGAGGAGGCCATCACGATCACCTCCTCCACCGAGGAGCGCGCCAAAGCCGCCATCGACGTCTTCAAGGAGAAGCTGGTCCGCCGCGACATCAGCATGAAGGCCTTCGACGCCGGCGAGCCGCAGGCCAGCGGCAAGACCTTCAAGGTCAACGGGAAGCTCAAGCAGGGCATCGATAGTGAGAACGCCAAGAAGATCACCAAGATGATCCGCGACGAAGGCCCCAAGGGCGTGAAGACCCAGATCCAGGGCGACGAGGTCCGCGTCTCGTCAAAGAAGAGGGATGACCTGCAGGCCGTCATCGCGATGCTCAAGCAGGCCGACCTCGAGGTGGCGCTGCAGTTCGTCAACTACCGGTGATCCGGCGGGGCTCCCCCCTAATGTGACACCCATGACACCTCCTCGCCGCGAACCTCGCGTCGTCGTGCTGGGTGGGGGCTCCTGGGGCACCACCGTCGCGTCCATCGCCGCCCGCCGCTCAGAAACGATGCAGTGGGTGCGCTCCCCTGAGACCGCCGAAGACATCAACGAGCGCCATCGCAACCTTCGGTACCTGGGCGACGAGGTCCAGCTTTCCCCGAACCTGGAGGCCACCACCGACTTCGACATGGCCGCCGACTCGGCCGACGTCATCGTGATGGCCGTCCCGTCGCACAGCTTTCGGCAGGTGCTCACCGACCTGCGCGCCAGCTTGCGGCCCTGGGTGCCGATCGTCTCCCTGGTCAAGGGCCTCGAGCAGGGCACCACGCTGCGCATGTCGCAGATCGTCGAGGAGGTCATGCCCGGCCACCCCGCCGGCATACTCGCCGGCCCGAACATCGCCCGCGAGGTCGCGCAGGGCTACGCCGCGGCCGCCGTGATCGCGATGCCCGACCAGCACCTGTCCACCCGGCTGTCCGGCCTGTTCCGCACCCAGCGGTTCCGCGTCTACACCACCGACGACGTCATCGGCGTCGAGATGGCGGGCGCCCTGAAGAACGTCTTCGCGATCGCCGTCGGCATGGGCTACTCCCTCGGCATCGGCGAGAACACCCGGGCCATGGTGATCGCCCGCGCGCTGCGCGAAATGACCAAGCTCGGCGTCGCGATGGGCGGACAGCCCGAAACGTTCCCCGGCGTAGCCGGCCTCGGCGACCTGATCGTCACCTGCACCAGCCCCCGCAGCCGCAACCGCCACGTCGGCGAGCAGCTCGGCGCAGGCAAGCCCCTCGACGAGATCCTCGCCTCGATGGACCAGGTCGCCGAGGGCGTCAAGGCCGCCGGCGTGATCATGGATCTCTCCGACCGCTACGGCATCCACATGCCGATCGCCCGCGAAGTCGACGGCGTCATCAACCACGGCCGCACCGTTGTGGACGCCTACCGCGGCCTCGCCGCCGAGGTCCCCGGCCACGAGGTCCACGGCGCCGGGTTCTGAGCAGCTACTACCCGGGGCCGGTCCCGGCCGCGCTGTTGGTCAGGTAATTGTTGGCCGCGGCCGCGGTGTCGAGCAGCGTGTCTTTCCCGCTCACCCCGTGCCGCGAGGCAAGAACCTTGATATCGGGTTGCCCGGCGTGCACAGCGCCGGAGTCGTCCTGCCACACCAAAAACCTCAGCGGCAGATCGATACCCATCGTTTGTTGCGCCGCGACCAGAGGTACCGACACCGACGCATCGTCGGTGAGCAGCAGCTGTGTCGGCGGTATCTGGGTGCCGGCGCTAGCGGCCGCCGCCGCCTGATCGAGATTCAGCACGGTCGGCTGATTGTTCTTGGCGAACGCGGCTTGGTATCGCGAAACGGTGTCGCCGAACGACGCGTTGCTCGTCTTCTGGACGAGATATGAGCCCGAGCACGACGCCGAGCCGCCGTCACCGACCGGATCGGTGCTTCCGCTCGCCCCCTGCGCGACCGAGGCCGAACCGCTGCGCAATCCGTCGACAGCCCCGCTCGACGGATCGATGCCCGCACAGGAGGCCACATAATCCGCCGAGTTGTATCCGACGAACACAGTTCCACCGCTCGCCTGCCACACCAGGTACTTCTGGGGCAGGTCGATCGCGGCGCGCTGACCCGCCGCCATGATCGGGGCCGCCGCCTTCGGGTTGCCGCCGATGATCACCGTCGTCGGACGCAGCGTCTTTTCCACCCACTGCGCCGTCTGCGCGAAATCGACTGTGGTGGCGACCTTTCCGATCGAGTTCAGTTGGTTCTGCACACGTGCGACTGTCTCGGCCGCCGGGTAGGTGCTCTTGTAGATGACCATCCCTGCGACGTTCGGCACCGGGTCATTTTGGGGTGTCGACTGCGCGTCGGATGGGTCCGCCACGGCACCGCCCGCAGCGCCCAACCAAACAACGATCTGCAACGTCGACCATATCGCCGCGGCGATGAGCAACCGTAAGGGTGATCGTCGCTTCACGGTCCGGACTCCAATCAAACGGGAAGGCATTCGATCTACGTTCTCATTGATGGCCGGGGCCGTACATCCTGTTCAGCCCGACTTCACCTGTTCTTCATCCACTCTGGCCGGTTGTTGCCCTAGCGGCCCGGCTCCGATTCGTACTCCACCAGATAGCGCACCATTTCGGTGTCGCCCTCGCGACCGCCACCGGTGTGCCCGCCCCAATGCCGTATCCGCTCGCCCAGCGGTAAGGATGCGGCAACTGTCTGCCGAATCCGTTGCACCAGTTGGGAAGGCGGGATGTCGCCTCGCACGTAGACCTCCATCTTTGGCATGGCGCAATGATTGCCCGGCCGACCAACGGGCAGATTAATCCTCGCGAAAAGTCCGACGAACAGCGGCGACGACGCGGCTCCCTCCTTCAGCGGAGCCCACTGCGCTGGCTGTCATCGAGGATGTGGTGTTCCACCTCGCCGATGCCGTCGAGGACCAGCCGCAGTGTATCCCCGCGCTTGAGCCAATGACCGGTCTCGATGCCCGACCCGCCTGCCAGCGTTCCGGTGGCGATGAGCTCACCCGGTAGCAGTTGTTCGTCGCGGGACGCGTGGGCGAGCACATCGCCGACGCTCCACTGGAACCCGCGGCTGCTGACCGTGCTGACCGTCCGGCCGTTGATGATCACCGAACCCGTCAGCTCATTGATGCGTGGCAGCACCTCGTCGGCGGTCACCGCAGTCTCCGACATCGAGCTGCCGAAGTGCTTGGACTTCTGCGGTCCCATGCCCGAGGACATTTCGGCCCGCTGCACATCGCGTGCGCTGAAGTCATTGAGCAGCACGAACGCCCCGATGGCCGTCGTCGCCTCATCCGCCGTGGCATTCAACAGCGGCTCCTTCAGCACGAACGCGACTTCGAGCTCGAAGTCCAGTCCGTTGGAGTAGCTGGGGAACGCGATCGGCGTTCGCGTGGGCACGATCGTCATCGCGTTGCCCATGTAGTAGATGGGCTGCCGATAGAACAGCCTCCTCGGGCGGAAGGGCGGAAACGTCCGGCGAGTGAGCTTTTCGAATGTCTCGCTCACGCGGTGGGTGACTGGGTGGAACCGCTGCACCATGCCGCGGGCGGCGGTGATGTTGTGCGCTTCCGACAACAGGAAGTCGCGAAACGACAACGGCTGGAACGGCAACAGCGCGTCGGTGCCCCGTAGGTGCCGATCAGCGGTGGCCAGCTGCCATTCGTCGGTGAACGGCGAAGGCCCGAATGGGCCGGGGCCACTCAGCCGGCGCCATTGGCCGTCGTCGTCGTACTCGGTCTGCAGCCCGTCCGGTGTGCGAACCCTGCGTAGCTTCAAGCGGCGCTACGTTCGCGGCCGGTCCAGCAGAGGCGGCGTCTGGCCGGCGATGTAGCTGCCGGCCGGGCTGATCACAAAGCCGGATTGGTCGTAGGAGTTCATGCACGACGTCGTGCCCGCGCCGTCGGTCCCGCAGCTGATCTGGCGATAGCTCAGCCGCGTGTTCGGCGGCAGCGGCTTGACCGCACCGGCCACCGAGAACACCGGGCCTTCGGTGTTGGCGAATTCCGGCGCGCCGGCAGGACCGCCGCTCACCATGTTCGCGCCGTTGGGCGCACCCGGGATCGGCCCGCTGCAGCCGTAGCCACCCGAGCCTTTCTGAATGACGCACGTCAGCCCGTCCGGTGTGCCGAACGCGTACCAGGCGCCGCTCATCACCGCGTAGTCGCCCGGCGAGATCGGCGCGAATGCGTTGAGGTTCGGCCCGGGGGGCGGGGCAGGTGGGTCCGGATCGGCCCAGGCAGCCACCGGTGGGGCGATCAGGGCCGCCCCCACGGCACCGGCCACGCCGGTCAGCATTCTGCTCAGCACGGAATCACACCCTAGGCGACAGCGTTCCCCGACGCATCACTCATCGCTAGTCGAGCATCATTCCTCGCTCGGCCAGCTTCTGAACCACCAGCTGATTCAGCGACACCCGCTGCTCAACGGCTTCGATCGTGAGGCGCGCATGCAGCGCCGGCGATGTCCGAACGATGAAACTGCCGCTGTAGCGTCGCTCAGTCAGCGATGTAGGCACCGCCTCGCCACCGCGCTCCATGCCCTCGACGTGCTCGGCGACCGCCTGCTCGATCTCGGCAATCGCCTCACGCGCCGTCGGGGCATGTCGAGACACCCGAGGGAATTCGAGGCACAGGCCGACGTACTCGCCCCGTTCAGGCGACCACTCGGCACGGTACGTGTAGTGATTTTTTGATATCGCATGCGCTATCACTTTTTGAAGTTAGCGCATGCCGCCAGAAGCTGCCGCCGGCAATTCAGCCCCGGGCCATCGACTCCAGCCGGCGGATCCGCTCCTCGATCGGCGGGTGCGTCGAGAACACCGACACGAACCGCTCCCCCGACCGGAACGGGTTCGCGATCATCAGGTGCGCCTCGCTCGCAAGCTTTGGCTCCGGCGGCAGCGGCGCGGCCTCCACGCCGCGGGAGATCTTGCGCAGCGCCGACGCCAGCGCCAGCGGGTCGCCCGTCAGCTCGGCACCGGACTGGTCGGCCTGGTACTCCCGCGACCGCGACACCGCCAGCCGCACGATCGTCGCCGCGACCGGACCCAGCAACGAAACCAACAGCAGCGCAAGCGGGTTCGCGCCGTTATCCCGACCGCCGCCGAACCAACTCATGATCACGGCCAGGTTCGCCAGACCCGAGATCACGGCGGCCAGGCCCCCGGCCACGCACGAAATCAGGATGTCGCGGTTGTACACGTGCGACAGCTCGTGCCCGAGCACCGCCCGCAGCTCACGCTCATTGAGGATCGCCAGGATCCCCGTCGTACAGCACACGGCCGCATTGCGCGGGTTGCGGCCCGTAGCGAACGCGTTCGGGTTCGCGGTGTCGCTGATGTACAGCCGCGGCATCGGCTGGTGCGCCGCGGTCGCCAGCTCCCGGACGATCTTGTGCATCACCGGCTCCTGCAGCTCGGTCACCGGCTGCGCGTGCATCGCCCGCAGCGCCAGCTTGTCGCTGTTGAAGTACACGTAGATGTTCATGCCGACCGCGAACAGAATCGACAGCACCAGGATCGACGGGTTCTTGAACAGCGACCCGATGAACACGATCACGGCCGACATCACGGCCAGCAGCAGCAACGTCTTGACCCCGTTGCGGTAGGGGTGCCACCTCATCAGCGTCTCCTTCTGCACGTGCTCGACCGAATAGAGAACGCAGCGCGTCGACGACGGGTTCCGTCAGCCGTGCCGCTCGATCGTGTACTTCACCAGCGTGGCCAGCGCCTGACGACCGGCGCCATCGGGCAGGCCGGCCAGCTCCTCGCGCGCCTGCGCGGCATACCTCGCGACGGTGTTCTTGGCTTTGGCCATACCCGGCGAGGCCCGCAGCAAGGCAAGCGCCTCGGCAACATGTCCGTCGTCGTCCATCGGCCCTGACAGAAATTCCCGCAGCCGCACGGCGTCCGGCCCGGTCTCCTGCAGCGCGTAGAGGACCGGCAGCGTGTGCACGCCTTCGCGCAGGTCGGTGCCCGGCGTCTTGCCCGACTCCTCGGAGTCGCTGGCGATGTCGATGATGTCGTCGGAGATCTGGAACGCGGTGCCCACGATGCCGCCGAGCCGGCTCAGCCGTTGGATCTCCTCGTCGCCGGCGCCCGAGAACGTCCCGCCGAACAGCCCCGACGCGGCGATCAGCGAGCCGGTCTTCTCGTGTACCACCCGCAGGTAGTGGTCGATCGAGTCGACGCCCTGGGCCGCGCCTCGTGTCTCGCGCATCTGCCCGGTGACCAGCTCGGCGAACGTCTCGGCGATCACCCGCACCGCCTCGGGGCCCAGCCGCGACACCAGGCGCGACGCGGTGGCGAATAGGTAGTCGCCGGCCAGGATCGCGATATTGTTGCTCCAGCGGGCATTGGCGCTTGCAGCGCCGCGGCGTACCTGCGCCTCGTCCATCACGTCGTCGTGGTAGAGCGTCGCCAGGTGAACCAGTTCGATCACCGCGCCGGCGACGGTGACCTCCCCGGCGTCGGGCTCGGGCCCCAGCTGCGCCGACAACACCGTGAACAGCGGACGGAAGCGCTTGCCGCCGGCCTCGAAGAGGTGCAACACCGCGTCGCGGATGATCTCGTCGCCCTTGCCGAGCTCGGTGCTTATCAGGTCTTCGATCCGCGCCACGCCGTCGCGGACACTCGCGGCGAATTCAGGGTTGCCGAGCTCAACGCCGGCGACCACGGTCGCTGGTGTCCTCATTGGTCCAACATACTGGTGGGGATGGACACCAGGGCGGATGTGGTCGTTGTCGGCGCCGGACCGGCCGGTTCGGCGGCGGCCGCGTGGGCCGCCCGCGCCGGGCGTGACGTGCTCGTCGTTGACGCCGCCGACTTTCCCCGCGACAAGCCTTGCGGCGACGGGCTGACCCCCCGCGCGGTGGCCGAGCTTCAGTTGCTGGGCCTGGGCGGCTGGCTCGATCAGCACATCAAGCACCGCGGGCTGCGGCTGACCGGCTTCGGCGGCGAGGTCGAGGTCGACTGGCCCGGCCCGTCGTTTCCGGCGTATGGCAGCGCGGTGCCGCGTACCGAGCTCGACGAGCGGATCCGCCAGGTGGCGGTGCACGCGGGCGCGTCGATGCTGATGGGCCGCAAAGTCGTTGGTGTCAGTGATGATTCGCGTGGACGCGTGACGTCGCTGGCGCTTCGAAACGGCGGCGGCATCACCGAGGTGCGGTGCCGCGAGCTGATCGTCGCCGACGGGGCGCGGTCGCCGTTGGGCCGGATGCTCGGCCGGGAGTGGCATCAGCAGACGACGTACGGGGTGGCTGTCCGCGGGTATCTCAGGTCACCGCGCAGCGACGATCCGTGGCTGTCCACGAACCTCGAACTGCGTACCCGCCACGGCCACCTGTTGCCCGGATACGGCTGGATCTTCCCGCTGGGCAACGGCGAGGTGAACATCGGCGTCGGCGCTTTGGCGACCGAGAGGCGACCGGCCGACGTGGCACTGAAGAAGCTGATCAACTTCTACACCGACCTGCGCAGCGCTGACTGGGAGTTCGACGGGCAGCCGCGCGCGGTGATGTCGGCGCTGCTGCCGATGGGCGGCGCGGTGTCGGGAGTGGCCGGGCCGAACTGGATGCTCATCGGCGACGCGGCGGCGTGCGTGAACCCGATGAACGGCGAGGGCATCGACTACGGCGTGGAGACCGGTCGCCTCGCCGCCGATCTGTTGGGCAGCGGCGACCTGTCGGCGGCCTGGCCGGGCCTGCTGCAGCAGCGGTACGGGCGGGCGTTCTCGATTGCGCGGCGGCTGTCGGCGCTGCTGACCATGCCGTGGTTCCTCCCGACCGGCGGCCCGATCGCGATGCGGTCCGCGCGGCTGATGGACATCGTGGTGCGCGTGATGGGCAACCTGATCATCGACGAGGACGTCGACTGGGTTGCGCGGCTGTGGCGGGTGCTGGGTTCGGGTTCGCGCGGGATTGACCGTCGCCCGCCGTTCAGCTAGGTCCATTGACACCACGTCCGCCCGTAACGTGTGCAAACCTTTATCGTGTCGTGTTCCTCATGTGACTGTTGTGAACCAGTGTTGCGACAATGAAGTGGACGCCCCACCGGCAGGCAAGGACCATCGGCGCGGTGGCGGTGTCTGTCGGCGTGATCATCGCCGCCGCCGCGTCGGGAACGCCGGCGCGCGCCGACATGGTCGGCAATTCGTTCCTTGCCGGACTCACCGACGCCGGCATCCCGTACAACGACCCGGCAAGTGCGACGGCGCTGGGCGAGTCCGTGTGTCCGATGGTCGTACAGCCCGGGGAAACGTTCGACGGTGCGGCCGCGACGATGGCCGCCAACAGCGGCCTGACCCGCGAACGGGCGAACGAGTTCACGATCATCGCGATATCGGTGTATTGCCCGGGGATGCTGTCGCCGATCATTCCCGACCGATTCCAGGAGTAGGCCCTCAGTCGGTCGGCCGGGTCGCGGCGTGCAGCGCGACGATCCCGCCGCTGAGGTTGCGCCACCGCACACCGGCCCAGCCCGCGCGGCGGATGCGGTGCGCGAGGTCCGCCTGGTCGGGCCAGGCCCTGATCGACTCTGCCAGGTAGACGTAGGCCTCCGGATTCGACGCGACCGCGCGGGCTACCCTGGGCAGCGCCCGCATCAGGTACTCCTTGTAGAGGGTGCCGAACAACGGGTTCGTCGGCGTCGAGAACTCGCACACGACCAGCCGGCCGCCGGGCTTCGTCACGCGGGCCATCTCGCNNAGCGCGGCCTCGTGATCGACGACGTTGCGCAANCCGAAGCTGATCGTCACCGCNTCGAAGGCCCGNTCCGCGAACGGCAGCCGTGTCGCGTCGCCGGCCACTTTCGGCACGGCGCGGGTTCGTCCGGCCGCGAGCATGCCGACGCTGAAGTCCGCCGCCACGCACCACGCGCCCGAGCGGGCCAGCTCCTCGGTGGACACCGCGGTGCCCGCGGCCAGGTCGAGCACCCTCTCCCCCGGCCCGATCTCCAGAGCCCTGCGCGTGGCCCGTCGCCAACTGCGGTCCTGGCCCAGCGACAGCACGGTGTTGGTCAGGTCATAGCGGCGCGCGACCGCGTCGAACATCGACGCGACCTCGTGCGGCTCCTTGTCCAGCGTCGCCCGGCTCACTGTGCCGAACGTACTAGAAGCCGACGGCCTGCCAGGAAAACGGTGCCGTCATGAGCGGAATCGTAAGCCGCCCGCTATGCGGTGAGCGTCCTTCGTTCGGCTTGTTCACCCTGAACGGCGGCGTAGTGGCCGAGCAGCTCGTCGCAGATCGCCGGCCACGTGCGCTCCAGCACGCTGCGCCGAGCCGCGATCGAGTAGCGGGGCCGGAACTGGATCAGGTGCGAGACGACGTCGGGCAGTCGCTCTTCGAAGTCGTCGACGTTGAGCAGGAACCCGGTGCGCCCAGGGCTGACCAGATCGCGCGGGCCGCCGGCGTTGGGTGCGACGACGGGCACGCCGGACGCGAGCGCTTCTTGCACGGCCTGGCAGAACGTCTCGTGCTCGCCGGGGTGAACGAAGACGTCCATGCTGGCGTACGCGGCCGCCAGTTCGGGGCCGTACAGGGCGCCGGTGAAAACCGCCGTCGGCAGGAGGGTTCCGAGCTTTGCGCGGTCCACGCCGTCGCCGACGATGACGAGCTGGACGCCGTGGTTGTGCGCCAATGTCTTCAGCCGCTCGATGTGCTTCTCCGGCGCCAGCCGGCCGACGAAACCGACGATCGGTTTGCCGCTCGGTGACCACCTGCGGCGCAACCGCTCGTCACGGGCCGACGGCGCAAAGCCGGTGATGTCCACACCGCGGGCCCACCGGTGGACTCGCGGGATACGCTGGACCGCGAGGCTTTCCATCGCAGCCGAGGACGGCGCCAGCGTGCGGTGTGCGTGGCGGTGCAGGTGACGGAACCACGCCCATGCCGCCCGCGATGTGATGCCGATGCCGTAGCTCTGCGCGAAGCCCGGCACGTCGGTCTGGAATACCGCCACGGTCGGGATGCCGAGGAACCGTGCGGCCTGCAGGCCGCCGTAGCCCAACAGCGCCGGCGACGCCAAATGAACGACGTCGGCGTCGAATTCGCGCATGATCCGAACCATGCGCGGCCGCGGCATACCGAGCGGCAGCGATGTGATCTTCGGGAACATCCGAGACGGCATCCGGTGGACGGGGACGCCGTCGTGCTCGGTGGCGGCGCGGTCCTGGCCGCGGGGGTTGTCGGGAGCGATGACGATGGCGTCGTGTCCGGTGCGGGCGAGGTGCTCGAGCACCCGGAGCACCGAATTCGAGACGCCGTTGACGTTGGGCAGGAACGACTCGGCGACAATCGCAACTCGCACGTCACGATCGTGTCAGCGGCCGCTGTCTGCGAGGTTGCCTCCAGGGATACGACACGCGAAATTCTGCCGCCGAACGCTTAATTGAATCTTTATGAAAATTGGCGATATTTTCAGGTAGCGTGACGAATCGGACCTGTTGATGTCGACTTGCACGCGGGGGGAATTTAATGGCTGATCCGTGGGAGCGGATTAACCTGCGTCCAACCGACCACGGCGTCAAACGGTATTGGCAGGACTGGGAGTGGGGCCTCGACGAGACCTTGCGGGACAACCCCGAGTCGGCGGGCCGTCTTCGTGGCCTGATGACCAAGGCGGTCGCGAGCATGCTGCGTGCGGCGCTTAACCACAGCGACGCCGCGCGCATCCACTGGCAGCGCGTGGCCCAGAACCACCGGGAGCGCTGGGCGCAAGGTGATCTCGACGGAATCGTGCCGGTGCTGTCCGACCTCGTTTCCTGGTTGCGGTCCGCCGGAATGGATCCCGCCCGGAATGCCGATGTCGCGGCCTTGCTGAATGATCCGTGTGTGGCCAGGATTCTCAAGCGGATGCCTGCAATCGAATACGACCCGAATTTCTTGTACATGTTCCGCAGGCTCGCCGACGCGGTCGGGCGCTGACTTTCCGGTCGTCGACCGGTCCGTCGACGATTGCTAAAGCGCTGCCGAACGCTTCTCGGCCAGCGCTAGCCCGAAGAGTAAGGGGCCGGCCACCAACCAGCCGACCACCGCGATCGAACCGGCCGGGATGATCGCCAGCGACGCGTTGCGGTGCTGCACCCGCACCAGGTCAGGGTTGTTCCTGTCGTACTCGACGTAGATGCGCATCCCGTCGGCGAGCTTCGACGGGTAGAGCACGCCGAGCTCTGGGCGGTACGTGACGCGGTCGGGTGTGACGAACTCGATCGTTGATCGCCGCGGACCTGCACTCAGCACCTCAGCCTGCGCGACGCCCATGTGACGCTCGATCTGCCGGTCGTTGCGCCATGCGCCTGCCACCAGGAGCATCGACTGGAGCGTGACGATGCCCGCGATGATCAGGACCGCAATTCGCGCCCACCGCAACCCTTTTCGCAACCGCGGCTCAGGTTCATCGGGCGTTCGAACGGGCCCGGCCAGCAGCTTGACCGCACCGGCGAGCCGGCTCATATGGCCGCCGTGATCGACGCGTGCAGCTGCCGCAGCGTCGACCGATCCGCCTTGACCTCCAGCACCCGCATCCCGGTGGACGGCGTGTCCAGCGCCTCGCCCAGCTCCCCGGGCTCCACCTGCCGGCACTCCACGTGATACGCCCGGCACAGCGCGCCGACGTCAATGTCGTGCGGGGTGCCGAAGATCCGCGACGACACGTCGGCAAAACGCGGGTCCCCCTGCTCCAGAAGCTCGAAGATCCCACCGCCGTTGTCGTTGGACACTACAATCGAAAGGTTTTGCGGCACAGGCTCTGTCGGCCCGATCAGCAGCCCGGACGCATCGTGCACGAACGTCAGGTCGCCAATCAACGCGACCGTGCGCCCGTCGTGCGCGAGCGCCGCGCCGATCGCCGTCGAGACCGTTCCGTCGATGCCGGCCACGCCGCGGTTGGACCGCACCTTGATGCCCCTGCTGCTCAACCCGACCAGTGCCGCGTCGCGCACCGGGTTCGACGCGCCGAGCACCAGTTGGTCCCCGTCGCGCACCGCGCCCGCGACCGCCGCGGCCACGTGCAGTCCCGTCGTCAACGGGTGCGCTTCGAGCTGACCGCGAACGGCATCCATCGCTCGCCGGTGAACTTCCGCGCAGTGCCGCAGCCAGCCGTCGCGCGGCCGGCCAGAGGTCACCGCCCGGGTGCCGGTCGCCTGTGAGTTGCCCGACACGTCCGGCCACCGCGGACCGGTCGTCAGTGCGAGCACCGGCATCGCCGGGTCGGCCAACAGCGATGACACCTGCCGGTGCAGCGTGGGCCGGCCGAGCATGATGACCTGCTGCGGGTGCAGCAGCGGTAGCGACAACGGATGCAGCGGGTTCTCGGCTGCCGGGGCCGTCGGCTCGGCGACAGTCGGCAACCCCGAGAGGTTCGGGTGGACCCCGGCGCCGTGGCCAGAGATCACCACGGTGTCCAGGCTCAGGTCGACGTCGAGCGGCTGGTCGAAGCTCACCGGCGGCGTGTACGTCCACGACCGTCCGTTCGGCCGGCCGGGAGGCATCACGCCGGGGCCGGGCTCCGGGGCGGGCACCAGCGGCTCACGCAGCGGGATGTCCA
>JGI26341J46601_10000370_pt1 | contig 13778 bp, 13 predicted proteins | sample BogFormECP12_OM3_FD_46601 | JGI IMG/M metagenome (IMG submission 46601) | reverse complement strand
GGCGTGCAGGATCGTCCTCATCGCCAGCCGCGCGTCGGCGCGCAGGTCGTTGTGCAACACCGCCGAGATCCGCCGGTCGCGCAGCAGGCGGCGGTTGTCGGCGTCGAGATCGTGGGCGATGAACACCCGGCAGGGCCGGCCGAGCCGCTCGAACGCGGCCAGCGTCGCGGTGTTCCCTCCGCCGACCGAATACACCGCCCCGACCGATGGATGACGCTCGAGCGCGCGCAGCACCAGCCCCTCATTCGTCGCGTCGATGCCGTCGCTGTCGGTGACGTCGACGATCTGCCGGCCCGACCCGCGCATGCCTGTGCGGAAACCGACCTCGCGTTCACCCTCGCCGCGAAAAACATTGCGGCTCAACGTGATAAGGATGTCGGTCGGCGCGTCGCCGAGCCACTGCCGGGCGAGGTAGGCGGCGGTCACACCGGCACCGTGATTGTCGATCCCGACGTAGCCGCAGCGGCCACTCGCCGGCACGTCGGTGGTATAAGTCACGACGGGCACGCCCGAGGCGACCAGACGATTGATCGCCTCGGCCACCTGCGGTTCGTCCTGTGCCTTCAGCACGACGCCGTGACTGCCCCGGATCGCCTCCAGCCGGTCCACCATCTGCCGGGTCGAGCCCGACTCCCACAAGTGGAAGCGGGCACGCAGCATCGCGGGCGCGAAGCCCGGCAGTTCGGCCTCGATCGCGTCGCGGAAGGCCGCCGAGAACCGTTGCGGGGTCTGCATCACCACGTCGATCAGGTAGCGGCGCCCGTCGAGCCGCAGCTGGGCGCGCTGTTTGTCGAGGTCGTGGATCGCCTGGACCACCTCGGCGCGGGTGTTCTCGCGCACGCCGGGGCGGTTGTGGAGCACCCGGTCGACGGTCGCCTCGCTCAGCCCCGACTGCTGAGCGATTTCGCGGACCTTGTACCGGTGTGCCATCGGATTCCATTCTGATGGGCTTTTGATGGCGTTTTGCCGTTGATCGAGACCACTGTCACGGCAACACTGTCGATCGTGTCCCCCCGACCCGGCACGAGGCCGCCCGCAGACGACCGGCGTGATCCATGACCACGCTGGGCGTGATCGGCCTGGGCCGCATCGGGGCGTTTCACGCGGACACCCTCAGCGGCATCGACAGCGTCGACGGCCTCGTGGTCACCGACGAACGACCCGAGCTGGTCGCGGCGGTCGCCACCAAACACGGTGCGAAGCCGGTCGAGTCCGTCGACGAGCTGCTGCGCTGCGGGGTCGATGGTGTTGTCATCGCCGCAGGCACTGCCGCGCATGCGGCGCTGACAGTGGCCGCCGTCGAGCGCGGCCTGCCGACGTTCTGCGAAAAGCCGATCGCGGCCACGGCGGCGGAGAGCGCGCACGTCGCCGAGATCATCGCCAAGTCCGGTGTGCCCGTGCAGGTGGGGTACCAGCGCCGGTTCGACGCGGCGTTCGCCGGGGCCAAGGCCGCGGTCGACAGCGGCTCGCTGGGCTGGCTGCACACCGTGCGCAGCACCACGCTGGACCCGGCGCCGCCCCCATTCGAGTACCTGGCCGGGTCGGGCGGCATCTTCCGTGACTGCTCGGCGCACGACTTCGATGTGCTGCGCTGGATCACCGGCCAGCGCGCGGTCGAGGTGTGTGCGACCGGCACCGTGCAGGGCGACCCGCGCTTCGCCGAGATCGGCGACGTCGACACCGCGGCGGCCATCATCACGTTCGACGGCGGCACGCTGGGCGTGGCCTCAGCGGCCCGCTACAACGGCCGCGGCTACGACTGCCGGCTGGAAGTGCACGGGAGCGACGACTCGGTGGCCGCCGGCTGGGATCACGGCGCACCGCTGCAGAATACGGACCCGCGCAACGACTTTCCCGCTGGACCGCCGCACCGGTTCTTCATGGACCGGTTCGCCGACGCGTTCCGCGCCGAGCTTGCCGCGTTCGTCGACGTCACCGCGGGCCGGGCAACCCCGGCGTGCACCGTCGCCGACGCCGCGGAGGTGGCATGGATCGCCGAGGCGGCCACCGCGTCACTGCTGCGCCGCTTGCCGGTCTCGATCGAAGAGGTGAAGTCCGCGTGAGCGCGGCGAAGATCGCCGGCGCGCCCATCTCGTGGGGGGTGAGTGAGGTGCCCGGCTGGGGCCACCAGCTCTCCCCCGACCGCGTGCTGCGCGAAATGGGCGACGCCGGACTCGAGGCCACCGAGCTCGGCCCCGAGGGTTTTCTGCCGGCTGACGCCACCGAGCTGACGACGCTGCTGGGCTCGTTCGACCTGACCTGTGTCGGCGGCTTCGCGCCGGTTGTGCTGCACGAGGCAACCCACGATCCCGTGGCCGACGTCAGTCGCGCGGTTGATTCGCTGAATGCCTGCGGCGCTGAGGTTTTGGTTATTGCGGCCGCCACAGGTGCGGACGGCTACGACGCCCGGCCGGCGCTGGAGACCACCCAATGGGCCATCCTTTTCGCCAACCTCGACCGGGTCGCCGACGTCGCCGCGCGGCGCGGGCTGCGCGCGGTGCTCCATCCGCACGTGGGCACCATGGTGGAAACACGCGCCGACGTGGAGCGCGTACTGGGTGGCTCGTCGATACCGCTGTGCCTGGACACCGGTCATCTGCTGATCGGCGGTACGGACCCCGTCGAGCTGGCCCGCGCGGCGCCGCACCGGGTCGCGCACGCCCACCTGAAGGACGTCGACGTGGCACTGGCCGCCCGGGTGCGGTCCGGTGAGCTCAGCTACACCCAGGCCGTCGCGCAGGGTATCTACACCCCGCTGGGGCAGGGCGACGCCGGCATCGCTGAGATCGTTTCGACGTTGCGATACAACGACTTCGACGGCTGGTTCGTCCTGGAGCAAGACACCATCCTCGACGCGGGGCAAGCCGGCGAGGGGCCATTGCGGGACGTCAACGCGAGCGTCGCGTACCTGCGGTCGCTGCTCGACCGCGTGCCGGCATGACGTCGGGTGCCAAACTCAGCCGTTAGAGGCCAGCCAGCGGCCGTTGTGGCGGATCTGACCAACGCCGGCCCGCCGCGGATCGACGCCCGACGCCATCGGGAACACGAAGTACGTCGACGCCGCCCATCGTGCCGCCGGGATGGCACCGCGCCGACGGGGGCGCAGCAGCGGGACAGGTAGGCGGAAACCCGACCTGACGAGGGCGTCAAACCTATGCTCGTGACATGGACTGGAATTTGCCGGTGCTGCGGGCCAGTCTGCCTGGCCTAGCGCCACTGGCAACGGCCCTGCCGGCTGCTCCGGCGGGGCCGCCCAGCATGTTCTCCTCGATGCGGGCGGCGTTGCGGCGCGTTCGCGCGCGCACCGCGACGCTGACGGACCTCGGCGGCCATGACCTCGACGGCACGGGCTACGACGTGCCACTGGCCACCCCCACCGCGCGTCCCCCGGCGGCGTCGACTCTCATCGGCACCGTCGGAGTCGGCAGCTTCCCGACCGCGGTCGCGGTCAGCCCCGACGACCGGCGGGTGTACGTGGTCAACAGCAACGCCAACTCGGTGTCCGTGCTCGACGCCCGCACCCGCGGCCCGCTGACCGCGATAACCGTCGGCCCGCGCCCATACGGGATCGCGCTCAGCCCCGACGGACGCCGTGCCTACGCAGTGAACGCCGCCGACAACTCAGTCTCGGTCATCGACACGGATGCCTGCGCGGTCACCGCCACGATCGGCGTCGGTGAAAACCCGTACGCCGCGGCGGTCAGCCCCGACGGCGATCGGATGTATGTGACCAACCAGGGCGGCGACTCCGTGTCGGTGATCAGCACGGCGACCGGCACTGTCACCGCGACGATCGGCGTCGGCGCGGGCCCGACCGGGGTCGCCGTCACGCCCGACGGGCGCCGGGTCTGCGTCGTCAACAACGGGGCGCATTCGTTGTGGCTGATCGACACCGCCACGGGCTCGGTCACCACCGACATCACCGTCGGTAAGCATCCCGCACACGTGGCCATCGCCCCGGACGGCGCTCTGGCGTTCGTCACCAACGCCGCGGGCGGCTCGGTGTCGATCATCGATCTGTCAAGCGGCGCAATCGACGAGCACATTCTGGTCGGCGCCCATCCGATCGACGTGGCCGTCAGCCCCGACGGCCGCTGGGCGTACGTCGGCGCGCTCGACGCGTCGCGAGTGGCCGGGGCTGTGACGATCCTCGGTGTCGGCACGGGCACCGTCACCACGCTTCCCGCAGGCGCCCCGTACGGCGTCGCGGTGTCTCCCGCAGGAGATCGGGTGTACGTGACGGACTTCATCGCCGACGCCGTGTCGGTGATCTCGGTGGGCTCGGTGGGCGAACGCTGCGGCGACGAACCCCTGACCGCGGTCGGCAACGGGTGCTACGCGTTCTCACCCATCGAGGGCCCGGAGCATTCTCGCGGGCAACGAAACATCCGCCGCATCGCCGTCGATCGGTCGGCCTGCGCCGTAACCGCCGACCCCGACTCCGGCCTTGCCTTCGTCGTCCGCAGCGACGACGACTGCGTCGACGTCGTCGAGGAATCGGGCCAGACGGTGACCGTGGACGTGGGAAGTCACCCCTCGGCGTTGGTGACCGACCGCGACGGGACCCGGGCGTACGTCACCAACTATCAGGACGGTTCCGTCTCGGTGATCGACACCGCGCCGGCCAGCCCTTCGCGGCACACCGTCATCGCGACACTCGACGTGGGCCGGTCCTGGTCGACGGGCGTGATCCTGAGTCGCGACGGCGGACGCGCCTATGCCGTCAACGGCACCGACGGCTACCTGTCGGTGATCGACACCGCGCCGACGAGCGGCACCCGCGACACCCTCATCGGCCAGATCGACCTTCGCGAGCAACCGGCCGCGCTGGGATTGAGCCCCAACGGCAGGTGGATCTACACCATCAACCATTTCGACGACATCGTGTGGGCGGTCCATATCGTCACCAATACGGTCGCGGCCATACCAGTCCCCGGTTTTCCGTATCGACTCTCGGTCAGCCCCAACGGATTGCGTGTCTACGCAAGTCTGACCGACAGTGGGTCGATGAGCGTCATCGACACGGACCCGGCCAGCGCGACGTACCACCGCGTGATCGGCAGACTGCGGCTGGGCGGGCATGTGCCCGACCCGGTGTTCACGACGGCCGGGGCACGTGCCTACGTGCCGAAGTCGGGCGCAGACTCGGTTTTGGTCATCGACACGGCGACGAGCGCCGTCAAGAGCATCGCGGTGGGCCACTACCCCTGGGACGTCGCGGTCAGCCAGGACGGCCGTCGCGCGTACATCGCCAATTGCCTCGACAACTCGGTGTCGATCGTCGACTCGGCGTCAGACACCGTCACCGGCACCGTCACGGTCGGCACATATCCGTGCCGGATCGCGGTCAGCGCGGACGGCAGTCGCGCGCTCGTCGCCAACAACCGGGACGACTCGGTATCGGTGATCGACACCGCGGCCGCGTTGGTCAGCACCACGATTCCGTTGGGCCGCAACCCCTTTGACGTGACGCTCAGCCGGGACGGCGCACGCGCCTGCATCCACCACCGCGACGGGCTCTCGGTTCTTTCGCTCTAAGCCCGGCGGCGCAGTTCCGGCGATGACCACTCAGCGGTCGACGAGCATGGTGTCGAAGTAGTAGCGCGACGCCCGGTAGCAGTGCGTCCCGTACTCCACCGCGCTGCCCGAATCGTCGAACGCGGTGCGATTCATCGTCAGCAGCGGCGCGCCCGGCTTCTCGTCGAGCAGGCGCGCCTCCGCGCGGGTGGCGGGGCGGGCGCCGATCCGCTGACGGGCCAGCCTGATGTGCACGCCGCGGGCGCGCAGTGCCTGGTAGAGCCCGTTGCGCTCGAGCTCCTCGGGCTGCGGCGCCAGCTCGACCGGCAGATAGTTGAGCATCACGGCCAGGGGTTCACCGTTCGCGCACCGCAGGCGCCGGATCGCCGCCACCTCGCGGTCCTCGGTGAGGTTCAACTCGCGGGCGATCTCCTCGGCCGGCTTTTCGCTGTGGTAGCCCAGCAGCTGCGTGGTGGGTTCCTGCCCGGCCCTGGCGAGATCGTCGAACAAGCTGGTGAGCTCGACGCGCCGGTGCACCGGGCTCTGCACGACCTGCGTGCCCACCCCGCGCTTGCGGACCAGCAGACCCTTGTCGACTAGCTCCTGGATCGCGCGCCTCGTGGTCGGGCGTGACAGCGTGAGCCGCCTGGCCAGCGAAAGCTCGTTCTCGAAGCGGTCACCCGGGACGAGCTGACCGTCGCGGATCGCGGCCTCGATCGCCTGTGCCAGCTGATAATAGAGCGGCACGGGGCTCGACCGGTCGAGCTCAACCGCCAGCGCCACGTCGACTCCGATCTCCGTGCGGTGCCAGGATGAGAGTAGCCACATCCTAACATCTGTATGACTGAAGGTTAGAATGTCAGGACAAATGGTTGACAGTCGTCGGTGGCACGGTGCACAGTCGTAGCCAGTCCACCCGTCCCAGCTCCCGGGGAGCCGATTTGACCACCACGCCTCTGGATGCTCTCGTCATCGGGCGCAGCGGCGTCGACATCTACCCCCTGCAGGTCGGGGTCGGCCTCGAGGACGTCACATCGTTCGGCAAGTTCCTCGGCGGCACCGCGGCCAATGTGGCGGTGGCCGCGGCGCGACTGGGGCGGCGCGTCGCGCTGATCTCTGGGGTCGGCGACGACCCGTTCGGCCGCTTCGTGTCCCGCGAACTGGCCCGCCTCGGCGTCGACAACACGCTCCTGATCACCGACTCCGAGCATGCGACCCCCGTGACGTTCTGCGAGATGTTCCCACCGNATGACTTCCCCCTGTACTTCTACCGNAAGCCCACCGCACCCGACCTTCAGGTGCGAGGAGAGGACATCCGNNCCGACGCGGTCCGCGACGCGCGCCTGTACTGGTCGACGGTCACCGGATTGTCCGAGGAGCCAAGCCGCAGCGCGCATTTCACCGCCTGGGAGACGAGGGCGCGGCGGCCGCTGACGGTGCTCGACCTGGACTGGCGGCCGATGTTGTGGGAGTCCGCCGCGGCAGCCGGCGAGCACATCCGCCGGGCGCTGGCACATGTCACCGTCGCGGTCGGCAACGGCGAGGAGTGCGAGGTCGCGGTCGGCGAGACCGACCCGATCCGTGCCGCCGACGCGCTGCTCGATCTGGGCGTGGAGCTGGCGATCATCAAGGGGGGCCCCAACGGCGTGCTCGCACGCACCCGCCGCGAAACGGTGACGGTGCGTCCGATCCCGGTCCAGGTCGTCAACGGCCTCGGTGCCGGCGACAGCTTCGGCGGCAGCCTGTGCCACGGATTGCTGAGCCGCTGGCCACTGGAGAAGACGCTGCGCCACGCCAACGCCGCCGGGGCGATAGTGGCTGCACGGCTGGAGTGCTCCACCGCGATGCCGACCGCCGACGAGGTGGCGGACCTCGCCGAAGCCGCGAGCTCGGAGACGATCCATGCCTGAGCGCGCCTGTGCAACGAATTACGCCGAGCTGACCGACATTCGAGCCGATGACCCGGCGGCGGTGGCCCGTGCCTGGTCGGCGCGCGTGACCCGGCCGGCAGTGCGCGGGGACGGCCGGTTGATGATCGTCGCCGCCGATCACCCCGCGCGCGGGGCGCTGGCCGTCGGAGACCGGCTGCAGGCGATGAACAGCCGCACCGACCTGCTGGACCGGCTGCGCACCGCGCTGGCCGATCCCGGCGTCGACGGGGTCCTCGCGACCACCGACGTCCTCGAAGATCTGCTGCTGCTCGGCGTGCTCGACGACAAGGTCGTCATCTCGTCGATGAACCGCGGCGGCCTGGCCGGGGCCAGCTTCGAGCTGGACGACCGGATGACCGGAGCCACCGCGGCCGCCACCGCCCGGGCTCAGATGAACGGCGCCAAGATGCTGTGCCGCGTCGATCTGGCGGACCCCGGGACGCTGTCGATGCTCACCGAATGTGCTCGCGCGGTAGACGAACTCGCCGAGCACAGGCTGATGGCGATGCTCGAGCCGTTCATGTCGCGGCGGGTAGACGGCAGGGTCCGCAACGACCTGAGCCCGGACGCCGTGATCAAATCCATCCACATCACGCAGGGGCTCGGCTCGACCTCGGCGTACACCTGGATGAAGCTGCCGGTAGTCGACGAGATGGAGCGCGTGATGGATGCGACCACCCTGCCGACGCTGCTGCTGGGCGGCGATGTCAGAGACCCGGACGAGACCTTCGCGCGCTGGGCCAAGGCCCTGAGCCTGCCGTCAGTGCGGGGGCTGGTCGTCGGGCGCACCCTGCTCTACCCCCCGGATGACAACGTCTCGGCCGCGGTGCAGACCGCCGTCTCCCTGGTGCGTTGAGGATCATGAACAGCAAGTTCTACCTGCCCGCCGGGTCGACCGGCGCGCATCCCTACNCCGTGTCGGTGACGCCNGAGTCGACNGGCTGGGCCGAAACCAGCCTGTGGATCACCGAACTCGCCGCCGGNGAATCGGTGGACCGTCGGTCAGGGCCGGACGAGATCCTCGTCGTGCCGCTGTCCGGGTCGTTGACCGTGTCCAGCGGCGATGGCGAATTCACCTTGACGGGACGGAAGTCGGTGTTCCACGGCCCGACCGACTTCGCTTATGTCGGCCGTGACAGCGGCTACCGGGTGGCCAGTGCCCGCGGTGCCCGCGTCGCGCTGTGCGGGGCCCGGGCCGGCCGGCGGCTGCCGTTGCGTTACGGCGCGGCCGCCGACGTCCCGGTCGAGCTGCGCGGCGCCGGCGACTGCAGCCGCGAGGTGCACAACTTCGCCACCGCCGACGTGTTCGAGGCGGACTCGATCATCGCGTGCGAAGTGATCACGCCCGGCGGGAACTGGTCATCGTATCCGGCGCACAAGCATGACGAGAACACCGACGCCGAGACACAGCTGGAGGAGATCTACTACTTCGAAATCGCCGACGGGCCCGACGGCGCACCGGGCTTCGGCTACCACCGGGTGTACGGAACACCGCGGCGGCCGATCGAGGTGCTCGAGGAGGTGCGCTCCGGCGACGTGGTGCTGGTGCCGCACGGCTACCACGGCCCATCGATCGCCGCGCCGGGCCACCACATGTACTACCTCAACGTGATGGCCGGCTCCGGTCCGAAGCGGGCATGGTTGGTCAGCTTCGACCCGCACCAGGACTGGCTGCGCCGAAGCTGGGAACACCAGCCCGTCGATCCACGACTGCCGCTGCAAGTGTCGGGAGATTAGCCATGGCCACGGAACCCACTGTCCGCCTGACCGTCGCGCAGGCCACGATCAGATTCCTTGCCGCGCAAAACGTCGAACGCGACGGCGAGCGCAACCGCTTCTTCGCGGGATGCTTCGGGATCTTCGGGCACGGCAACGTCGCGGGGCTCGGGCAGGCGCTGCTGCAGGAAGAACTGACCGATCCCGCGACCCTGCCCTACGTTCCCGGCCGCAACGAGCAGGCGATGGTGCACTCGGCGGTCGGCTACGCGCGGATGAAGGACCGGCTGCAGACCTGGGCCGTCACCTCGTCGATCGGGCCCGGCGCGAGCAACATGGTCACCGGCGCCGCGCTGGCCACGATCAACCGGATACCGGTGCTGCTGCTGCCCGCCGACACCTTCGCCACCCGCGTCAGCGCCCCGGTACTGCAGGAGCTCGAGCGCCCCGACTCGGGCGACGTCACGGTCAACGACGCGTTCCGGCCGGTGTCGCGCTACTTCGACCGGGTGTGGCGGCCCGAGCAACTGCCCGCCGCGCTGCTGGGCGCGATGNGCGTGCTCACCGATCCGGCCGACACCGGCGCCGTCACGATCGCNATGCCACAAGACGTGCAGGCCGAAGCGTTCGACTGGCCGGAATCACTGTTCGCCCAACGGGTCTGGCACATCCGGCGGCCGGTGCCCGGGCGGCCGGAAATCGAGGNCGCCGCGGGCATCGTCGCCTCGGCGAAGCGNCCGCTGATCGTCGCGGGCGGAGGCGTGATCTACAGCGGCGCCACCGGGGCGCTGGCCCGGTTCTGCGAGCGGACCGGCATCCCGGTCGGGCAGAGCCAGGCCGGCAAGGGTGCGCTGCCCTACGACCACCCGCAGTCCGTCGGCGCGGTCGGCTCGACGGGCACCACCGCGGCCAACGCGCTGGCCGCCGGCGCCGACGTCATCATCGGGATCGGCACACGTTACAGCGATTTCACGACCGCGTCGCGCACCGCGTTCGCCAACCCCGACGTGCGGTTCGTCAACATCAACGTCGCTGCGCAGGACGCGGTCAAGCACAGCGGGCTGTCGATCATCGCCGACGCCCGCGAGGCCATCGAAGCGCTGGACGCCGAGCTGCCCGGCTACACCGTCGCCACGGACTACCGCGACGAGGCGGCGCGGCTCGCCAGAGGATGGGACGACACCGTCGCCGCGGCGTACCGGATCGACGACGACAGCGCCGGGCTCAACCAGAATCAGGTCATCGGCCTGGCGAACACGCTGTCCGAGCCGCAGGACGTGATCGTCTGCGCGGCCGGCTCCATGCCCGGTGACCTGCACAAGCTCTGGCGCACCCGCGATCCGAAGGGCTACCACGTCGAATACGGCTACTCGTGCATGGGATACGAAGTGGCCGGCGGCCTGGGCGCCAAGATGGCCTGCCCGGACCGCGACGTGTTCGTGATGGTCGGCGACGGCTCCTACCTGATGATGGCGACCGAACTGGTGACCGCCGTGCAGGAGGGCGTCAAGCTGATCGTGGTGCTCGTGCAGAACCACGGGTTCGCCTCGATCGGCTCGCTCTCGGAGTCGTTGGGATCGCAGCGATTCGGCACCGCGTATCGGTACCGCACCGGCGACGGCCGGCTCGGCGGCGCCAAGCTTCCGGTGGACCTGGCCGCCAACGCGGCCAGCCTCGGCGCCGAGGTGATCCGGGTCGCGACCGCCGCGGAGTTCACGGACGCGGTCAAGCTCGCCAAGGCCAACGACACCACGACGGTGATCCACGTCGAAACCGACCCCACGGTCTCCGCGCCCAGCAGCGAGTCCTGGTGGGACGTCCCGGTTTCGGAGGTGTCCGAGCTGGATTCCACCCGAGCCGCCCGACAAACCTATGTGCAGCACAAGGCCGCGCAACGTTCCTACCTGCGGCCAGCTGAGGGGGCATCATGACGATCAGCATCGGTACGCCACCCGACTCGTGGGGCGTCCGGCAAGTCTCTTGGTGAGGTCAGCGTCATGCGCCTTGGCCGTCGGCTATTCAACGCGATCGTTCTCATGTGGATACTGATCGGAGTGCTCGCGGCGTGGCAACGTGACTACTTCCAGAAGCCACCGACAGACTGCGCTCACATCGGGACTGTCGCCATGGCTATCGCGGCCGGCCCGCTGAACTACCTCGGGGAAAATCCCCGCCTTGCCAAATGCGCGCTGCAGGTGCCGCGGCCGAATGGATAACGCTGTCGCTCGCCAGGTTGCCGGCGCGTGTCAGGCGCATTCGGTGCAGACCATCCGGCCACCCTGGATGCGGGCCAGCTGACTGCGGTGATGAACGAGGAAGCACTCCGAGCAGGTGAATTCATCGGGCTGCTTCGGGATCACCCGCACCGTGAGCTCCTCGCCGGAAAGATCGGCGCCCGGAAGCTCGAACGATTCTGCGGAGTCGGTCTCATCGAAGTCGACGGCGGCGGACTGGGCGCTATTACGGGCGGCCAGCTCTTCCAGCGAGCCCTCAGCCGGCTCGTCGGTCTCGTTGATGCGTGGGGTGTCGTAGTCGGTTGGCATCGTTGCGTCCTTTACGTCGGTGGTCATCCGGTGGTCATCGCGGCGGCGGTTTCGTCAGCGCGCAACGCATTTGCACGATCGGTTGTTCCCGCGATGCGACGACGCCGCATCGGCGGGAACGAACCCCCGGCCGCGCCGGGGCATAAGCCCTCCTTCGGTGGATCGGCGTCGGCTCGACCGGGGCGTACCCATGTTGTCCGTTGGCTACACACCGATGCCTCAGGGATGCCCCAGGCCCCGGGGGCCCGCCCGCGACGTGACGTGCCGGCCAGGTGGCCTGCGCGCCGGGCGGTGGTAAGACGGGACATGCTGAACGAGACGATCGACAAGTTCAGTTCCGACGCGCTCGTCAACATGCTTCCCGCTGTCGGCTTAGTCGTCGGGTTACATCGTCGGTGCGCCGCTGAGCCCGGCGGGGTGGCGAATTCACGTCACGGTCGGTCATCCCATAATTCAGCGATCGTGGTGGCCTTGCGGTACGTGAGGTTGAATGGGCTGCTAGGGCGCGCTCCGGGCGCCGGTGAGGAGGCCGCTGCTATGAGCCGATTCACCGCCACCATGTACACCAACGCCCGCAGCAGCACCAACGAGGTCGCCCACGACGTGCTCTCCGAGGTGAATGTCCGCCCACGCAACGTGGTGGTCGTCGGCCCCGGGACGATCCCCAAGACGCCGTCGGGCAAGGTGCGCCGTGCTCACGCCCTGTCGCTGGCGGGCTGAGATCCGCCCGGTCCGCCACAGCTGGCCGGCAGTCCTCGTCGCGGTCGGTGTGGCTCTGGCCGGGTGTGCGAACAACGCCGCCGGCCCGTCGGTTCCGACGACGACCGGTTATGTTCCGCCGGGCGTCCCGACCGAGGGCACCCACCCACCGGCCAACAAGCTCCCGCCGGCCGCCGAACCGCAGTCGGCGCCGCCGCAGAGCGCCCAGATCCCCGGGCGGATCGTCGCGGTGGGCGACTCCCCGGAGGGCGTCGTCGCCGACGGCGTCACACGCACCGTCGCCGTGGCCAAACGCAACCCGAACGAACTCGTGCTGCTCAACGCCGACACCGGCACGATCACCGGCCGCACGGCGCTGCCGGGGTTCGCCCGGCACCTGGAGCTGGCCGGCGCGGGCGGTCCGGTCCTCGTGCCGATGGAAAGCGCCAACGCACTGATTCGCGTCGACCTCCCCGGCGGCCACCCGGGGCCGCAGATCGTCACGGGCACCGTGCCGCATGACGCCGCGCAGGCGCAGAACGGCACGATCTTCGTCGCGAACGAACTCGGCGGCACGGTCGCGGTCGTGCGCGGCGACAAGGTGGTCATGGCTTTCAGCGACGTGGTGCAACCGGCGGGCACGGCGGCGGTCGGCCAGTCGGTGGGTGTCCTCGACGTGCGCAAGAACGACCTGACCGTCTACGACGCCGCCGCGCTGAAGATCATCGGCTCGACGCCCGCGGGGCAGGGGCCGACACACCTGGTCGCCGACAAGCACGGCCGGCTGATCGCCGCCGACACCCGCGGAAACGCCATCCGGGTGTTCACGCCGCTGCCGAGTCCCCGCGAGGTCGCCAGCATCCCGCAGCCCGGCGGACCGTACGGCATCGCCTACGACCCGGTGCGCGACCGGCTGTGGGTCGCATCGTCAGGCACCAACCAGGTCGTCGGCTACGACATGACGCAGGCGACGCCCCGCGCGGTGCAGCAGCTGCCGACGGTGCAGAACCCCTACACGCTCGGCGTCGACCCCGGCACCGGCCGGCTGTTCATCGCCGGCGTCACCGGCGGGATCGTGCAGATCATCGACGGGCCAACATAGATTGGACCCATGCCGGCCAGGCGAGACGTCACCCGCGATACAGAAGCTGACTACGACGAACACGCGGTGCAGGTCACCGGCCCCAAACGCGAGGCCGCCGGGGTCCGCGCGGTGCTGGTGTCGCTGCTGGATCACGTTGCGGCAAAATCGAACACCCCGGTGTCCAAGGCGATCGTCATCAGGCTGGAGCCCGCATGGGCCGGGTGACCGCGCGGCGGCCGGCTCGGCGGGTCACCGCCGGCGGAACCGTCAGCAGGCCGGAGACGTTGG
>JGI26341J46601_10000369_pt1 | contig 13809 bp, 16 predicted proteins | sample BogFormECP12_OM3_FD_46601 | JGI IMG/M metagenome (IMG submission 46601) | reverse complement strand
CGGTTGCGGAACCGTTGGGTTGGTCGGCGGAGGGCCGCTGACGATCGTGGCGATGCACTTTCCGCTCGTACAGCTTGATCGGAATCCGTAGGTCTCGGTGTGCTGAGTCTCGGGCTGACTGGCCGCCACGCTGGTCCCATCCTTGGGACCAACCATGAATGTGATCACGTACTGGCCGTTCCACGACGGATTGTCGGCGGAGGCAGTTGGAGGAAGCGACGCGGCGATGGCGAGCGACGCGGCGCACAATCCGACGAGCTCCTCAGACGGTGTGGGGCCATAGGCTTCTCCTCTCGGCCCGCAACGGCTTTGGAACTAGGATGCGCCGCGACAACCTTGGATGTATACCCACCTATACAGTTATTGCTAAGTTAGTAAATTTAGCGTCAACGAGAGCGTCGGCCCGATAGTGGAGGACCGCGATGGAACGCGACCAACTCATCGACTTGACCCGACGTGCCGTGAAGCTGGCACGCGACAAAACGACCGATCTTGCGCCGGCCGAACATACGGTCCAGGCGAGCGAGTACACGTCGATCGAACGCCACGAGCGGGACGTGGCGATGCTGATGGCCAGCCCGCAGCTGGTCGGTTATGTCTCCGAGCTGCCGGAGCTTGGGAGCTACTGCACGAAGTCCGTGCTGGGGCGATCCGTTCTCCTGACGAGAACGTCTACCGGTTCGGTCAAGGCGTTCAACAACGTNTGCTTGCATCGGCAGTCGCAGGTGGTCACCGGTTGCGGTAAGGCCAGGCGGTTCAGCTGTCCGTATCACGCGTGGACCTATGACGACACCGGTCGGTTAGTCGGTCTGCCCGGCCGTGAAGGCTTCCCGGGCGTGCAAGTGAAGTCCGATGGCCTGACCGAGCTGCCCGCCGCCGAATTCGCCGGATTCCTCTGGGTGGCACTCGATCCCGCCGCGACGCTGGATGTCTCGGCACACCTGGGTCCGCTGTCCGAGGAACTCGATTCGTGGGGCATCGGCCGATGGTCTCCGCTGGGCGAGAAAGTGCTCGACTCGCCGATCAACTGGAAATTGGCGGTCGACACGTTCTCGGAGAACTATCACTTCGCCACCGTCCACCGGGAGACCTTCGCCACGATCGCGCGCAGCAACTGCACGGTGTTCGACTCGTTCGGCCCGCATCACCGGTTGATCTTTCCGCTGAACTCCATCCTGGATCTGGAGACTGTTCCCGAAGACCAGTGGGACCCGTTCCAGAACATGGTGGTGATCTACGCGCTGTTTCCGAACATCGTGCTGTCGGTGACTATCGCCAACGGTGAGCTGTTCCGTATCTACCCGGGCGATAAACCGGGCAGATCCATTACCGTCCACCAGAATTCGACGCCGCTGGACATCTCCGAGGAATCCGTCGCCGCCGGCGCGCAGGCTGTGTTCGACTACGCCCATGCCACCGTGCGGGACGAGGACTACCGGCTCGTCGCGGGCCTACAGGCCAACCTCGAGTCCGGCGCCCGCGATCACCTGTTGTTCGGCCGCAACGAACCTGGGCTGCAGCATCGCCACATGTCCTGGGCGTCAGCTGTCCACTGACAACACCGCGATCAGCGCGTCGATAACATCGCGGCAATCAGGTTGATCATTGGCTTCCAACAACTTTCGCGCCTCTGCCCGACGGCCCGAGGCCACCAGCGGACGGACCTGCTCAACGAGACTGACCAACGACGGTTCGGCGGCCAGTACGTCGATCAGCTCCCAATCCCGGTAGAGCGCCAGCGAGCGCTCGTAGAACGCAAAGCCGGTCACCGGTTCTCCCCGCATGGTTCCGCGATAGCGATACGGCCCTTCCATGTATTCGATCGGCAGACCATGCGCCGGTGCCGCCACCAGAGGCTCGCCGATTAGATCTAGTTGCAAACTGGCACAGCGTAACCGGTGCCGGTCGGGCATGTAGCGGGTTGGCGCCAGTGGCCGCACCAATGGCCGGATCGTATCCGGCCATCGGACATAGCTGCTCACCGTGACCTCGACGTCCTCCGCGCACTCGGGAGCCATCGCCGGGTCGGGGTAACTCACGGTCACACCCGAGAATGGTTGCAGCGCATTGCCGTCCGTCCGGTCGAACTGCCGCCAGATGCTCATGTCGACGCCGTTGTCCAGGTTGATCGTGCGCCATTCATGCGAGCGGGCACGCGGGTCTNCCCCGGTCCCCCCGCCGCCGNNGTATTTGGGGAACCACTGCCGATCGACGTGTCCTGCACTGCCGCTGACCCGTTCATGCAACTCGCCCCAGCGCAGCGTCCCGTGCATCGCCAAGCCGGTCTGGAAATACGAATAGGTGTCGTGCTGGCCGAAGCAGATGATCTTGCCGTCGAGCGTGTCCGCGCCGACCGGTACCGGCGCGCGGGTTGGCATGACGGTCAAGTCCAGTTCCATCGGCCGATCTGCCTGATCGACACCGAACAGGCTGACGCGGTAGTTGTAGGGCAGCAGTTCTCCGTCATCGTCGCGGCACGTCGTCCACGCCGCCGTCCCGGCGCTGCTTTCGTAGTGGATGTCGAGGTGCCCGGCGGCCATGGACAATTTGGGCCGCGCGTCCGGACGCATGTTCTTCGGTGGCATGTCGTAATCGGTGTAGGTGCCGTATACGCCGGTATCGCAATCGAATAGCGCCATCGTGTAGAAGTCCGCGACGACCGTCCCGCCGGGGCGGTTCTTGTTGAAGATGGTCAGGAACGCGAACGAGCGGCCCGTCGTGGCGGTCAGCTCGCCGGCGATGAACCAGGTGTCGGACTCCTGGTCGGCGTGTTCGCCCTCGGCCGCAGGGAAATCCAGCGCGCTGTCATTGGGCACCAGCCGGAACGGGTAATTGCGCCAGTCGTTGCTCATCTCACCCCTTGGGCACATCGATCGCGTCGTATTTGTCAGCGCCGAGGAACTCACGCACCTTGTCGATGTGGTCGTCGGCGCCGAGCTCAAGCGTTTCGGCGGCCAGCCCGTAGTCGATGATCGCGACCGCCGCCTGAGCGAGGTGCTTAGAGAACGCGCGCTTGGTGGTCTGCAGTGCGCGGGCCGGCTGGGCCGCCAGCCGCGCGGCCAACCGCAGCGCCTCGTCCATCAGGCTGTCGGCGGTGGTGACGCGGTTGGCCAGGCCCAGATCGACCGCGAGCTCGGCCGGGATGCGCTCACCGGTGTAGATGTATTCCTTGGCGCGGATGAGGCTGGTCATGTACGGCCACAGCAACGCTCCGCCGTCGCCGGCCGTGAGCCCGATCGAGACGTGTGGATCGCACAGATAGCTGCGCTCGGACATCAACACCAGATCGCAACACAGTGCCAGCGATGCGCCCAGCCCGACGGCTGGGCCGTTGACCGCGGCGATGACGGGCAGCCGGAAGTTGATCATCGCGTTGAGGATGTCCGACGCTTGCGCGGAGATGTCGTAGCGAAGGGCAAGGGAACGATGCTGGGCCTTCAGGAACGCGAAATCGCCTCCACCGCTGAAGGTTTTACCGGCGCCGGTCAGCACCACGCAGCGGGCTCCGGAGTCGCGCTCCAGGTCACGCCATACATCCAGCAGCTTGTGGTGCAGGGTCGCGTCGATGACATTGTGAGCGTCCGGGCGGTTGATTGTGACGATCCGTACGGCTCCGTCCGTCGTCACCCGAAGTTTGTCGCTCACGTCGGCCTTCACTATTAGCCCGAGGCTCTCTGCCGGGCTTTTTTGCTATGTTAGCATCAATAGCGAAAATTGCCGTCGCCCTTTTCAGAGGTGGTGTCCCAATGACGGAAACCAGCGACCACCGTTGCTACGAACGGCTTTTCATCGGAGGACATTGGCGTGAGCCGTCCACCCCGAACCGGATAACGGTCATCTCCCCGCATTCCGAAGAGACGATCGGCGAGGCTCCCGCCGCTGCCCCGGCCGACGTCGACGCCGCGGTCNCCGCCGCNCGGCAGGCCTTCGACCAGGGNCCGTGGCCGCGGCTGGACCCCAGCGAGCGAATGCGCAAGGTGGAACAGCTCGCGCAGGNCTACTCCGGTCATCTCGAGGAGATGGCCGACCTGATCACCGACGAAATGGGTTCACCGCGCAGTTTCAGCCGGCTGGGCCAAGCGACGGCCGCGGTGTCGCTGATCCACCTCGCGCTGGCAGTCGCCCGCGACTTTCCCTGGGCCGAACGTCGCCAAGGAGTGCTCGGCGAAGTGCACCTGCGGCGAGCCCCGGTCGGCGTGGTTGGGGCGATCGTGCCGTGGAATGTGCCGCAATTCCTGATCATGCCCAAGCTGATTCCCGCCCTGATCGCGGGTTGCACCGTCATCGTCAAGCCTGCACCCGAAACACCTTTGGACGCTTTGTGGTTGGCCGAGATGGTCGAGCAGCTGGACCTGCCGGACGGGGTGGTCTCTGTGCTGCCCGGCGGCACGGACGTCGGCGAGGCGCTGGTACGCCATCCGGGTGTGGACAAGATCGCGTTCACCGGGTCGAGTGCCGTGGGACGCCGGATCGCCGCGCTGTGCGGCGAGCAACTCAAGCGCGTCAGCCTGGAACTGGGCGGCAAGTCCGCGGCGATCATCCTCGATGATGCCGACATCGACAAGACGGTCAAGGGCCTGAAGAGCGCGAGCCTGATGAACAATGGCCAGGCGTGCGTAGCGCAGACCCGCATTCTGGTCAGCGAACGTCGTCACGACGAGGTCGTCGACGCGCTGGCCGACATGATGTCGGGTCTACATGTGGGCGATCCGTCCGATGAGGCGACCGACGTCGGCCCGCTGGTGGCCCAACGGCAGCAACATCGGGTGCAGGACTTTATTAGGTCCGGCGTGAAAGAGGGCGCCCGCATGATCCTTGGCGGCGAGGACGCTCCGAGCGAGCGCGGCTGGTACGTGCGGCCAACTTTGTTTGTCGGCGCGAACAACGACATGCGCATCGCGCGGGAGGAGATCTTTGGCCCGGTGCTGAGCGTGTTGACCTACCGCGATGAGGACGACGCGATCCGCATCGCCAACGACAGCGACTATGGTCTGGCCGGGTCGGTGTGGACCGCCGACGTCGCGCACGGTCTCGAGGTCGCCGCGGGTGTGCGCGCCGGCACCTATGGCATCAACATGTACACCCTCGACATCGGCAGTCCGTTNGGCGGTTTCAAGCAATCGGGCATCGGCCGCGAGTTCGGCCCGGAAGGCCTGCACGAGTATGTCGAGCTGCAGTCGGTGGTCAGCGCGGGAAAGATGCCACCGCTGCCTGGTTGACAGTAAAGTGCTCTGTATTCGTTAGCCCGTTGTGTGACAACGTATTTAGGATCTGTGGAGCGAGGAACCGCACGTCAACCTCGCCGAGCTTTCGCGCTGCCATTGCCGAAATTCCATGTAACCGATGTGTGCACACACCATGAATGAATCTCAGCCGGTGTGCACCACACGGCGCGTCCTCCGGGGTCTTATGGCTGCAATTCCGGCATGATGGCCGGATCGAGGGCGCGGATATCTCGGCTTGTGTGCTCGCGCCCGGGCGCCGGCCACCGCGACCGCTCACGAAATATCACTAGGGAAGGGCTGAGTATGTCGACGTCAACACTGACGATGCCCATACCGAAAACGTCAGCAACCGATCCCAAGCGCCCGCCCAGCCTAGCCAAGCTCATCTTTGTATCGCTCCTTGTCGTTGCGCTCACAGTCCTGAGCATCTCCTTGTACTGGTTCGAGCACCACAAAGGCCACCATCCGACTGTGCTCGGCGACACCGACAACCCCGACCATGTGACCCTCACCATCCTCATCCAGAAAATCGACCCGTCTACAGCACGGGTAAGTGCCCAATTGGAGCTAAAAGGCGCGGGCTCCTTGGTGGACGAGCGCACACATGATCTGAAACAAGATGCGACCCTCATCAGCAACGCGGTCAGCAACCGCACCTTGGTCTCCAAAGCACATCAACGCCCAGAATTCGTCTCGATCCCGTTCATCACCCTGCCGTCGTCGCCCAGCTCGACAATCCCGACCAAATCAGCACGCGGATCCTGGCAGCCGCGCTCGAGCAGGCCGAACTGGTCGGGATGCGACGCTCCACGATGGAAGACGTCGCCCGCTGCAGCGGCGTCGGCCGCGCGACCCTCTACCGGCGTTTCCCCACCAAGACTGCGCTGACCGACGCGCTCGTGCTCGCCGAGGCGCGCCGCTTCCTGCAGGGCAGCGAGGCCGCCCGCTCGCGCGCCACCACATTCGAAGACCGGATGGTCTACGGCACCGTGTTCACCGTGACATTCCTCCGTGAACACTCGCTGCTGAGGAAGATGCTGCGCACTGAGCCCGAAACGATCCTGCCAAGCCTGACCATCGACGCCGGCGACATTCTTGATTTCGCCACCGACTACTCCGTTGCGTGGTTGCGCACCGAGCTCTACGGCACTGCCAAGACAACGCCTGCCCAGGAGCGCCACCTGCGTACCGTCGCAGAACTACAGACTCGGCTCACCCTGTCGTTCATCGTCACGCCACACACCAGCATCAAACTCGCCACCATCGACGACACCCGCACATACGTGCGCGACTACCTCATGCCGATGGTCACCGGACCTACGCTCCCATCAATGTGAAACGGGCCCTTGGCAATTGAGAGTGCCGTAAGTTAGCCGCGACACGCCGAGACGTGGCGACTCGGTCACCGCGACCTCACCTATACAGGTGACTGATCGCCGCATCTGCACGTGCCATGTTGGTGGCGGATAGGAGATCCTTGATGAAGTTCAATGACGCTGCGCGCCAACTAATCGGTTCCGACCCAGCGACGCTGGTGACAATCAACCTCGACGGCAGCGCGCAGGTGAGCGTGGTTTGGCTGGCGCTGCAAAGCACGGCCGACGGCGACGACGAGTTGGTCACTGCGCATCTGCAGGAGCATCAGAAGGTTCGCAATATCCGGCGTGATCCGCGGGTGTCGGTGACTTTCGTTTCCACCAACCGGAGCGGGCCGTTCGTTCCGTACCTGTCGATCAAGGGCAGGGCGCGCATCGAGGAAGGCGGTGCACCCGAACTGCTCGAACAAGTCGTGACAGAGAAGTTCGGTCCGGGCACCGCCTTCCCGCCCCCCGGCGCACCGCCCGGATACGTGACGCGCATAACGGTCCAAAAGATCGGTGGCGTCGGCACCTGGACATCCTGACGGCGCTGGCAGCCATCGAGTTGCGGTCTATGACGGTTGGTCGTCCGGCGGTCGCCAGTCGGGGTTGCGGCCGAGCCGGGCAAGAAGTTTCGATTGCACGTCGCTGTGGTCGGCCACTGCGACGGGAGCGTCGAACATCCCCGCAGGGCTGAGCGCTTGCAAGTCGCTCGGCAAGGCCGCGTAGAACTGCTCGCACCAACCGGCGTCCAACCGGTCGTCAGCGCCCACCGCGCGGGCCAGGTCCCAAGTGTGCACCAACACGTCGCGGGTCAGGTTCGGCATCATCGCGCGGGCATCCCGTCGCACCGCCGGATTGCCCTGTAACTCCGGGATGTCAACGACGCGTTCGAACAGGCGACGATCGGGTTCGAACGCTTTCTCTAGCGCCGCGTAAGTCAGCTCCCACCGCGTCTGTGGATCGTCGCGCGGGCGATCGGGCTTGAGCCCAAGCGGTCGCAGCAGCAGCACATCGTGAAAACCGATGACGTGCTCCAGCACTCCCCTGGCGTCCCACGCATCGCAAGGCGATGCACGCTCCCATTTTCCGATCGCCGCGCGGACCGACTCGCCGAACCGTCGGCACACCGCCAGGTGTCGTTCGCCAACGCCGTCGGCCATCGCAGTTACCCGGGTAGTTGCAGGGTGAGCTCGACCGGACAGCACAGCTCACCACGCTGGTTGGTCACTTCGATCTGCAAATCGAGCAGGTAGCGNGGCGGTTCGACGGTGGTGTCGCGGCGCTTGGCGACAACGCGTCCCCGGCCAACCATGGTGTCGCCGGCGTAGATCGAGCCGGCCAACCGCATCTTTCGGCGCACTACCCGGCTGTCGGGGCCGGCCCAATCGGTCGCGATGCGATCAGCGAAACCGGCGAGATGCATGGTATTGACGAAAATTGTTGGATGGCCTTGGCTTTCGGCGTAGGAGGGGTCGAAGTGGCCCGGGAAGTAATCCCACGTCGCGCCCGAGTTCATCACCACCCGCTGGTAACTGATCTCATCGCGTACTTCGGCCAGATCAAACGGAACGCTGATCTGCTCCCAATTCATGAGTGCGCCTCAGGGGTGAAGCGGAACAGCGTATTCCGGTTCCTGGCCACCACCGCACCGTCTTGGCGGGTAAAGGTGTCCAACGTCTCGACGAAGTGGCCGACACCGAGCCGGGTTCGTTTCTCCGGTGAAACCGACACCACTTCCTCGACGATGGTCAGCCGGTCGCCCTCGACGATGGGCAGCGGAAACTCGGCCTCGTTCGCCGCGTTGATAAACGTGGTGCCGGGCAACGGAACNCGGATGGCGATCGCCGACACGACCGGTTGCCCACTCGGCTCCCAGGGCGGCGGCGTCAGCCATCCCATCAGCAGCGCTGGCGGAGCCAGCAGTCCGCCCCAGGTTCTCGTGGCGAACTCGGCGTCCCAATATGATGGGTTGCTGTCGCGCACCGTGGCGGCGAACATCNGAATCCGCGCCGCACTGATCACGGTCCCCGCAGTTCTTGCCTCGGTTGCCACACCGACCATCTTCAGGGCGTCCTCATAGGTGCCGAATGCCAACCGGTAGCTGATAGGTGGTGTCACCAAAGATGCCGCTTCCGTCACACCGTGAGCGAGTGCCCGTTCGGCACCGAATCCCATTCGAGCTCTCGTGTTGTGAAGTACCAGCCGCCACGTTCGTAGATGAGCTGGTCCCGATAGCTTCCGGTGGCGCGCAAGCTGGTAGTGCCGTCGTCACCGACGGCGAAAAGCAGTGCGACGCAGCGCTGCGTCGCGTTGATGCCGTCGACGGCGATTTCGTGATCGACCGTGGCCAATCGTTGGTTGCCGCCGTCGAAGGCGGCACCCAGATCGCTGAACTCCTCGCCGTCGCGGGTGAAACTCGCGCCAGAGTGCCGGAATGTCGTGATCCAGCCGGTGCGGTCGCCCTCGGAATAGCAGCGGTTGTGCCGTGCGGTCAGATTCAGGATGGCGTCGCGTCCTGCTGCGCCGTCGAGTACGTACTGCTGCTGGTAGGTCATGGCCATCTGTGTTCTCCCTGTCTCACCGGCTGACGATGTATCCGTGACTTTCGCGGTCCCAGGCACCGGGTCCGACACCTCGGCTGCGAAGAATATCCTTGCGGACCCGCCCGATAATGGTCTTCGGCAGCTCGCTGACGACCTCGACGTACCTCGGCACACAGAAGTACGGCATCCGGGCGCTGCAAAAGTCCAGCAGCTCGGCATAATCCAGTGCGGAGTCCGATCGCACCGCGACCACCAACAGGATGTCGTCCTCACCGAGGTCGCTGGGCACGCCGACCGCGGCGGCTTCGAGCACCGCCGGATGACCCATCACCACGGTCTCGACTTCCACCGACGAAACGTTCTCGCCGCGGCGTCGCAGCGAATCCTTCACCCGGTCCACGTAAGTCAGGTTCGCATCGTCGTCCAGCACGCCGAGGTCTCCGGTGCGAAACCATGGCGGGTGCGGGTCCACACCACCGTCACCGTTCACGTAGCCCTCGCTCATGACGTGTGGGTAGCGCGGCCGACAAGCGATCTCCCCCACCGATCCGTCCGGGAGCGGCTCGCCCGCCGAGTCGACAATCCGCACGTCGAAACTGGGATTAGGCTGGCCCGACGTTCCGGGCACGCCTTCGTCGGCAACGCCTTTGACCGCGATCGGGAAGGCCTCGGTCATGCCGTACATGGTGACGATTCGGCACGCGTAACGCTTTTCGATGTCGCGATACACCGCAGCGTCAATCGGCGCCGCGGAGATGAACCGTAGCGGCAACTGTGCATCGCGCGGGTCGGGCGGCTGCCGCAGCAGCATCGAGACCATCGCGCCGGCGCCGGCGAATCCGACTGCGTCGCATGCGCGCACCTCATCCCACACCGTTCCGGGGTGAAAAGCTGGCGCCAGCACCGTTGTCCCACCGACGAGCATTGGCGCCAGCACTGAAGGCGCCGCGCTGAGATGGAACAACGGCATCGCCGTCCACAGCACCTCGCCGGCGTTAAACCTCCAAGCCGACGCGGCCGTCGCGGCCGTGGTGAATAGGTAATGCCACGTGGTGGCAACCGCTTTCGACGGCCCGGTGGTGCCCGAGGTGAAGAACAGCGACCCGGTATCCGCGACGTCGCCGACATGTTCGGCAACGGAATCCGGGTTCCCGTCGAGTGAATCGTTCTGGACGACAATGCTACTCAACCCTGGCAGTCGTTCAGCCACCTCAGCGACCCGCGCCCGCCGTTCAGTATCGGTGATCACCGCCTTCGCCCCCGACAATCGAAGCGCGTGCAGTAGGAACTCGCCCTTGTTGGCGGCGTTCACGGCCGCGCTCACTGCGCCGATGCGCGCGGCGCCCAACCAGAAGTAGACCCATTCCGGACATGTCGCGGTGAACAACGCGACGCAGTCCCCCGGCCCGATACCCAAGCCCAGCAGGGCATTAGCCGCCGCGCACGAGCGCCGCCGCATCTGCTCGAAGGTCACATCGACGCCGGCGATCGACATCATCACGCGATCGGGGTGTTGCTCGGCCCGACGATCCAGCACGGCAGACACGGTGAAACTGTCGACACCGAAATCGGAGGGACCGAGGGGTCCGCTCCGGTCAGCGCACATCAAGCCGGCGCGGCGGCCGGGTCGGGCTCACCTTCGGGGGTGTAGCCGAAGTCTTTGGGCGAGCGTTCTTCGCCCGGGTAGAAGCGATGCGCCCAGCGTCGCAACGCCGCGTAGTCGTGCGCCTCTTCGGGTGCCAGGTTCGGCTTCTCCAGGTACTTCATGTTCTCCCAGGTGAAGAAGTCCTGTTTGATGACTTCTTGTTGCAGGGCAAGGAATTTCGCGGCGCGGCCGGTCGGCTTGTCACCGGCGTCTCCGGGCTCACGAATCGAGGCCTGGGTGTAGAAGTAGTCGGTGTAGTCCTCGTCGACCGGAGTCTGGCCCGTCACCTCGATGGTGGCCACCAGTTCGCTGGGGAAACGGACGATGCCCAGGCCCAGCGAGTAGTTGTCGTAGATGATCTTGGCGTCGACCGGCCCGTTCGGGGTCAACCACGTCGACCCGCGGCCGCCGCCGAAGTGGGCGCTGACCGTGGCGTGCAGGTGGTAGCCCGAGACCTCGAAGGAGGTGGTGTTGGCCGGGTTCGCGGCCTTGTGCACGTATTGCACGTGATACGGGTCGGCGGCGTTCTCGATGATCATCTGCGCGTGCACCTTGACCCGGTTAAGCATGCGGCTGTGCGGGTGCAGCGGGTAGTACTCGTCGGTTTCCAGCTCGGGCAGCACCGGCGGTTGCCAGTACGGCGCCCGGCCGTGCCGCTCATGCCAGACCAGCATGAAGCCATACCACTCCGTGCTGTAGTGGGTGCGGACACGGACGTTGTTTTTGCAGCCGATCTTGCTGTACGGGATAAGCGCATTGCTTCCGTCGCCTCGCCACCGCCACCCGTGCCACGGGCAGACGATGTTCTCCCCCTCCACCGTGCCGCCGACACCCATGTTGGCGCCCAGGTGCTGGCAGTATGCGTCCAGCACGTTCAGCTGGCCCGACTCGGTGCGAAACAGCACCATCTCCTCGCCGAAATAATGAACCCGCTTAACCTCGCCAGGCGCCAGGTCCGAGGCGAAACCGACGATGAACCATCCGGTCGGAAATCGGTACGGCGAAAGGCTGATGCCGCTTGGCCCGAATTCTCGTTCGGACGGATCTATGGAGGAGTCCGAAACCGTGTCCGTCACTACCCTCTCCGTTCCCGCGCGGCCAAGTCGCGCACGGCCGCGCTCACAATCACCGCGCTTAATTCTCGCTGTGCGTGGACGACTCAGTCTATTTTTACTATTTTAAGCATTGAACGTCAACGCGCGTCGTTGGCGGCAGTAAGGTTGGGTCAGCCAACCGCGCCCTGCGCGGTTCTGGCGTCCGAGTGAATCGAGGTTGCGGATGACGGCTACGGCAGTCGATCTGTCCGATTTCGCATTGTGGCGCAACGGCTTTCCTGATGAGGTGTTCGCCGAGCTACGCCGCAACAAGCCGCTGTTCCGCCACGGCTTGACCCCGGGGGTAGCTAAAACCGTCAAACGGGATTTCTGGATGGCCACCAAACATCGGCACGCNGTGCGCCTGCACCGTGATGCCGATTCGTTCACCGCCGCCGACGGCCCACTCATCCAGCGNGCCGATCTATTCGCCTCGTACCCAACCATCATCACGCTGGACCCGCCGGAGCAGAGCAAGCACCGAAAGCTCATCTCGAGTGCATTCACGCCCCGGGCGATCGCCAAGCTCGAAGACGGCATCCGGGCCCGCGCGGCGCGGATGATCGACGACCTCCTCGGCAAGGGAGAAGGCGACTGGATCGACGATGTCGCCGACGCGCTGCCAATGACGGTCATCGGCGACATCATCGGCATTCCGGAACAGGATCGTCCGCGCATCTTCGACGGCTTCGACCGCATCCTCAAGGCTCAATCCACCGGGGATCAGCTCGACGCCGAAGTCTTCGCGACGATCTTCGGCTACGCCATGGAGCTCACCGCCGAGAAGCGGCGCAATCCGGCCGACGACATCTGGAGCACGATCGCATCCGGCGTCATCACCGGTGACGACGGTGAGCAATTCAGCTTGGCCACGAACGAACTCGAATTCTTCTTCTTCGTCCTGGCCTTCGCCGGTAGCGACACCACCAAGAACGCCTTGGCCATCGGACTGCAGGCATTCGTCGCCAACCCGGACCAGATCGAGCGCTACCGCGACGACGAGTCATGTCGGTCCAGCGCCGTCGAGGAGGTGTTGCGCTGGGCGTCGCCGGTGGCGTACTGGACCCGCACCGCCAAGGTCGACGTCGAGATGGATGAACTGCACATCCCCAAAGGCGAGCGGGTGGTCTCGATGCTGCGTTCGGCGAATCGCGACGAGGAGGTGTTCGAGTCGCCGTTCACCTTCGACATCGGCCGTCAGCCCAATCCGCACGTGGCCTTCGGCGGTGGCGGACCACACCACTGCCTGGGCGCCATGCTGGCCCGCGCGGAGCTGCGCGCGGTGTTCGACGAACTGCTGCTGCGCGGTGACGGGATCACTCTCGGGCCGCCGCGAGTGACCTACCCGAACCTGACCACCAACATGTCGATCTACGACGAGATGGCCATATCGCTGACCGAGCGGTGAGAGTTCAGTCGGCGATTCGCAACGCGGCCTTGGGGCACTGGTCGACCGCGGCGCGCACGTCGATCTCCAAGTGCTCTGGAACTTCACCCTCGGCAACATGCACGACGTCGGCGTGCCCGATCTCGAATATGTCCGGCGCCAGCGATTCGCAGAATCCGTTTGCCTCACATAACGTCTCGTCAACAACTACCCGCATCGAGAAACCTCCTCCTATAAACCCTTGGGCCGGGTGCCGATCACCCCGGCAGAGGCCAACCCCGCGAGATCGTGATCGGTGAGCCCGCACAGATCCCGCAATATTTCTTCATTGTGCTCGCCCAACATCGGCGGCGGACGCATCAGCCAGTGGCTCCGACCGTCGAGCGGGGCNAACGGNGGCCGCGGATAGCGGCCCGGGCCGGTGCGCGGATGCTCGAGCGGTTCGAGAAACCCGCGGTCATTGAGTTGCGGGTTCTCGGTCACCAGCGATGGCGACACCACCGGCGCGGCGGGAATACCAGCGCCGGCAAGGCTTTCCACCGCGCTTCGCAGAT
>JGI26341J46601_10000365_pt1 | contig 13828 bp, 14 predicted proteins | sample BogFormECP12_OM3_FD_46601 | JGI IMG/M metagenome (IMG submission 46601) | reverse complement strand
CTGGTGATGTACACATTCCTGCTCATGTAGTAGCCCAGGCTGTTGCGCATTGCGGTGTGCGGCGCATCGTTCTTCGACTGTGCCGCACGCAACCAGTCCGCCATTGTCAGCCCTACCTTGAGCCTGGTGAAGCAGTAGGGAATCAATTCCCCCATATGCCCGACGATGATCTTCAGATCCGGATGCCGGTCGAAGACGCCGGCGCAGATCAGCCTCAACAGGTGAGTTCCGGTTTCCACCGGCCAACCCCAGGTGGGCTCCAGAATCGAACCGTAGGGCTGGTAGTACACCTCCGACACCTCGTGCGGCGGATCGGTCGGATGGATGTAGATCGGAACCCGTAATGCTGCCGCCGTTCCGAGAAGACCGTCAAACGAGGCGTCGTCGAGATAGTGCCCGTTGGTGTGGCCGTTGATCAGCGCACCTTTGAAGCCCAGCCGGCGAACCGTGCGCTCCAACTCGCCGGCGGCGGCAGTTGGCGACTGGGTCGGCAGCATCGCGAAGCCAGCGAACCGGGCCGGGTGGGCCGCGACCGCCTTGGCAAGCCAGTCGTTGACCTCGCGGCATATGTCAATCGCCAGCTCGGCGTGAGTGTCCGGGAGGATCTGGATGCCCGGCTGAACATGCGACAGTACCTGCACGTCGATGCCCGCGGCGTCCATCAGACGGATACGGTCCCGCCCGACATCGCTCAGCCGCGCCTCGAGGACCTTGTACATCTGCTGTAGCGATTCGGGGAAGATGTCCCACACGCGTGGATGCAGGAACGCCTCCTCGAGCGCCACCACCCTCGAGACCGACTTCCTGGTCACCATGCCACTGGCCTCCGCTTGACTGTCGAATATCGATTTGGCGCCGACGGGGGGTCAAAGTCCAGCTCGAGCATGCACCGGATTCCGTGCGGTGGGAGCACTTTCGGGGATCCACCGCTGCGGGGTACGGGCTCGGCACGGTGTCGGCCGTAGTGGTGGTTGGTGACGGCGGGCGTGGGCGATACTGCGGGCATGTCGCTGGACGGGCTGGTCGAGGAGGTTGGCCGGGCTCTCGCGGGCGCGATCGGATTGTTCGGTGTGGCGCCGGTGTCGGGGGTGTGGGAGTCCACCGGCGGGCTGAGCGCCGGGCGTGACGCGGTCGCTCGGGCCGGCGGTGCGGCAGCGCAGAGCTGGCGCGGCGTGGGCGCCTCGGGCTACGTGTCCGACGGCAATGGCCTCGTGAGTGCACTGCATTCGGTTATCGAGGCCGACGCCGGTACCGGCGCGGGATTCGGCGCCAGCGCGGATGCATCCGCGCGCGGCGGTACCGGGATGGACACCGTCATCGACGACACCCGCTCGGCAGTCTCGGCGGTGGCGCCCAGCACCGACACACCGGCGGGCAAGGCGCAACTCGTCGCTCATCTGCAGCACCAGCTGCAACGCGCCAAGACGCTGCTGGTGGCCGCCGAGCGGCGCAACATCGAGCTGGCCGCGATCATCCGCGCTGCCGCGGGCGGATACCGCGCCAGCATGGCCGGCCCGGCGATGATGCCGATGGGCGCCGGCCCCGCGATTCCGGCGACGACGTCCGGCGGGGGAGTGCGCGGGATCGGGCTGCCGGACGCCGCCGGCCTCGCCGGCGCCGGCGAGGCGCGCCGCGCACTCATGCCCGACCCGCACACCGGGTACGCCCCCGCATCGGGCTCGGCGGCCCAGACTGCGGTGCGTGCCGCGCTCTCCAAGCTGGGCCGCCCCTATGTATGGGGTGCCAAAGGCCCGGACGCGTTCGACTGCTCCGGCCTGGTCGGCTGGTCGTGGGCACAAGCCGGGGTCACCCTCGCCAGGGACACCTACTCGCAGATCGAACAGGGAACGCCCGTGGCACCCGGCGATGTGCACGCCGGCGACATGATCTTCCCGCTGAACTCATTCGGCGAGGACGGACGACCCGGGCCCGGCCACGTCATGCTGGCCATCAGCCCCACGGAGTGCGCCGAGGCGCAACAAGCCGGGGTGCCGGTGAAGATTTCGCCGATGCCCTCGGCGTATATCGCGCGCCGGCCACTGGCCGGATAGCGCGCTAGGCCGTCGCGGCGTGCGCGACTGCCTCCCGTATCGCTTCGCGATGGTCGCGCAGCTCGCGCAGCGCGGACATGGTGTCATCGAACGATTCCGCATACGGGACGCTGGCCGCGATCAGCGTTTCCAGGCCCAGCAGCTGCGCCTGCAACTCGCGCAAGGCTGCCGTGGCGGCCGGGTCGTCGCCGCGGTCGGTCAGGATTCGCAGGCACGTCTCCGCCACCCCGACAACACCTTTGGCGATCGCCAATGCCTGCGCGCTGCTTCCGGGCACCGGCGTCGGCGGCACGGTGGGCGAGAGGGCAGGGACCGACCCGGTCTGGGCTGGCGGGCCGCCACGGCGCAGCGCGGCCAGGGTGCCTCGCGGCCACTGCAGCGCGTCCTCGATCTTGCGAGCGTTGGCCGCGCGAGGAAAGGTGTGCCCACGCTCCAGTAGGGCGGCGGTGTTCAGGCCGACGCCGGCTTTGTCCGCCAGCTGGCGCTGGCTCAGGCCCAGGTCGAGCCTGCGCTCTGCCACGGCCTGCCCGACCCGAACCAGCGGTGAAACGCCGTTCGATGCCGCCGTCGTCACGCGCACCTCGTCCTGTGTCGGTAAAGCCGCTGCTAGTCGGCCCTGCTCGATCCGACTATAGGGGCTAACCCGACCATATCCCCACAAACGCGACCACATCGAGACCAACTCGAGCGGCCGGCACCTGTTTCGGTTGTGAACAGTCGTGTCCGAGCGCCAGTCGCATCAGCGGTTATGTCCCCGGGTCGTCCCAGTCGCGACGTTCGCAGCCGTGGGGAAACCTGTTAGAGCAGCTCGAGGGGCTGGCAGTGGTCATCGTCGCCGGCGATCACCAAAAAGTCGTCGGTAGTCGTGCATAAACGTTTACAGTCGTCTAACATCGCCTTCTATCGATAGGTGCGTGAAATGAGGTGGATGATGAGGGTTCAACCAATGCCGCTGGCCGACACCGACGGGTTGTGCAGCTTCGACGACCCGGACCTGTGGTTTCAGCACGGAACGCTCGCCGCGGCGGCCAAGCGGATCTGCGGAAACTGCCCGGTGCGGCGGGCGTGCGCGCAGGCGGCGCTGGACCTCGGGGTGACCGACGGGGTGTGGGCCGGTGTCCGGCTCCCGGGTGCGAGGTTCCCCGAGGACCTCGACCGCAAACGGGCCACGCTGCGCCGCGTGGTCGACGGCATGGCCCACGAGCCCGAAGCGCACCGGCGGCGCACGCGGGCGATCCGTGCCGCTCTGCACCACCACTACTACCTGGCACCGGCCCCAGCCGGTGCATAGCCAAGCGGCACACGCATGGCTTCGCCATGACCAAGGCACGCCTTTCCGAAGCCGACCGTCGCCGTCGCGGGTTGGCCCTGATCGTCTGGATCGCCGTGATCGCGCTGTTTGTGGTTCTGCTCTGGGTCACCGTCATGGTCGCCGCCCAGCTCTCCTCTTGGGCGTTCACCGGTCGGGCACGCGTCACGACGGCNTCAGCGCATCACCGGGCTGTCGCTATCTCCGTGGACNAGGACCGCAAATGCACGGTCGGGCCGCNCGGATGAAACGGCCGGCCCGCTTCGAGCCGGCACAGCCAACCGACCTGGACCCACGGCCGGTCCAGNTTCACCCCGGTGCGCCGCTTCCCCCGCACACCAAGTGCGTCGCNCGGCCCACCAAATGGGCGCGCCCGCAGCCGAACCCGCCCGACTGGCTCTCGCACGCGGCCGCGGTCGTCGACTACGCGGTATGGATAGCCGCACGCGCTGATCTGCTGTCTGCGGCGCGCGCCGAGCTCGCCGGAGCGGATCTGGCCTGCGACTGCGCGCCGCAGATGCCATGTCACCGTGACGTTCTGCTCGACCTCGCCAACCCCCCCGCCGATCCGGGTGTCGCGGGTGGGCGCGCGGTCGGTGTGACTGTGCGCCGCCCCTGGGCATCGCTGTTACTGGTGCCGAAAGGTTTGGGCGGCAACGGGATAAAGATATCGAGCTGGTCGACCGATTATCGGGGGCCGATCTGCATCTACGCCGGAACCGGCATCGTCGAGGCGGGGGTGGCAGCTGCCTGTACGGCAGGCCTCGACGCCGAGTGGCACACCCGCCAGCAAGGGTGGTTGGGTGCGGCAGTGCTCGTCGATGTACACCGAGCGCGCCCGCACTGCTGCCGAACCGTGTGGCCGAGCCGTTCCAGTGCACCTGACCGACGCCTCTACCACTGGGTGTTCACGAGTCCTGGCCGGCTTGCCCTGCCCACGTTCGGCCGCGGCTTCATTGGACTGCGACCCGTGTCCTGGTCCGTGCTCGTACGCCGATTGCCGGCGCACATCAATGACTGAACTATCCCCGGGGGATACCACGACTGTCCCCGGGGATACCCCGCCGAACGGGTCGTCTAAGTCAGGGGTTCGCCGCCGTCGATCTTCAACGTCACGCCGGTCAGGAAGGTGTTGGTCATCGCGAACAGCGCGGCATGGGCGACGTCTTCGGGGGTTCCGATGCGCCCCGCGGGGTTGCTGTCGCCGATGTGCTCGAAGTAGGCGCGTTTTCCCTGTTCGCCCATCGTGTCCCAGGCGCCGGTGTCGATGACTCCGGGGGAGATCGTGTTGGCCCGGATCGGTGCGAGTTCGACCGCCAGCGAGCGGGTGAGGAAGTCGACTGCGCCGTTGGTGATGGCCACGCCGAGGTAGCCGACGTTGACTTTGAATGCGTTGACGCCGGAGAAGAGCACGAACGAGCCGCCGGGATTCATCCGGGGGGCGAAATGTTTGGCGAGCATGATGGGGCGGATGACTTTGGTGTCGAACGACAGCTGAAGATTCTGGCGGTTGCCCGATTACCGTCGCGGGTCTTCGGGCTTGTATCCCACTGCGGCGGCGGCGATTTGCGTGCCGAGCTTCGCACTCTGTTGCGACATCCTGTTCACCAGGGCGTGCGCTCGGCTGAGCTGGGCTTGCAGGTGCTGCACCAGCTGCGCTTTTCCGGCCGGGGTGTCGGTGCTGGGCGCGATGGCGGCGATGCCGCGGTGAGTGTCGGCGATGATGCCGTCCATGAGCCGGCGCCCTTGGCCCGCCGCCTCGGCCGCGCTGTTGGTCAGCGCGCTGATTGTGTTGTCGGCCGGGATAGCGCGCCCGAGCGTGGCGATCCGCGTGGCGGCGAGATCCCCGTGAGCCCCGCTGCTCAGGCCGTGCCAATTCTCGGCCACGGCGCCCCGTTGGGTGGCAACCGCTGCGTGGGCGGTTTCCAAACCGGGGGTACTGGCAAACGACGCCGACTTCGGGGCGGACCCGAAGAGCTCCCGGGTGTGATGGAGCTGCTCAAGCGTCTCCTCCATAAGTGCCTGCAACGACATGGCGACAGTATCGAACACCTCGCGATATCGGCGCAAACAGTACGCCCAAGCCTGGTCGCGATGTGGCAAACGCAACGGTGATGAACCCGGTCGGTTCGCCCCCCACGCCGACAGCGGTTGCCAAACGCAAGACCGCGCGGCTAACCGGTCGGATCGACTAACGTCCCGTCCGAGGTTGTCAGACCGTGTCGGGAGGGCAAGTCATGGACGCTTTCGGGTGGCTGCTAGTCGCACTTTGGGTGCTCGCGGCCATCGCCCTCGCGGGCCTCATCCTCACGATGGTCACCGGTCCGCGGACCAGCGATTCGCCGCCGCAGGTGCAAGACGCCAACGACGAGCCCGCCTGATACCGCCAAAGGCTGAAGACGCAACGGCCCACCGCACTGCGAGCAGGTCCTGCGTGCGCTGCGGGCACATCCTTGCTTCCGAAGGATGGAAGATGGAAACGCCGCACCGTCGCCGTGGGTCAGCGGCGGCGACATCCCGGTAGCGTAGTTAACTGTGAACGAGCGCGACGACCATCAGAACATGCGGCCGCCACCCAGCCCGCCGCCGCGATCGGGCTATCCCCCACCGCGTCCCGGGCCGCCACCCCCAGGCNCAGGCTACGACGACCACACCCAGGCGTTCAGGGCACGCCAAAACCCCCCGCCGCCACCGCACTGGCAGCATCCGGGGCCCCAGAATCCCCAGCGGCCGGTGGCCCCGCCGCGCCAAGNCCCGCCCAACGCTTCGCGCCAGCCGCCGCCGTGGCCGGCCCCGCCGCCAAGACCCAGCGCTGAGCAGCCGCCGGCGAACTGGAGCTACGCCGAGGGCGTCCGAACCACCGACCTGGCGCCGACCCGCAAGCTGCCACCCGGTAGGGGCTGGCGCCAATTCCTCTACCGGGCGACGTTCGGCCTCGTGAACCCGGGCCGGTCACCCGACGAACTGCGCCAGGCCGCCCTGGAGGACACGGTGCGCACCCTTCTGCGCGGCCACTACAAGATCGGAGTCCTCGGCAAGGGCGGCGTCGGCAAGACCACGGTCGCCGCCACGGTCGGGTCACTGTTCGCCGAACTGCGCCCCGAGGACCGCGTCGTCGCCATCGACGCGGACACCGCGTTCGGGCGGCTGGGCTCCCGGATCGACCCGCGCGCGACCGGATCGTACTGGGAGTTGATCCACGACGATCACCTCGAGACGTTCTCCGACGTGCGCAGCCGGGTCGGCAACAACGCCGCCGGGCTCTACGTGCTCCCCGGTGAGGCCACCGGCGCCAAGCGTCGCCGCGTCCTGGACCCGGCCACCTACCGGGAGGCCGCCACGCGGCTGGACCGCTACTTCGCCATTTCGGTTGTCGACTGCGGCTCGACGGTGGATTCGCCTGTGACCCAGGAGGTTTTGCGTGATCTCGACGCCATGATCGTGGTGTCGTCGCCCTGGATCGACGGGGCGTCCGCGGCCGGGCAGACAATGGAATGGTTGGCCGACCGCAGCATGACGGGCCTTCTACACTGCACGGTCGTGGTGCTGAACGACTCCGACGGCCACGCCGACAAACGCACCCGCAGCACGTTGGCCCAACAGTTCCGCAGCCGTGGCCACGTCGTCGTCGAGGTCCCGTTTGACTCTCACCTGCGCCCGGGCGGGGTGCTCGATACATCGACAGACCTGGCGCCCAGCACCCGCCGGCGCATGCTCGAGGTCGCCGCGTCGATCGCCGAGCGCTTCACCGCCACCACCNAGCGAGCGCGACCCTTCCGGTAGCCGAGAGCCGGCGTCGTCGATTCGTCCAAACGGTCTGTCTCGGAACGGAGGCCACCTGCTGTGATCACCGACTGGAATCAATGGTTCGGCGAGTATCTCGATACCCTTGCCGCATGCCGGAACACACACCACGGCGGCTGACAGCAGCCGCCCAACAGGACGCGTGCTCAGCCGCGGCGGTGATGCGGTACCCGCGCTCCGAAGTCCGAGCGTGGATATTGATGAGCCGGCGACGATCGCCCACGCAAATGGGGGAATCGATTGTCGAGTGCGCCGATGAGCCGTCGTACGTCGTAGTGCTCACGCTCGGCTGCGCGCAGTATGCGCCTCACCTGGCCGGCTTGCGTGAATTCCGCGTGGCTCTTATGGTCGGCCATCCGGCGGGAGTGACTGGCGATGCTGCTGGCGAGACGCTCCAGCCGCTCGTGCAACTCGCGCCAGAAGACCTCGGCCTGCCGTCGGTCGGCTACCTCAGCGGCGGTCACCGCTGTGTCGTCAGGACCAGGGAACGATGCGTTCATCGCCGCCACCGTAACCGAACCGGTCCGGCGTCGCAGCGCATCCGTCGCCGGTGTGCTGAGACCGCATGAAAGCCGTTGCCTGCGTGGTCACCGCTTGTCGTAGCTGTCGAGACCTCGGGCGAGGGTTGGTCGTCGCATGACGCCCCACCCTGAGTCGACGGGTGCCGACTGCGTTCCTCGCCCCGGCACCCAGCGTTGCGCTCGATGCCGGGCAATGTTCGCCGAGCCGCGGTTAGCGGGATAACCCCGTTCTGAGCGCGATGTCCTGCTTCTGGCCGATGTCGGTGACGAAGTCGGCTGGTGTGGGATTGCCCGGGGCGCTGTCGAATTCGAGCCTCGCGAAACCGCGACCCTCAGTGAACATCAGGATCGTCACCGTCTTCGTTGCATCGGGCGACATCCCCGACACGACAGCGCCGCCGGTGCCCACGGGTGAGGGTTGCGGATCCCCGCCCGTCACCGAGGTGCCGAGGGAGGCGCCGGCCAGCCGCAGCGCGCTTGCTGCCGCCGCCGAGTCGGGCAGGTTCACGATGCTGTCGCCGATGGCACGGGTCTGGTCGTGGTTGGTGAACAACACCTCGGCGCCTTGGGTGCCGTTCGGGTTCAGCACCGGCGGTTGGGCGGTGTAAACGTCATCGGGCGCGAGGACGTCGCGGGCTGTGATCAGCAGGCGGGTGTAGTCGACCGGCTGGCCGGACCCCGAGGTCGGGGCGGTGCTGCCCGACCCGCCGGCAGAGGATCCCGCAGGGGATGAGGTGGCCGATGCCGGGAACGGGCTCGTGACGGGGGAGGAGTCTTTGTCGCAAGCGGCCACCCCGACGGCGAGGACCGTGGCGCTGACCGCCATGATGGCCGCGGTGCCATTGACGGCTGTCACGGGTGTTCCTCGAATCTCCTGCCCCTCTCCCCGGATGTGATCGCCCATTGTGTCAGCCCGCCGAAGCGACACCATGTCGGGGCTGAACGCGCGTCACACCAGCCCGCCGCTTTCACGCCACAATGGCCGACCGGACGCGGTACGGTACGAGCTTTCGGCAGCTCCTGGCGCACCCGGCGGGGACACATGACGACGAATGGCGAATGGCCAGCGGGGGGCGCCTGGTGGCACGAGTTCTGGCGCAGCCCCGCCGGAGAGTGGATCCCGACCCGGGGGCTGCGGATCGCGCTGGTGGTGATCGGTTCTTTGCTAATCGCGCGTTTCATCAATTGGGCCGCGCAGAAAGCCACCGCACGGCTCGACGAGAGATTCACCGAAAGCGACGCGATGGTGCGCTCCGAGGCCACCAAGCATCGGCAGGCCGTGGCGTCGGTTATCTCGTGGGGGTCGATCGCGTTGCTCTACGCGCTGGTGGCTGCGGAGGTCGTCAGCCTGCTGGGCGTTCCGGCCGGATCGCTGGTCGCCCCGGCCGCGGTGCTGGGCGCCGCGTTCGGCTTCGGCGCACAGCGCCTGGTGCAAGACTTGCTCAGTGGGTTTTTCATCATCGCNGAAAAGCAGTACGGTTTCGGGGATTTGGTTGAGCTGGCTGTCAATGGGTCCGCGAAGGACGCCCGAGGCACGGTCGAGGATGTCACACTACGGGTGACCAAGCTGCGCTCCAGTGACGGCGGCCTGTTCACGATCCCCAACGGGGAAATCGTCAAATCGATCAACCTGTCGAAAGACTGGGCGCGTGCCGTGGTGGAGATCCCGATCCCGGTGGGCGAAGACCTCAACCGCGTGAACGACGTGCTGCACGCGGTGGCCGGCACGGCCATGCGGGATGATCAGCTGCGCGAGCTTCTGCTCGATGAACCAGCGCTGATGGGTGTGGACAGCATCGAGCCGGACAACATCATCACGCGCATGGTCGCCCGCACCCTGCCCGGGAAGCAGTTCGAGGTCGGCCGGCGGCTGCGGGCGATGATCGTGGCCGCCCTGAGCAGAGCCGGAATCGTCAGCCCGGGCGACGCGGGGCCCTCGGTGGGCGCCTTGGTCCACCCGACCACCGCGGGCGGTGCCGAAGAACAGACCCAGGGCCCGGCCAAGTAGCGTCGATAGCGACAAGGAACGAGCAGCATGAGACCGATGACGCTTGACGCGGAAACCATCACCAGCGCGGTTACGCTGGCCTGCCGCGCCCCGTCCCTGTACAACTGCCAACCGTGGCGGTGGGTGGCCGAGGGCGGGGTGATCGAACTTTTCGCCGATCACAGCCGCATCCCCCACGCCACCGACACCTCGGGACGTGAAGTCATCCTCAGCTGCGGCGCCGCGCTGAACCACTTGTGCGTGGCGATGGCCGCGCGCGGTTGGGACGGCACGATCGAGCGGTTCCCCAACCCCAACAATCCCGACCACCTCGCGAGCGTTGATTTTTCTGCGTTGTCGTTCGTGACCGACGCCCACCGACACCGCGCGGAAGCGATCCTGCGCCGGCGCACCGACCGGCTGCCCATGGCGGCGCCCGCCGACTGGGAATCGTTTGAAACATCGCTGCGCAGCACGTTCAGCCCCGAGGATGCGATCCTCACGGTGCTGCCGCAGGATGCTCGCCCCAGGCTGGCCGAAGCGTCGCAGCTCACCGAAGCCCTGCGCCGCTACGACTCCTCCTATCACGCCGAACTAGCCTGGTGGACGAGCGGTTTGGAGCAAGACGAAGGTATGCCGCCGGGATCGCTGCCGACGCCGGATGAGAACCGACTCGTGGGTGTGGACCGCGAGTTTCCCGCGACCGGCCGGGGTGAGCAGCGCAGTTCCGTCGGCGCAGACCACGCCAGGATCGTTGTTCTGTCCACAACCGACGACACCGCCGACGAGGTGCTCGGGTGTGGTGAAGTGCTCTCGACGGTGCTGCTCGAATGCGTCATGGCCGACCTGGTGACCTGCCCGCTGTCGCACATGATCGAATTGGTCGCCAGCCGCGACATCGTCGCCGACCTGATTGCTCGGACCGGTCTGCCGCAGCTGTTGGTCAGAGTCGGCCGGGTACCCAACGGTGAGGCGATACGTGCTGTCACGCCGCGCCGTCCCATCACGGAGGTGCTGGAGTTCCGCGGTTAGGTCTCTTACGCGGGCGTTCGATCAGGGGAATCAAAAAGGGAAGTATCGGAGATGCCAGAGCGGATACGAGACATCCGAGAATTGGCCGACGACAGCGATGCCTACCGGGACGAGCTGTACAGGCGCTGGACGGGCCTGCTGAGTTACCGCTACATCGGCCGCAACCACTCCTCCATGAACCTTGGCCCGGAGGACAATACGGTGCGTATCCGTCGCGACATGCGCAACGACGCCGGCGGCATCATGGTCGCGCCGCTGGCGATCGCGGCGCCGGAAGGCTGCCAGGCCGACCTGGTGGCCGTGCCCAACCCGGTGATCGCCTCGGTGCAGGTCCTCGATCCCGGATTCGATGTGAAGACGGTCGCGGTGGTCGGTTCCGGCAACGTTCACCAAGGCACGACGATGGGCTACGGGCGCAGCCTGATCGTCGACGCGGACAATCCCGACCGGGTGATCGCCTTCAACCAGGGGCAAGGTGCGGTCATCGGTACACCGCCGGAAGGCATGGAAAAGATGGATGTGGCCGGCACGGAGCTGGTGATTGAGGACTCCCCGGATCTGCCGCCGCTGTGGCAGGCGTTCGGCGCGTCAAAGCGCGACGACGGGCACTGGGTGCTGCCCGAGCTGGCGCTCGAGCTGGCATCGCCGGACGCCGCCCTGCACATCGGGCCCCAGCACGTTGTGCTGGAGACCGCCGCGACCGATCTGGCCGCAACGCTCGCGGCTACCACAAAGCTGCAAGTTCAGAGCTGGCACGTGATGTTCATGGCGCGCGGCAAGGTCGGGCCGTTCCGCGTCGAGGGGACCGCTCACCGCGGCGCCTCGCGGCGGATCGGGGTGCGCATGCTGATCCACGACGAGGGCAACGGTGACCGCGCAATCACCTCGGCTTCAGCTGTTTTCGACGTGGTCCAATAGTCAGGACAACAGGTCCGGTTGCCGACCCCAGCCGAACTTCAAGAATCGCTTGACTCGCGTTCGTCGGGATCGGCGATGGTGAGGACCGCGTCGACGATGTGCGGATCGGACTCCAGCTCACGTTCGAGGCGCCGGAGCTTCTTCGCCACACGGGATTCCGGGTCGTCACCCGCCAAGTCGACGCTGGCCACCAGGAAGAGCAGCCTTGGTCCCACGTAGATAAGGCGGACGAACCGCACCGCGGCGACGTCGGGTAACGCCTTGATCCGCGCCACGATCGCCTCACGCAGCTCATCTGAGCCCGGCTCGCCCGTGATGAAGCGCCGATTGCGGTCAATGAGCACCACCGCGATCACGCCGAGCAAGATGCCGATCAGGATCGACCCGAGAGAGTCCCACAGCGCATTGCCGGTGAGCTGGTGCAGCGCGATGCCGCCAAAAGCCAGCGCGATGCCTATCAGCGCGCCGCTGTCCTCGGCGAACACCGCGCGCACCGTGGGATCCGAGGTCGCCAGCACATGCTCCAGGAGGTCGCGGTGAGCGGCATTGGCTTCGTCGCGGAGCTGGCGGACCGCCTGGCGGAGCGAGATCGCCTCCATGAACAATGCGATGCCCAACACCAGGTACGCCACGCGATAGTCACCACGGCTCGTGTCCTCGTGCACGATGTCGGTCACCCCGTGCCACACGGACACCACCGCACCCACCACGAACAGACCGACCGCGGCCAGCAACGACCAGACATAGGCCTCGCGGCCATGCCCGAGCGGGTGGCGGGCATCGGGGGGTCGCCTGCTCCGCCGATCGGCGATCAGCAAGAACACCTCGTTTCCGGTGTCGGCCCAGGAATGCGCGGCCTCGGCAATCATCGATGCGGAGCCGGAGACCACAGCCGCCACCGTCTTCGCGACCGCCACGGCCGCATTTGCGCCCAGTGCCACCAATACCGTGCGGGTGCTTTCGGACGCATCGCCGTGGGCGCCGGCGCCGCGAAGACCGCGCTTTCGTCTCACAGCCATCGACGCTGGTTTGCCGGGATCGCCGATTCAGTTCACCACGCGACCGGTAGTTCGACGAGTCCGTCGGCCATCGCATCACTCTCGATGGCCAGCTGTGCGGGGTCAACGGTCAGCCGCATTGACGCAAAGCGGGGAATGAGTTGCGAAAAAGCCGCATTGAGTTCCATCCGCGCCAGAGCCGCGCCGACACAGTAGTGAGATCCGTATCCGAAGGTCAGATGGGTGCCCCCCGCACGGCCGACGTCGATTCGATCAGGGTCGGCGAAGGCCGACGGGTCGTGGTTGGCTGCGCCGGCGTCGAGCAGCACCAAGTCTCCCGCGCGCATGGTGATTCCGTCGATGTCAAAGTCGTCACGGACATAACGGGGGATGCCGACGCCACCTCCGAACCCGGCCCGCAGCAACTCCTCGACGGCTTTGGGAATCAGCGCGGGGTTTTCGCGAAGTGCGTGCCATTGATCGGGGCTTGTCAACAGCTGCAATGCGGTCAGCCAGATCTGGAAGACCGTGGTTTCGTATCCGGCGAACAACAGTTGCATCGACAGGGTGGCGACCTCGACGTCAGTGAGGTCGTCGCTTGCGCACAGCCGTGAGATCACGTCATCGTCGGGATGTGCACGCTTGCGCTCGACCAAGCTCGTGCCGTAGTCGAGCAGCTCGATCATCGCGCGTTCGGAGACTGCGCGATCGGCCGCGAAAGCGGCGTCGTCAGCCCACGAGCGGAAGCAGCCACGATCGGAGTAGGGCACTCCGAGCAGCTCGCAGATCACCAGAATGGGCAGTGGCAGCGCCAGTTTCGCGTGCAGGTCCGCCGGCGGCCCGGCGTGCGCCAGCTCGTCGAGCAACCCAGCGGTGAGCGCTTCCACCCGGGGCAGCAGTGACCGCAGATGTTTGGGGGAGAAGTGCGGCTGCAGCAACGCACGCATACGCGAGTGGTCGGCCGGTTCGGTCTCGAAGTTGCCGATCGGACCGCCGATCAGCGCCGCTACCCGGCTGCGCGCAGCGGTATCGGGCGTGCGATGCGACCGGCCGAGGCGATCCCCGTCCAGCAGTTTCCGCACCTGGGCGTAGCCGGTTACCAGCCAGGCTTCGTCGCCGACCGCCGTGCGAACCCGGTGGATCGGTCCCCGCGCCTGCAATGCGCGCAGCTCCGGTGCGGCCTCGAGCGGATGTTCCTGCCGGAAGGG
>JGI26341J46601_10000364_pt1 | contig 13852 bp, 13 predicted proteins | sample BogFormECP12_OM3_FD_46601 | JGI IMG/M metagenome (IMG submission 46601) | reverse complement strand
TGTGTCAGGCCACGGCGGCGCTTCGCCGGCCAATCCGACCACCGTCAAGTTAACTCTTCATCTCAACTAGAGATGTAGGTTACGGTTATCATGTATGCTGTATTCATGTGCTGACAAGTACTGACGTGCCGAGCAAGTCGAGGCCAGATCGAGCGTGGAGAATTGAGCGATGCGGCGCGTCAGTGTGGTCGAGCTCAAGAACTCCCTGGGTGACGTACTGAACAAGGCGGAATACCAGGGAGAACGCACCATCGTGCAGCGAAGGGGCAAGGACTCTGCCGCCATCATCTCAATTTCTGATCTGAGGTTACTCGAGCTGCTGATCGAGGAGGCCGAAGATCGCCTTGACGTCGAGGCCGCGCGGAAGGCCCTGACGGAGTCGGCCGAGCGAATTCACTACGAGGAATTCCGCCGACAACAAGGACTCCATGATGAGCCGAAGCCGAAAAAGCGGCATTCAACAACCACCGCCGGAACCAAAACGCTATGAAATTGTTCTAACCCGTGCAGCGGAACACGGGCTAGCCTCCCTGCCCAAGACCGAACTGCGACGAGTTGATGCCAAGATTCAAGGTTCTTTGTTCTGACGCTTTTCTATCACCGCCGGTTACCTCTCTTCGCATTTTCTGGCCACTGACTACTACCACTGTTCTCGTGCCGCTGACCACTGGCCATTCTTCTCCCGCCACTCGCCTCATGATCCTCAGGGTCCGCCTTCGATGCCGGGCGCCGAGTTGGGTACAGCACTGCTCACCCGGGAGGAGGCAACATGCTACGAGATGCTACGTTTTTCCGATTTTTTCGAAAGCTTGGTAAGCTGGCTTTCGACGCAAACGTTGAAACGCTAAAGTGTTGTGGCAATTGTCTCTCGGCGGTCATTCGACGTCGATTAGAGGCAACCTCATGACAACAAAGCGGTTATGTCATTACCAGCAACGTAGCATATTCCGTAAAAAAGCCGCCATTTTGCCCCTTTTCGGGGGATTTTACCCCCATTTCGCTAACCAATGGGCTTTGAGAGCGGCAGGGCCAGCCGCTTGCTGCCACCCAGGGAAAGAGGGTGGCCGCGTTTGCTCTCCTGACTCTGGCTATTCCACAAAACTTGCACAATCGGCATATCGGGTGGCCCATTTCCTGGTGTCAAAGCACACACACCCGCGCGCCGCCTTTTCGACATGGGCGACACGCGGGCCCTCTGATCACAGCGAATTGCCAAAGATGGTCGGCACGATCCCGACATACTCAGTTTACGGCACGATTGCCCGATTGTTGCAAGCGTCTCAGGAAATGGGTCTCTGCTTGAGGCACGGGCGTGTTTGCAAAGGGTGAGTTTTGCCGGAACAAGGCCGATGAAGTCGTACCATCACCAGGCTTGTAGGCGCGGACATTCAGGACCACCCATANTCTCTTCTGGTGNCCACTTCTTCATTCCCCATTGATTCAACGAGCCGCTGATGGCCAAGCCGTTCGACGCGACAACGAGAGAGCTGTTGGCGAGCGATCCCCGAGCGTGGCTGGAGTTGCTCCTGGGCCGCGAGCTTGGCGGAGCGGACGGGTCCACCCACTCTCTGGTACCCGGGAAGCGTGGATGGCCCCTAATGTCCGTCGGCAACTAGCTCGGCGCGCATGGCTTTCGCGATCGTTCGGTTCGAAGTAAAATGCGAACAGGCTAAGCGGAAAGGACGACGGAATGGAGCTGCGCTTCTGGATCGATCCAGAAACCGGTCTGCCGCACATTTTCGATCATCGCGTCACCGAGGAAGAAGTCCGGCAAGTCTTGAGTGGGACGGGAGAAGAATTCGCCGGCAGGGATCGTTCGCGGATACGCCTCGGTCAGACGGAGGCGGGACGGTATCTGCAGGTCGTCTACGTGCCGGACAATGTTGGCGAGAGTGCATTCGTTGTCACGGCCTTTGACCTGACGCCCAAGGCGAAGCGAGCGCTTCGCAGACGCCAACGGAGGAAAAAGAAATGACCAAGAGAAGAAAACAGGCGTATCCCGCGGGATGGGATGAAGAGCGAATTCGCAAGCTTGCCGAGCACTACGACAATCAAGCCGAAGACGAACAGGTCGCGGAGCACGAAGCGGCTTTTCTCGCCGAGGGCCAAACCGTCATGGTCGTGCCTACCGAGTTGGTTCCGGCGATCGTCAAGCTCATCAGCGAGAAACGGCCCGCATAGAACGACGCCCCGATNCTTGCCCCGGCGAACCCAAGCTAGACGGGTAGTTTCGGGGACGCCACACCTAACTCCGAAAAAATAGGTATGGTGTCCCCGGAACTGCGATCCGACCAGCCCTGGGCGACGTCCGGATCGAGCCGCACCAGCAGGTGCAAATGATTGTCCAGGATCGCAAACCCCGCGACAGCCACCGAGAAGATTTCCGCAAGTTCCTCGAGCCGATGTTCGACCCAGCTTTTCCGGTCGTGCATCCCTTCCCCGAACAGGAAGGCCCGCCGCACGCACCGCGTCACACAGTGATACCAGCGGGTCACGGAAGGATCAACCAGATGGGCACGCGCAATCGTCATGGACGGATCACCTGGGATGATCTGCACAAACTACCGAATCCGACGCGCTGAGTGAATACTGCGTTGCATGTCCCTTTAGCTTTCAGTAATTGAAGGTGGCCTGCATGACGACTCCTTGGTCCGTGAGCTGGCCGAGCGAGGCGGTGGTGCCATTACTGAACGTGTTAATCGCTTGCAAGGCCCAAAAGTGCTCGTACTGGTAGCCCAGGAACAGTCGTGTGCCGCTGTAGCGCGTCGGTTTCCAAGTGACGCCCACCTGGACGTTGAGGATTGGCGTATCTTCGTGGCCGAAGACGTATGTTTGACTGGCCAGTGGCCGGCCGGCCGGTCCGAGCGTCGTGGAGCGTGTGAAAGCCCCATCGTTGATCCAGTCGAAGGCATCTGTGAAATCGGTCCGGAGCCATAGCGCCCACCCCGAATTCCCCAAGTGACGGCTCAGCTCGAGCGCGGCATGTGGGCCGAGGCCGACGAGGTTATTGGTTTCTCGCTTTTGGAAAGTGCCGTTGCCGGCCGCCGCCAGGGCGAATGGCTGGTCAGACTGTGAGTCAAAAAACAGGGTCAGGATACGCAAGCCAAGCGTTGGCTTCATGTCCCACCCGTGCCCGAAGTTGAGTTCGCGGCTGCTGTAGTCGAGGTCGATCATGTTGAAAGCGAGCCGGCTGCTCAGGATAGCGGGCCCATTCGCAGCACCTCGGACGCCCATGCTGCCCACGGTTGCCAGGTACCGGTAAGCGACCGCGAAATCGCCAAACCCGGAGGGAAGGCGGTAACCCAGAAACAAGTAGGGGGAAACGGTCCAATCGAGTGGGGCGCTGGGAAGCTGCACGGAAGTCGAGGTCCGAGTGCCCTTCTGCGTGTACTGCCCGACTTGACCCAAGTGGTTGAAGAGGGTCGGCTTGACGACCTGAAGCTGTGCCCCAGCAAACCAGCCCGGGGCCGGGAACTGCGGGATGTCGAGCAGCGGGTCGCGGACGAAATAGGGAGCATCGATCGGCATGGGTGCCGACGTGCGCGGCGTTGACGTCGCGAACATTGAGGCCGGCACGTCGCGCGGGTGGGGTAGCGCCCGGAGAATCGCTTCAACGCTGCCACTGCCACCGCCCGCGGCTGGCGCGCCTGGCAAGGGCAAGGCCGTAGGGGGAGTGTCTTGCGCAGCGCCCAGGTCGGAGGGCGATACGTAGTCGGCGAATGCCCCGCCGGGCGGCTTCGGAGGAGTGTCTTGCGCCAGGCCCACGTCGGAGAGCGCTAAAGCGGCGGCGCCGGCCAGAAGCAATTGTGTCATTTTGATCATGACGAACTCCTTATAAGCTTGCCGCGCTGTAGGGCCGCGAAAGGTCCGACGCAAGAGGTGCGGATGGTTGCGCAAAGGGCGGAGCCGCCACGGAAGTCGAAGCGCCAAAGGGGGGCTCGAGAATTCCGAGGAACGTCGCGAAGTTTTCCCGCATGGCTTTAACGGAAAACGAAGCGGAAAAGGGCGACTCGAGGAACGGCAGCCTTCGGTCCGGGTGACCAGCCGACCGGCCTGGATCAGCCGCGTGCGTGAGTGTGTAGGCCGCCTTTGTCTCCGCCGGCTTGTCGACCTGTTGGCCTGGTGCCCCAGGCGTAGTCGCCGCGGGAGTGGTCGTCGCTCCCACGTGTGCGTCCGGAGCCGGAGTGTGCCGGACCTTGACCGTCGGCGACGCCAGCTCAGGGTGAGGACACGGCCAATCGTGCAGCTTGTCGAAGTCGGGCAGTTCCGGCAGCTTGAGGGGCTTGCCCAGTTGGTACAGATCGTCGGTCTGGAGAAAGTCGGCTACTCCCACGACCGATGTCCAGAGCGACCCCAGTACGCCCAGGTAGGCGGTGACATCCGCGACCAAGGTCTGCTGGGCCGTCACCAAGTCGGCGAACGCCGCGCTGGGGTCGATCTTCCGCCGTTCAAAGACGCCCCGGTAATACTGCACCTGACGGGGCAGGATGTTGCGGCGGTAATACTCCACGGCAGCCAGGTTGGTCTTGTAAGGGGCGTAAGCCGCGGCCAGTCCCGTGGTCAGGGTTACCTCGACCGCGTGCGGTCCTTCGGCGGCTCGGACCAGGGCGGAGGCGGCGGCGCGGATGTTGCCCTTGTTCTTGTCCCAGATCGGAAACGGTATGCTCACGCTCACCGCGTGGAAGTTCTGCAGCGGCATAATAGTGGTCTCTTTCCACACGTCGGCACGCACCTCGACGTCGGGCACGGGAGTGATCTGGGCAAGCTTGAGGCTGTAGCGAGCCCCCTGCAAGGTGCTACGGGCGGTGAGGACGTCGGTGTGATTGCGGAGGACATGGGCGAGGATGACATCGTAGTCATAGTATGGGACGAGCCGATCGACCTGCCCTTCGACATCGCTCAGCGTCAACTGCCGCAGGCCCAAGGCCGCGACGAGCTGCTTCCAGGCATACAGGTAGTTGGCGATGGCCTGCTCGTAGCCGAGGCGGATGATGAAGGCTTGCGACTGAAGGGCCGCCGGCTCGTGGCTGGCGGCGAACCCTCCCGCAAGCATGTCGGCCTGGAGCCGGTAAATCTCGTCGGTGTAGCGGGCCAGGGNTTTATTGACGCGGACCGTTTCCCGGGCGACCACGACACCGTAGTAAGCCNNCCGGACCGCGGTGGCCAGATCGCTGCGAGCCCGCCNCAAAGCCAGTTGTGCGTTGACCAAGTTCATCTGGGCCGCTGCGGCCCCGAGGGTCAGCTTGCCGCCCGTCTTGATCACTTGATCGATGAAGAACCCCAGCGCTCCGGTGGCCGTGTTGTTGGGGTTGGGGCCAGTCTCGTAGCCGATCGTCGGGTTGGGATAAGTGCCGGCCTGGATCAAGAGCCCCCTGGCCGCCTCGACATCGGAGGCCGCCTGGCGCAGTGCCGGACTGTTGGCGGCCGCAAGTCGCTGGAGTTCCGCGAGCGTGTACGGCTGGCCGTTCGGGCCAGGCAGCGGCACGGGCTCCTCGGACAGCGGCGGCAGTTGCGGATACACCCGAGCGACGGCTTCTTTCCGCTGGGCACGCTCGGCGGGCAGCCTGACGAGCGGCGTTTCCGACCCCGGAACTTCCCTGGGAATTCGCAGCTCGAACTTCCGCAGCGGTTGAGTGCCCTGGCCAGGGGCGGCTCCCTCGACCTGAGTGAAGGAGGCCTGGATGACGTTGTCGCGGAGCGGCCTCGAGCCCGACACCTCCCGGCCTGGGGTTGCGGCACCCTGCGGTGCGCCTTCTTGGGGTGGCCGGTTGTCGACGGGTTTCGGAGCGGGGGCCGGCGCGCCACCGAACGGGCTGGGGGCGCCCCCCGGGGGCGGCTTGGGGCGAGGGACTTCCTGGCTGGGAACCGTGGCGTCGGGCAAGCCGCCAGCCCTGGGCGGCTGGTCTTCGGCAGGTTTGGGAGCGGGGGCAGGCGCCACGTCAAACGGATGCGAGGCAAGCTGGGCCACGGTCTCATCGATCGACTGCAGGGGCGGTGTGTGGCAACCGCCCGCCAGCGAGATCACACAGGCCAGCGCCAACAGACGTGTTGACATCTCAGGATCTCCGTACCCCGCGGCCGCGAGGGGTGGGGTAGACAAGTGATTATGGCCACTCGCCCGGTTTGGAACGTTACTGGAACTTTCCGGTGCTTGCCCGAGATATCCGCGGCGAGCCACTGATCACGGTTCACGTACTCTGGACATGTTGTCGAGCGGTCACGGAAGGGAGTCCGCCGGCCGAGGGGACACCTGGACTCGATCCCCTCGACTGGGACAGCGCTGGCCGTGGCCTCCGCTGCTGGGAGGGCTAGCCTCCGCGATCCGTCATCTCAACCCGCTTCGAGCCGATCCGAGNCNNCCACGGCGGGGAGCTGCCAGCGGCTCAGGTAAGCCGCCAGAACCTCCTCGGCGATGGCCGATTGAGAGATCCGCCGCATTGCAGACTCGACGCCGAGTCGCTGAGCCGTCCCGACGGTGAGGTGGAGAGTGACTTTGACAGTGATCGGACTGGCGGGCGAATCACCCTCGTGGCCTGACACACTGCCTTGTCGTCGTCCTGTCGCATCGCGTCCCATGCGTTTCGCCTCCTTGCCGTCGTGCCTACACACACCGCTATCGGCAATTCGGGCCGGCTCCTTGAGGAATTCGGGCTGATTCTTTGTGGCGATGGTGCGGATATGATGGCCGAGGCGCACGCTGGAAGTCGCTGCCTGGGGAGCTGGGGTGCCTCGCCATTCCTGGTCGGAGAACGGGGCCACAGGGTCTTGCCGTGAGCCGCAATGGGGCAGGGGGATCAGGCCCGTTCGTGGCCGAGCTGTTGCAGGACCTCGCCGAGGAACCGTTCCACTCGATCCCCGATCCCGGACTCCTCTCCCTCGCGGTTGCCGGCCACGTTCAGCGTTCTGATCTTGTTCTCAACGATCCACGCTGCGACGTGTGACGGCTCGAAGGACGCGCCCGGGTAGACCGGCATGCACGGCTTGCCAAACCTGTGACACGCCCCGACCGTCGCCTGAGCCGCGGCGGTCGTCGTCTCGCCGAACCAGAGGGTCGCGTCAGAGTCCTGGACGTTCTGTTCGGTCCGAGCGGGCTGGCTGTCGGTTGGCATCTCCGCCGCGCCATAGCGTTCGGCGAGCTCGGGGTGAGGACCGTCTTCGGTCAGAAAACCTTTGGGCATCCAACCGCCGGTCGGGACGCCGAATGCCTTGGCGGCCGGCCACGCGGCTTGGTCGGCACCGGTCTGGCCGCCGCTGATGATCTTGTCGAGCATGGTTAGTGGGCCATTGACCCGCTCCCTGCTGGGGGCTCACGGTGACCGTAAAAGCTGTAAAGCACCGGCATCAGGTAACGGTCCAGGAAGAGCGTGACGGTCATGCCGCCCACAACCACGATGGCCAATGGCTGTGCCGTTTGGGCGCCCATCTTCGTCGAAACGGCCGCGGGCAAAAGGCCCAGGATGGCCGTCATCGCGGTGATCATGACCGGCCGCACCCGCTTGAGCGAGCCCTGGATGATGGCGTCGTGCAAGGGCAGTCCCTGGGCCCGGAGGGCGTTGAAGTACGAGATCAGGAGCAAGCCCTCCATGTGGGCGATTCCGAACAGGGAGACGAAGCCCATGGCCGCCGAGACACTGAAGTTGGTATTGGTCAGGTACAGCGACCAGACACCCCCCACGAACACGTCGAAGACGTTCGTCATGATGACGATCGTGTCCAGGAACGAACGGAAATGCGAGTACTGCATGATCATGATCAGGGCCAGCGACAGGGGAATGATCCACATGAGCCGGCCGTTGGCTTCCTCCATCTGCTCGAACTCGCCGCTCCAGACCGGATGGTAGGGAACCTGCCAGAGGTCCTTGGTCTTCGCCTTGGCCTCGTCCACCGCGCTGCCCAGGTCGCGCCCCCGGACGCTGAACTTGATGGCGATCATTCGCTTGCCGTTCGAGCGGTAGATGGTCGAGGCGCCGGTGCGAATGAACGAGCCGTTGGGGTTCAACACAAAGTCCTTGCCCAACGGCGTGACCAGGTCGCGGAGCCGGACTCGCGGGGTGCTGCTGAGCGGGTTGGAGGTGTCGGCCAGGCTGCCGACCACCGCGGGAGGAGGCAGGGCATGCCCTTTCGCGTTGGGCGTCATGCTCGAGCCTTGTGCCAGGACCACCTGGTTGTTGATGATGTCCACCGGGATGTCCAGGATCGAGCTCTCGTCGTTCCGCCGCCACTTGGGCCAGCGGACGGCGATGTCGAACAGCTTCTCCCCTTCGACCATGCTGGACTGGGGCGAGGCGGCCATGGCACTGCTGACCACGTTGTTGACGTCCGCCGTCGAGACGCCCCACTTCTGGCACTTGTCCGGATCGGCGCGGAACTCCAGGTGCGTTGCCCCGCGGGCATGGAAGATGCCCACGTTGGCAATGCCCGGGATGTCCTGCATGATGTTCTTGGCCTTCGCGGCCAACAGCTCCAATTGGTCGAGGTCCGGGCCGAAGATTTTGAGGGAATTGTCCCCCTTGATCCCTGAGAGTGCCTCCATCACGTTGTCACGGATGTTCTGCGAGAAGTTCCACACCACGCCGGGAATGTCGCGCTCCAGGTCGGCGTTCATCGCTTCGATGATTTCTCGTTTCGTTCGCGCGCGCTTGGGTCCCCAGATCCACCGCCGCCAGCCGGTCGCCTCCATCACCTTGGGCCAGTCTTGCTGCGGCCGCAACGGCACGTGGTACTCGCCGCTGTAATAGCCTTCCGTGTCCGTGCCGTCGTCGGGCCGGCCGCTCTGGGTAATGATCGACTCCACCTCCGGGTAGCTTGCCAGGGTGGCCCGCGCCCTCTTGGCGAGCCCCACCTGGTGCTCCAGGTTCATATTGAGCTCGCCGATTCCGCGGAGATAGAGATTGCCCTCCTCCAGCTCGGGCATGAATTCACGGCCAATCTGCGGGATCAAGCAGCACGTGCCGCCAATCAGAAAGGCCATCACAAGGCAGGTCGTCTTGGGATACCTGAGGCAGAGCTGGAGTTTCCAGAGGTAGCGGAACTTGAGCGCACGGACGAGGATGTTCTCCTTGACGGGCTTAAAATGTTTGAACATCAGCATGCACAACACCGGGCAGAGCGTTATGGCCAGGATGAAGGCGGCCACCAGGGAGAACGCATAGGTCTGCGCCATGGGCCCGAAGAGCTGTCCCTCCGCGCCGCTCATGGCAAAGAGCGGCACGAACGCGAACACCATGGTCAGGATGGCAAACAACACCGCTTGGTCGATCTCCTGCGTGAAGCGCAGGATCCGCTGTTTGATCGGCAGGTCGGGGTAATTGCCTGCGGCCAGGTTGCGATAGATGTTCTCGACGACGACGACCGACGAATCGACGATGATGCCGAAATCGACCGCTCCGATCGACAGCAGGTTCGCCGACTTGCCCCGCACGAAAAGCATCGAGAAGGCGAACAGGAGCGCCAGGGGAATATTGATGGCCACAATGATCGCCGTCTTGATGTTGTTCACGAACATGAACAGGATCGAGACGACGAGCAGGACGCCGAGGCACAGGTTCTCGACCACGGTCTCGGTGGTGATCTTGAACAAGTCCGAGCGGTCGTAGTAGGTCTCCATCTGCACCCCGGGCAACAGCCGGCCGGAGGTTGGGTCGTTGAGCTCCGCGAACTTGGCCTTGACATCCCTGAGGGCGGGCGTCGTATCCATATCCTTCCACATAAGCACGATGCACTGAACCTTGTCGTCCTCGTCGACACCGACGTCTTTGAGGGTGAGAGCAGAGCCGGACGGCCTTGGGAATTTGGCGCTGTAGTAACCGATCCGCCCCAGCCGAGTCTGGTTGCTGACGACCACGCCCTTTTCGCCGGGCACCTGGTCTGGGAGCAGCCGTCCCCCCTCGACCACGTCGACGACGCGGATCGGTTGGTTGTTGACCGAGGTGATGACCAGGTTGCGGATTTCCTTGATTCTGCGGACTTCCTCAGAGCGGAGGATGGAAGCGGCCGCGGCGGGGCTCTTCAGGCCCAGCACCTTGTTCACCGGGTCCAGGCCGCCGCCAAACAGGCCGACACTCCGCGCTGTCATGGCAACCTGGCCCGGGTTGATGTAATCGCCACCCACCGTGGCGTTGGCGTTGATCAGCGTCGCCTGGAGCTGGGGCAGCGTGATGCCGTAGCGGCGGAGGCGATCGGGGTCGGGCTGGACCTCGTACCGCCGCACCGTACCGCCGAAGCTGGAGATGTCCACGACCCGCGGCACCCTCCGGAATTCGCGCTCCAGCACCCAATCCTGCAACGCCTTGAGGTCGTTGAGCGTGTAGAGCTCTTTACCGGCAGCATCCTTGGGGGAATTCAGGACATAGCGGTAGATTTCGCCTGTGGGGGACTCCGGCGAGATGGCGGGGGTCACGTTGGGCGGCAGCGGCTGGGCAATCGTGGCCATGCGGTTGATAACTTCCTGCCGAGCCGTATAGTAGGTGTACGCGCTGCCGTAGTGCCAGTTCATCTTGAGATCGCTGAGGCCGAACAGCGACTTGCTATTGATCGTTTTCAAGCCGGGCATGCCGGAGAACGTCACTTCCAGGGGGATGGTGACCTGCCGTTCGACCTCCTCGGCCGACGCGCCGGGGAACAGCGCGATGACCTCAACGATGGCCGGCGCAGGGTCCGGGTAGGCCTCGACGTTGATGTTCAGGAAGGAATAGACGCCGATCACCGCCAGGAACACGGCCAGCAGAATGACCACGATCGGATTATCAAGCGCCCACGCGATGAGCTTGCGAATCATGAGAATCTTCCCAAGAAACCAGAATCAGCCTCTTCCTGTCAGTCCTTGCCCACTTTCGCCTTCGCTTCCGCTCGCGACCCGGGGTCCAACACCGATCGCGCTTTCGCTTTCGCGAGAAGATCGGTTGGTTTCTCCTTGGGTCGCGACTCGAGGTCCAGCACGACGGCTTTGAGCTCCACCGACGCGGCCTGGAGGACGCGCTCGCCCGGCCGCAATGGCTCTTTGGGCATCAGCCCCTCTTCCTTCTCCTGGGCCGTCAGTTGCTCTTCCTTGGGAATCGGGGTGGATCGCACGAAGACCGTGCGGTCGAAGCGATGCGTCACCTGGACGCGCCGCATCGTGAACTGGTGCCGGGCTGCATCGGGTTGGACGAATACCAGGCTCTGCCTGCCGTCGTCCGCCAAGGCATCGACAGGAATCTCGACCACGTCGTCCGGCGGCGGGATGTTCACCGTGGCGGAGACGAATTGTCCCCCCCGGATCCGCTCTCCAGGGTTCTCGACATACCCCTTGATGATCGCGGTGTGCTGATTGGGGTCGATGAGGTAGCCGATCTCATCGATGGTTCCGGCAAGTCCCGTGGCCGTCGAGGCGCCCACCGTTCGCATGGTCCACCGCTTTTCGCCGGAGCCGAGGGATTCCAAGCTCGGCAATTGATCCTCGGGGCAGTTGGCGGTGACCAGCAGCCGGCTCACGTCGGCGATCTGAAACAGGTTGACCGTGTTGTCGACCACAGTCTCGCCCACATGGACGTTTTGTTCGACGATGATGCCGTCAAACGGTGCGCGCAACGTCACCTTGCCCCACGGGTTGTCCCTGGTCTCCTTGTCAAGATCGACCTTGCCGTTCGCGGCCGGCTTTCCCGCCTTTTCATCTTTCTGACCCCTCACCCACATGCCCTCCGGGGTTTTGTACCAGGCGTCCTTGCCGGCATGGATCTTCTTGGCCTCGGCGTGGATCTCATCGATCTCCTCCTGGGGAATGTCCCACGCCTTGAGATTGTTCAGGGCCCGGTTCACCTCGGTGCGGTCGCCCTGCACGGCACGAAACGTACTGAGCATGAAGACTTGCGGAACCGCTTCCACGTGTTTCTGGGCCTCGTCGAGGATCTCCTGGTCGAGCTCGAGTTGAACCAGAGCCTGTAAGAGGTCGTTCTTTTTGGACCCCACGTCCACGCTGTAGAAGACACCGAGGAGATCGCCCTTGGCGACCTTGTCACCCGGTCTCAGCGATCGATACTCAGTTTGGCCGGTCTTGCGGTTGTAATCCCAGCGCTCGGCCAGCTTGACAACGCGCGCCGGAGCGAACCGAGCGCGGATGCGGGCCAGACGGCTCGGGTCGAGCGCTGTGGAGCCGGGAAGTACGAGCGGCCTCATCGTGGTCGGGGGTTTTGCAACCTCGACCAAGTCCCGTTCGCCCTTGCGGATTCCAAGCGCTGCGCAAACTTCCTCCGGGACCTGCAGAGTATGGGCTTGGCCAGAGACCAGCGAGATGCTCGCTGGGGCGGCAGTGTCCGGGGCCTTTTCTGCTTCCTTGCTGGACGCCAGGAGGTGCAGAGGGATGCCTGAAAAGTAGCTGTAGAACCCCGCCAGCGGCGGGACCAGAACCACCGTCAGGAGAATCGCGACGACGGCCTTCTGCCCGATGCCCATTCGGCGCGGCGCTGGCCCGGACTCCGGTGTCGACGCCGCGGAGGTCTGACCCGAAATGCGATGGCCTTCACCCTCAGCGATCGGCCGCGATCTCCGCCGTCGGCGCCGGAGTTTACCCACGTAAGCCCTCCGAATTCCTGATTGCTCCTTCTAAAAAACAGACGACAAAAGAATCCTAATGACTCTATTTGGGACTGTCAATACTTAATTTTGGTAAACCGAAATCAGCTCGCCCAACCCGCGCGCCCGCGCGGCGATTCAACCCACGAGGATGTCGGCCGCCACGGGGAGGGCCCCACCAGCGAGGGCTAACAGCGGAGCCGTTGCAGCGTCAGGAAGGATGTGAAGAGGGGGGGAAGACCAGAGAGGTTCGGATTGAGTTTCAAGGAGGGAAAACGGGACATTCAGGGCCACCCACGATTTCCTCTGGTGGCCACTTCTTCACTCCCCACTGATTCAAAGAGCCGCTGATGGCCAAGCCGTTCGACGCGACAATGAAAGAGTTGTTGGAGAGCGATCCCCGAGCGTGGCTGGAGTTGCTCCTGGGCCGCGAACTTGGCGACGTTCGCATCCTCAACGTCGATCTCTCCACGATCACCACCGAGGCGGACTTGGTGCTTCTTGTCGCAGAGGTCGAGCCCTGGCTTGTCCACTTGGAGTTTCAATCCAGCTACGATCCCACCTTGCCCTTGCGGCTCCAGCGCTACAACATCCTGGTGAACTACCGGCACCGGCTGCCAGTGCAAAGCATGGCACTGCTCCTCTGTCCTGACGCCGATGGCCCGGCGATGACCGGATTGCTCCAGCAGAAGTTGCCTGATGGCCTCATTTAGGCGACAGGCAGGAATTAAGTTGAGGTTGCTAATCGAACAATCAATTCGGCGCCGAATTTTCGGCGCTTTTCGTAAACTACTGTTCGGCAACGCCTTCTGGCTTGCCAGCTTCTCTTGATCTAGCTCGGATACGGTCCTTCTCGGCTTGATTTGGTAGGTAGAGCCGGGTTCTTGGGTAAGCTTTCACCTGCCTGTCGCCTTACCACGAGTTTCGCTACAATGTTGTGAGGACCTGGGAACGACCGCCTAAACTGGCAGTCTCAGGGCACTAACGGCCGGCGGGCGCCCTCCCCGTAGACCATGCACCCAGCCAGAGCCCAGTGGGTGCGTGCCACGGTTGGGCCAGTTACCTCACGCACCCTTGGCGCTCACGTCCGACGGCAGCGACGGGCGCTGCGTTAAGACGTTTGCCGCACTGGGAGAGCCGATGGACCGGACGCGCGAAAGAGTGCTGCCCTCTGCCTTCCACTGGGCTACCGTCTGGATTGGCTGCGCTCTGGGTGCGTGCTTGACGGTTGGTTGTGCCAGTCCCGGCCAGCTCTCGGAGTCCTCGGGCCGAGGTTCGCCGCCGGCCTGCGCGTGTCAGTCGA
>JGI26341J46601_10000361_pt1 | contig 13867 bp, 16 predicted proteins | sample BogFormECP12_OM3_FD_46601 | JGI IMG/M metagenome (IMG submission 46601) | reverse complement strand
TGTACCGCGGCGCCGAGTACTCGGTCGACTTCGTGCCCAAGGTCAAAGTCGAGGTGCTGGTCGAGGACGAGGCCGTCGAGGCAACCGTCGCGGCGATCGTCGGCGCTGCCCGCACCGGAAAGATCGGCGACGGGAAGGTGTGGGTGTCCCCCGTCGACTCGGTGGTACGGGTGCGCACCGGGGAGCGCGACGCCGCCGCGATCTGACCTAGCTAGCCCAGCAGCCGGTGGCAGGCCGCGATCCGGCCGATCCACCACCGCCGGACCCCGGGCGGCGCGGCCAACGCGGCCAGCCGCCCGGGGTCGGGTGTTGCCGCCCTGACAGGCAGGTAACCGTTCTCCGGCGGTGCCGGCTCGGCCACATCGGCGAGGAACAGGCCGCCGGTGGCGAGGCCGCAGGCATGATGCAGTTGCGGCAGCGCAGCCGCGGCCTGCAGCCCGGTGCCGATGCCGACGGCGGAGTCCAGCGCGCTGGAGATGACGACCGGGATGCCGATCTGGTCGGCGATTGCCAGCAGTTTGGACACCCCGCCGAGCGGCGCGACCTTGAGGACCGCGATGTCGGCGGCCTTCTTGCGAACGACGCGCAGCGGGTCCTGCGCTTTGCGGATGCTTTCGTCGGCGGCGATGGGGACGTCGACGCGGCGGCGGACCTCGGCGAGTTCGTCGACGGTCCTGCAGGGCTGCTCGAGGTATTCCAGCGGGCCGGAGTTCGTGAGGGCCCGGGCCGCCGCGACGGCGTCGTCGACACTCCAGCCGCCGTTCGCGTCGACGCGCACGGTCGGGACCAGGGCGCGCACGGCGTCGACGCGAGCGATGTCATCGGCGAGCGTCTGCCCCGGCTCGGCGACCTTGACCTTCGCCGTCGTCGCGCCGGGAAACCGGGCGAGCAGCCCGGGCACCTCATCGGGATGGACGGCGGGCACGGTCGCGTTGACGGGGATGCGGTCGCGCCTGGCCGGCACAGGGTGGCGGTAGGCCGCCTCGATCGCCGACGCCAACCACGTCGCGGCTTCGTCGGCCTTGTATTCGACGAACGCGCCGAACTCGCCCCAGCCCGCGGGTCCGTCGATCAGCGCGACTTCACGGGTTGTGATGCCGCGAAACCGCACGCGCATCGGCAGCGCGACGACGTAGAGCCGGTCGAGAATGTCGTCGAGTGGCGGCAGCATCTTTAACGGCCGCTGGTGATGTGGCTGAGCAGCTCGCGCACCGCGCCGGCGGGCGGGGTCCGGCCGCCGACCCAGATCGCCCTCAGCTCGCGGCGAAGGTCGAGGTCGGCCACCGGGATCGCGCGCAACCGACCGTGCATCAGGTCCTCGGCCACCGCGAGCCGGCTCATCACCGCCGGGCCCGCGCCCGCAAGCACCGCTGCTCGGACGGACGCGGCCGACGACAGCTCGAGATTGTCGGGCGGTGCGGCGCCGTCTGTGTGCGGTGCTCCCGGCACCACGTCGCCGAGCAGATAGTGCCAGCCCGATCTCCTTGATACCAGCGGAGTCTGGTGCAGCTGGGCCGCGGTGATCGGTTGTGACCGCCGCGCCCACTTGTGGTCGGGCGGCACGACGACGACGAGTTCGTCGCGCCCGATGACGCGGCTGCGCAATCCTGACAGCGCGCCCGGGATCTCGATGAACCCCACGTCGGCATCACCGCCGCGAATTGCCTTCATCGCGCCCTCACTGTCGCTCGCGGTGAACATCACCTCCGGGGCCGCGGCGCCGCGCCGCGTCGCAGCCGCCTGCAACGACACCAGCCAGCGCGGAAGCAGTTGCTCGGCGATCGTTTGGCTGGCGACCACTTTGACGCGTTTGCCGCTTTCCCCGCGCAGTGACGCGAGGCCGGCGTCGACCCGTTGCGCGACCTCGAGCATCTGGTCGGCCCACTCGGCGACCACCTCACCGGCCTGCGTGAGTTGCGAGCCGCGTGTCGTGCGTGTGACAAGCCGCACGCCGGTCTGCGCCTCGATCGAGGTCAGCCGCGCCGAAACACCTTGTTGCGTCAGGCCGACCTGACGGCCGGCGGCACTGAGGCTTCCGGTCTTGGCGATCGCCGACAACACCTGCAGCGCCGACAAATCCGGCATCCGGGGGCTCAACGCCATGAGCGTGATGCTATCCCTTCTTGACATTTGCTGAAGAACTTCGCGATCCGTGGCGCGAGCGGGCGGAGGCAGGGAAGCGGTGGGGTTCTGGGGAGCGCCGCAGCTCCTTCTGTAACACGTTCTAGTCTTAGCGCATGACTCAGGTTGCCTCTTCCCGCGAGCGCTCATCGGGCGAGCTGCTGCGCTTCCCTCTCCACTCCGGCCACCTCACGGTCGGCGCGCTCAAGCGGAACAAAGACAAGCCGGTGCTGTTCCTCGGCGACACCACGTTGACCGGTGGTCAGCTGGCCGACCGCATCAGCTGCTACATCCAGGCGTTTGAGGCGCTGGGCGCCGGCACCGGCAGCGCTGTCGCGCTGCTCTCGCTCAACCGCCCCGAGGTGCTGATGATCATCGGCGCGGGCCAGACGCAGGGATACCGCCGCACCGCACTGCACCCGCTCGGCTCCCTGGACGACCACGCCTACGTGTTGTCCGACGCGGGCATCACGTCGCTGATCATCGACCCGAACCCGATGTTCGTCGAGCGCGCGCTCGGCCTGCTCGAGCGCGTCGACTCGCTCGAGCAGGTCCTGACGATTGGCCCTGTGCCGGATGCGCTCTCCCACGTGGCGGTGGACCTGACCGCGGAGGCCGCCAAGTACGAGCCCCGGCCCCTGGTCGCCGCCGACCTGCCGCCTGATCACATCGGGGGCCTGACCTACACCGGCGGCACCACCGGCAAGCCGAAGGGTGTCATCGGCACCGTCGGCTCCATCACCCACATGACGACGACCCAACTGGCCGAATGGGAGTGGCCGGAGCGGCCGCGGTTTTTGATGTGCACGCCGCTGTCTCACGCNGGCGCGGCGTTTTTCGTGCCGACGATCGTCAAGGGCGGCGAGATGGTGGTCCTGGGCAAATTCGACCCCGCCGAGGTGCTCCGGGTCATCGAGGAGCGCCGCATCACCGCGACGATGCTGGTGCCGTCGATGCTGTACGCCCTTATGGATCACCCGGATTCGCACACGCGCGACCTGTCGTCGCTGCAGACCGTGTACTACGGCGCCTCGGCGATCAACCCGGTGCGGCTGGCCGAGGCGATCGAGCGGTTCGGGCCGATCTTCGCCCAGTACTACGGGCAGTCCGAGGCGCCGATGGTGATCACCTACCTCGCGAAGGGCGATCACGACGACAAGCGGCTGACGTCCTGCGGGCGGCCGACGCTTTTCGCGCGCACGGCGCTGCTGGGCCGGGACGGCGGACCGGTGCCGCAGGGCCAGGTCGGCGAAATCTGCGTCAGCGGGCCGCTCCTGGCCGGCGGCTACTGGAATCTGCCCGACGCGACGGCGGAGACGTTCAGGGACGGCTGGCTCCACACCGGCGACATGGCCCGCGAGGACGAGGACGGCTTCTGGTACATCGTCGACCGGGTCAAGGACATGATCGTCACCGGCGGGTTCAACGTGTTCCCGCGGGAGGTCGAGGACGTCATCGCCGAGCACTCCGCCGTCGCCCAGGTCTGCGTGATCGGCACACCCGACGAGAAGTGGGGCGAGGCCGTCACCGCCGTCGTGGTGCTGCGGCCGGACACGCCGGGTCACGACGGCGCTATCGCGACGATGACCGCCGAGATCCAGGCTGCCGTCAAGGACCGCAAGGGCTCGGTGCAGTCGCCGAAGCGGGTGATCGTCGTCGAGTCGCTCCCCGTCACGGCCCTGGGCAAGGTGGACAAGAAGGCCGTCCGCGCGCGGTTCTGGCAAGGTTCCGACCGCGCCGTCGGCTGAGTGATGGACCGGCTGGACACCGGCGCCTAGCGGCCGGCCAGCTCCTGGATCCGACGCAGCGCGATCGAGCAGACCGGCAGGTACGCCGACCCCCACCACGGCACCTCGAAGCTCAGCCGGGCACCGCCCTGCACGGCGTCGACACGGTGCCTGGTCGCCGGCACGCCTGCCACCCTCCAGGCCCATTGCCGGCCTGCGTCGAACTCGGTGATCACGAACGGCAGCGCCACCCCGACGAGGGTGTACACCCGCCCGGTCGAGCCGTACTTGATCCTCGAATCGGACGCGTCGACTTCGGCCCGGCTGATTGTCGGGCTCCAGTCGGGCCACGTCTCGACGTCGGTCAGCACGTCCCAGACCACCTCTGGTGGTGCGGTGATCACCCGGTCGACGGTCAGCATCACCTGCGGCAACGTCACCATGCGGCCGAGGTTACCGGCACACTCCGGGAACACCGTTGCGTGCGGCGACCGATGCGTCGCTGGCGGTGTCGAAAACCTCGATCGCGACGTCGGCGTCGCGGTAGCTGCCGATCAGGTGCAGTCCCGCGGTCGCGGCGATGATGTCGTTGGCGTGGTCTCCGGTCATCGGATAGTCGTCGACCCGGTGGCGCCAGTGCGCGGCCACGACGGTGGCGCCGCGGCCCAGCCGGGGGATTTCGCGGTCCAGAACGGCCCGCAGCGTATCGGGCTGCAGGTAGTAGCAGACTTCGGACAGCACGACGAGGTCGAACGGGCCTGCCGGCCACGGCTCGTCGAGCGACTGGCGCAGCAATGTCACCTGCTCGCGCCGCGCCGCGGCGCGCAACCGCCGGCACGCGTTGCCCAGTGCGGCCGTCGCGACGTCGGTCGCCGTCACCCGGTCGCAGCGTTGGGTCAGCAACTCGGTCAGCACTCCGACCGAACAGCCCGGCTCGAACGCGTGCCGATAGCGCTGGNGAGGAAGCAGCGAGAGCGTGATCGCGTACTTGCGCCGCTCATACCACCGTGCGGCCAGGTTCCACGGATCACTNGTGTGCGCGTACATCTGGTCGAAGTAGGCGTCCGGCAATCGACGGTTCAGACGAACAGCACCTCCCCCACCGCGAGCAACCGCTGCACCATTCCCGCCGGGAGCACGGCCGGCTGGCCGGGAGGCGGCAAGAACTGGCTGCGGAAGCATTGCGCCGCTTGGCGTTTGGCAACGACGCCGGCGGGGCTCAACGCCGGCCGGCGGGCGCGCTGCCAGGGCACCGCCGGCTCGCCCGGCGTTGCCCAGTGCCACATCCACACTGGGTACTCGGCAAACACGGCATCCGCGTTACGCGCGGCTGCTGCCGCGGCGCGGCCGACCGCCTCGTGATCGGGATGCCCGTCGCCGCGCCAGGTCGCGGCACACCATGCCCCGGCTGGCTGGGCGGCGAGAATGTCGGCCAGCGCATCGGCCGTTCGGTCCTCGTGGTGATCGAGTTCACCATCGGGTAGCCCGACGAATAGGGGCTCGGCGACGCCCAGCATCGCGGCGGCCTGGCTGAGCTCCGTGCGACGGACGGCGGCCAGCCGCCCGCGGTCGTTCGCGTCGAGCCCGGGATACGCCGCGTCGCCGTCAGACACCGCCACCACCTGCACCGGGACGCCGCGACCCGCCAGCGTCGCGGCGGTGGCGCCCAGTCCCAGCGTCTCGTCGTCGGGGTGCGGCGCGACGATCACCAGCGCGGGGCATGCGCCGAGGTCGAGCAGCGGAAAGTCCGGCAACCACGCGGTCCACGTGTCGGCCGGCGTGCCGCCGCTCGCCAGGTCTATCTCAGCGGCGCTCATGGTCCGCCGCCGCCTGCGTGCCGAGCGCTTCGAGATCCCGCTCCGCGTGGCTTTGCCTCAGGTACACCGTCAAGTCCGCCACCCGCCGTGCATGGTCGCCGTCGAGGCACAGCGGGCCGGGCCCCAGCGAGCGGCCCGTGCGCACGATCGCCTCGTCCGCGGCCGCCTCGGCCACCGCGCGCGTCCGCCGCGCTACCAGTTCGGCCAGGCCGGAGCTGTTGAGCGGGTCGCCGTCGACGTGAGCTGCGGCCCACGCGAGCGTCGCCTGAGCCGCCGTTAACGCGGCGTCCACGGCGCCGAGATGAGCAAGCGTGTGCGGGTCCACCGACGTTCCTGCCGCACGCCGATACAGCGGGGCGGCGACCGCCCGCGCGGCGCCCAGCCAGCACGCGGCGACCCCGATCGCGCCGAACCAGAAGCCCGGCCGCTCGAGGTAGTCACCGGGCCGCCCCACCTGAACCGCGGGCGCGCCGGCGAACTTGACTGATCGCGTGTCACTGCCGGCCATCCCGGGATTGCGCCAGGTCGGCTCCAGCGGTTGGACGCGCTCGTCGCTCAGGTGAACCGCGAACAGCGCGCGTCTGCCGTCGTTGAGTCGAGCGGTCACCAGCGCCCGCGCACACAGCGCGGCGCCCGAGCACCACGGCTTCGTGCCGTCGAGCAGCACATGGTCGCCGACACCGCTCGCCGCCAGCCGCGCCTCAGGTGGTTCGGCGGCCCAAACACCCCACAGCTCATCAGGTTCCGGCTCCGGTCCGCCGAGTTCGGCAAGGATCGCGACCGCGTCGGTGTGCGCCTCTGCCAATCGTCCGGCCACCACGTCGATCTCGGTCAGCCCGGCAAGTCGCCGCCATCGCTCCGCAGTGGCCCCAGCGCCCGGCAGCGGGAGGTTCAATGCCCCCGACGACAGCCACTGGTTGACCAGGGTGACGGTCACGATGCCTCGCCCTCCGCCGCGACCTCGCGAGCCAGTGCGACGAGGTGGTCGGCGAAACCACCCGCGGCGCGTCCGTTGCGACGGTCCGACGTCGCCACCGACAGGTCGTCGTCCCAGTGAATACGGAAACCCGCGGCCTCGAATCGCTTCGCGAGGTCGGCGTCCTCGCCACTGGCAAGGCTCCGGAAGCCACCCACCCGCCAGTACGCGTCGGCCCGGCATCCCATGTTGGCGCCGTGGATGTGCCCGTGGCCTGGCTCGTCCGACTCATAGCTCCTTTCGTAGCGATCGGCCACCTCGTCCGGGTGATGCCGCCAGTTCTCCACGTGCACGACGCCGAGCACCACGTCGGCGTCGTGGTCGAGCTGGGCGAGCAGCCATTCCGGGCCCACCTGCGTGTCGGCGTCCGTCGTGGCGTACCACGTTCGGTCCCCTGGGCTCGTCAGAACCGAACGAGCAAAACGGAATCCGGCCGCTCGCGCTGCACCGACGTTTTGCTCGTCGATTTCACGGAACACCACGTCGGGTCCGAACCGCTGAGAAAGGCTCGCGCTGTCGTCGTCACAGGCATCGAGCACCGCGACCACCAACACCGGTATCGGCGCGTTCTCGGCGGCCGCCAGCACCGCATGCAGGCACCGGGGCAAGGCCGTGAACTCGTTGTGCGCCGGAACCACCACGACTGCCTGCGTCATCTCCGTCATTGATGACGAATAGCCGCGCAGGGGCAAATTCACACTTCCGTGTTCGTGACACGACGATGACGTGACGACGCGGGCCGTGCTGTTCGACTTCTCGGGCGCGCTGTTCCTCCCTTGAGAAGGAGGAGAGCTGGTTCGAGGGAATGCACGTCGACAAGGCCGCCGACGGCGCGCCGGTGTGACGGGTAGCGTCGCCGATATGTCGAACAGCGAACGCATCACCGGCCATGACGATCAGCCGCGGCGACTTGACCATCGACAGGGACGGAGTCCGAAAGCCTTGAGCGACAACCCTTTTGATCTGTCAAAGTGGAAGCCCATTGACGGTTTCGGCGACCTGACCGACATCACCTACCACAGACATGTGATCGAGGGTGCGGCGCAGCCGACCGTGCGGGTGGCGTTCAACCGCCCGGAGGTGCGCAATGCCTTCCGGCCGCACACCGTTGATGAGCTGTACCGGGTGCTGGACCACGCCAGGATGTCGCCGGACGTCGGCGTCGTGCTGCTCACCGGCAACGGGCCCAGCCCGAAGGACGGCGGCTGGGCGTTCTGCTCCGGCGGCGACCAGCGCATCCGCGGCCGCACCGGCTACCAGTACGCATCGGGCGAGACCGCCGACACCGTCGACGTCGCGCGTGCCGGCCGCCTGCACATCCTCGAGGTGCAGCGGCTGATCCGTTTCATGCCGAAGGTGGTGATCTGCCTGGTCAACGGCTGGGCCGCCGGCGGCGGGCACAGCCTGCACGTCGTCTGCGACCTCACCCTCGCAAGCCGCGAGCATGCGCGGTTCAAGCAGACCGACGCCGACGTGGGCAGCTTCGACGGCGGCTACGGCAGCGCGTATCTGGCCAGGCAGGTCGGCCAGAAGTTCGCCCGTGAGATCTTCTTCCTCGGCCGGCCGTACACCGCCGAGCAGATGCACCAGATGGGCGCGGTCAACGAGGTTGTCGACCACTCCGAGCTGGAGAACGTCGCGCTGCAGTGGGCCGCGGCGATCAACGCCAAGTCGCCGCAAGCCCAACGGATGCTGAAGTTCGCGTTCAACCTGCTCGATGACGGGCTCGTCGGTCAGCAGTTGTTCGCCGGCGAGGCAACACGGTTGGCGTACATGACCGACGAGGCCGTCGAGGGCCGCGACGCATTCCTGCAGAAGCGCGACCCGGATTGGAGCCCGTTCCCGCGCTATTTCTGAGTCCGGTATCGCAAAGTGCGTTTCCGGCGATGAACTCGACCCGGGGTCCGCCGCGTTGTTGTCTCTGCCACGATGGGGAAGGCCAGAAGGGGGCACGATATGACGGAACCACAAGCGACCCGGCGGGGTGTTCTTCTCGGCGCAGGCGTGTTGGGGGCGGGGGCGGTGCTGGTCGCGTGCGGCGGCCAGCACTCGTCGACGTCGCAGACCGCCACCTCGACGTCCGGGTCTGCGGCCGCATCCGGCGGCGTGACCGTCAGCCAGGTCCCGGTGGGCGGCGGCATCGTGGTCAAAGACCAGAACGCCGTGGTCACCCAGCCTCAGCCGGGCCAGTTCAAGGCGTTCAGCGCGACCTGCACGCACCAGGGATGCACCGTGGGCAGCGTAAGTGACGGCACCATCAACTGCCCCTGCCACGGCAGCAAGTTCAACATCACCGACGGCTCGGTCGTCGACGGTCCGGCGACGCAGCCGCTTCCGCCCAAGACCGTGATGGTCACCGGTGACACGCTGACGATCACGTGAGCAGAAACCCGCTGCGGCGACTTGGCGACGCGCTGANGTTGGCCAGCATGCGCCCACCACTGGCCCAACAGCTGTACCTGCACCGGCCGGCCCGCGACGTCGTCGAGCTGACCGGCAAGCGGATCCTGCTGACCGGCGCGTCGTCGGGCATCGGTGAAAGCGCCGCGGTGCTGTTCGCCCGCCGCGGCGCGACGGTCGTCGTCGTCGCCCGGCGCGGCGACCTTCTCGACGCGCTGGTCGAGCGGATCACGTCGGCCGGCGGCTCGGCGTTCGCGCTGCCCTGCGACCTGTCTGACCTCGACGCGATCGATCGATTGGTGAAGACGGTCGAGGACCGCCTCGGCGGCGTGGACGTGTTGATCAACAACGCCGCCAAGTCGATCCGCCGGCCGCTGGCCGAGTCCCTGGACCGCTGGCACGACGTCGAGCGGACGATGACCCTGAACTACTTTGCGCCGCTGCGGCTGATCCGTGGGTTGGCGCCGGGGATGCTCGAGCGCCGCGACGGGCACATCATCAACGTCGCGACGTGGGGCGTGATGAGCGAGGCCTCCCAGCTGTTCGCGGTCTACCACGCGTCGAAGGCCGCGCTGAGCGCGGCCAGCCGGGCTGTCGGGACCGAATGGGGCGGCCGGGGCGTGCATTCGACCACGCTGTACTACCCGCTGGTGGCCACGCCGATGATCGCCCCGACAAAGGCCTACCAGGGGTTGCCGGCGTTGACCGCCGAGGAGGCGGCCGAGTGGATGGTCACGGCCGCGCTCAGGCGGCCGGTACGTATCGCGCCGCGGATGGCGCTGTTCGCGAAGGCGCTCGACACCGTGAGCCCGGAGACGGTCAACGCGATCATGAAGCGGCAGCGCGTTCAGCCGAGCCGGTGATGGCCGTCGTGATAGACACGAGCGCATGGAGATCCTGGCCAGCCGGTTCGTGATCCGGCCCACTGACTATGCGCGTTCGCTGGGCTTCTACCGCGACGGCATCGGGCTGGCCATCTTCCGCGAATACGGCGCTGGCACGGTGTTTTTCATCGGGCAGTCGCTTCTCGAGCTGGCCGGCCACGGCGGGCCGGACGCCGGTGGGACACTGTGGCTGCAGGTCCGCGACATCTACGCCACGGAGCGCGAGCTGACGGACCGCCGCGTGCCGATCGCGCGGGAGCCGCGCCAGGAGAGCTGGGGCCTGCACGAGATGCACGTGATCGACCCCGACGGCGTCACGCTCATCTTCGTGCAGGTGCCGCCCGAGCACCCGCTGCGCCGCGACAGTCGAGGTTAACGCCAGGCGAACACCGTCCGACCAGTTAGGGCGGCCCAGGGAATTCTTGCAGATCTGATCGACATTGCTGTTACCTCTCCCGCAAGATCTTGGCCGTGGACCTTCAGCTCTTCCTCTTGATCATCGTGGTGGTCACCGCGTTGGCGTTTGACTTCACGAACGGCTTCCACGACACCGGCAACGCCATGGCCACTTCGATTGCCAGCGGCGCGCTGGGGCCGAGAACCGCGGTCGGGCTGTCGGCCGTNTTGAACCTCGTCGGCGCGTTCCTGTCGACNGCGGTGGCGGCCACGATCGCCAAGGGNCTCATCGATGCCCACCTCGTCAACTTGGAACTTGTCTTCGCGGGTCTCGTCGGCGGCATCGTCTGGAANCTGCTCACCTGGCTGCTCGGTATCCCATCGAGCTCCTCGCATGCGCTGATCGGCGGCATCGTCGGCGCGATGATCGCCCACGTCGGTGGCCACGGGGTGATCTGGCGGGGCCTCGTCTCGTCGGTCATTCTTCCCGCCGTGCTGTCACCGTTCCTCGCCGGAGTGGTGGCCGCCGCCGGCACGTGGCTGGTCTACCGGGCGGTCCGCGGGGTACCCCAAAAACGCACCATCACCGGTTTCCGCTACGGACAGATCGGTTCTGCGTCGCTGGTTTCGCTGGCCCATGGAACCAACGACGCGCAGAAGACGATGGGCATCATCTTCCTGGCCCTGATTGCCTACGGCGCCGCGAGCAGCAGGGACCCGATGCCGCCGCTGTGGGTGATCTTCTCGTGCGCGTGCGCGATCGCGCTCGGCACCTACCTCGGGGGCTGGCGGGTGATCCGCACGCTCGGCAAGGGCCTGGTGGAGATCGAGTCACCGCAGGGCATGGCCGCGGAGACGTCGTCGGCCGCGATCATCCTGCTGTCCAGCACCTTCGGCTACGCGCTGTCCACCACCCATGTCGCGACCGGTTCGATCCTCGGCAGCGGCGTTGGCAAGCCCGGCGCCGAGGTCCGCTGGGGCGTCGCCGGCCGGATGGCCACGGCATGGCTGATCACCCTTCCGTCCGCCGGAATCGTGGGCGCGGTCACTTACTGGATCGTCCACCTCATCGGCGGATACGCCGGGATCTCCGTCGGATTCCTGCTGCTCGTCGCGGTAGCGGCCGCGATCTGGCTGCGCTCGCGGCGGGCGCCGATCAACGCCAAGAACGTCAACGCCGAGTGGGAGGGCGACCTCACCAGCGGCACCGAGAAGCACTTGCAGGAGCCGGCCGAGGCGGCGCCTGTGGGCGCTGCCGCTACACCGACCGCGTCAGTCAGCCACGACGGCGCCAGCCGCGAAAGGCAGCAGCGACCGTGAGTGCATGGTGGAACTACATGGCAACCTTGAAAATCCTCATCCTCGGTCTGCTGGTCGGTGCCGGCCTGCCCGCGTTGTTCGCAGTCGGGGTACGGCTGAACGCGGAGGGTGCCGGGGTGGTCGCCCACGACGGGTCGGTCAGCCACCGCAACCCGGTGATGCTCGTGTTGGGCTGGCTGATCTTCGCCCTGGTGCTGGCGGCGGTCATCATCAGCGTGCTGTTCATCGCGCGCGACTTCATCGCCCACCACACCGGGTGGTACATCCTCGGAGCCAAGCACGGCAAGTAAGTGACCACTTGGGGTTCTCGACCCTAGGGTGGGGCGTATGAGCCGGTTCCTGACTGCGATCGTCAACTGGTTGCGCGCCGGGTACCCCGAAGGGGTTCCGCGGACCGATTACATCCCGGTCCTCGCCCTGCTGTCGCGGCGGCTGAGCACGGACGAGGTGAAGGCTGTCGCGAACGAGCTCATGCGAAGGGGCGACTTCGACAACGTGGACATCGGGGTGGCGATCACGCAGATCACCGACGACCTGCCGACCGCGGAGGACATCGAGCGGGTGCGGGAGCGACTGGCCGCGAAGGGCTGGCCGCTGGACGATCCACGAGACGGCGAGGACGCCGGATAGCCACCCTGCGTGCCCTCGACGTCCCGGCCGGCCCGGAAGTCCTTCGCGTTTTGCCCGCTCTGGAGGCGATGCTGGCAGGCGATGCTGCGCTGCTGCCGGTGCCGGCCTTTGATGCGCGCGAAAAGAACTTGCTGACGGAGGCTTTGCGGGTCGGCTCGGGCATCGACGACGACGTCGGTTTGGTGGTGTCGACGTCGGGTACGACGGGCATGCCCAAGGGGGCGATGTTGACGACCGCGGCGCTGACGGCGAGCGCGTCGGCAACGCACTCGCGCCTCGGCGGGCCCGGCCGGTGGCTGCTGGCGCTGCCCGCCCATCACATCGCAGGCATTCAGGTGCTGATTCGCAGTGTGCAGGCCGCAACGACGCCGGTGGTGATGGACGTGTCGGAAGGCTTCGACGTGGCGGCGTTGCCGGATGTCGTCGCCGAGATGGGCGGCGGTCGGCGTTACACGTCTTTGGTCGCCGCGCAGCTGGCGAAGGCGCTGGACCATCCGGCGGCCGCTGCCGCGCTGGGCTCGCTGGACTCGGTGTTGATCGGTGGCGGTCCGCTGCCGACGCCGGTGGCCGAAAAGGCCTCGGCCGCCGGGGTTCCGTTGGTGCGCACATACGGCATGAGCGAGACGGCCGGCGGCTGCGTCTACGACGGGAGGCCGCTTCAGGGCGTGCGGGTGCGGATTGACGACGGCCGGGTGGTGCTGGGCGGTCCGACACTGGCGAAGGGGTACCGCAACCGGTCATCGCCCGACCCGTTCGCCGAGCGGGGCTGGTTTCGCACCGACGACGCGGGCAGCATCGACGCCGATGGCGTGCTTCGGGTGTACGGCCGGCTCGATGAGGCGATCAGCACCGGCGGCTTGACCGTGCTTCCGCAGGTGGTCGAGGCCGCCGTGGCCACCCACCCGGCGGTGGCTCAATGTGCGGTCTTCGGGGTGCCCGATGTTCGGTTGGGTCAGCGGGTGGCCGCTGTGGTGATCACCGCTCCGGGCGCCGACCCGCCGACGCTTGAGGATCTCCGCGCTCATGTCGCGCGGTCGCTGGACGTCACCGCCGCGCCGCGCGAGGTGCACACCGTCGACGAATTGCCGCTTCGCGGTATCGGCAAGGTGGACCGCCGCGCTCTGGCAGCGCGTTTCGGGCCCGGCGCCGTTCGCCGAGATTGAGGGGTCAGCCGCGCAGCGGCGCTTCACCGATGGCGCGGTCAATCCCGGCGAGGCTGTCGGAATCCGTTCAACACGGCGCGCATGGATCCGGAGACCGCGTGCCGGGTCTCGGCGGGATTGGGCGGCGACGCGATCAGCATGGCGCCACGGGCTCGACATCGCGCGCGCGGCGCACCGTCCATGGTCGATCAGTCGCGAAGACGCATTGCTGATCATTCCGGGCGTGCTCAGCATGGCACCGCACTACGTTCACCCGTCCCGAGGCGCAGGTCTGCGCGCGAGCTTCGAGCTTCGGATGCGTGGCGGCGGCCGGTACCGGTTAGCGGTGCATCGCGGCACGGCGCACATCTCCGCCGCCGGCGACAAAGCCGACTGCGTCATCACCGCGGATCCCGTTGCCTTCCTGCTGCTCGGCTACGGACGGATCCCCAGT
>JGI26341J46601_10000357_pt1 | contig 13929 bp, 12 predicted proteins | sample BogFormECP12_OM3_FD_46601 | JGI IMG/M metagenome (IMG submission 46601) | reverse complement strand
TCTATCGGGTCCGGTGCCACGTTCACTGGTTACCGGGCGTGGCGGGGACCGGGGTCAGTTCCCTTGGCGCGGGCCGGTCGAGCGGGGTTGCAGGCCGCACCGAGCGCGCTCATGAGCAGCCCGATGACCGGGAACCAGATCAACATGAAGAGGTACACGTTCGCGCCCGAGCTGGCGGTGGTCTCGTAGCGGTACGCGGCGATCGCGGTCAGCTGGTGACCGTGGTTGAGCCAGCGCAGCAGCCATTCAGACCTGAGCATCAGCGCGATCGTGCCGGTACCGAGCGCGGTGGTGAACATCGCGGCGGTCCCGTTCGCCAGCACCCCGGCGGCGATGCCCTGGCCGATCCTGACGTTGCGGGGCAGCGCGGCGCCGCCGGGGCCGCGGCCGCGCCACGCGGCCAGCACGGCGGCGGCGGCCGGCCCGCCGAACAGCAGGATCCAGGCCAGCGCCACCAGCGGATCGGCCGTCGATCCCGGCAGCCATGGATCCGTGGCGTCGTTGGTCAGCCCGAGGGGTGCCACCGCGAACATGACCACGCCGAACAGCAGGCCCGTGCCGGTGCCGATGGCCAGCGTGCCCCGGGTTACCTGGGACCGCCGCGAGGTCAGGAACAGGATGACGCCCAGGTATGCGATGGTCATCAGCAGGAGCGCGATCTCGCCCGCCCAGGGNGGACCCCCGGTCGACCTGCCGGGCACCGCACCGCAGCCNTGGATGCTGCTCCAGCCCTGGGCGATACAGAAGATGCGCCGGTACGCGGGCTGCTTCGGCGTCAGGTTGGCGAACGCCTCGACGATAGCGAAGGCCGGCATGAGGGCCAGGATGGCCGCGCAGGAGAAGAAGCGCAGGGACCGGCCGGCCCGGCTGGGAGTGGCCGGCCCGAAGAACCGCCAGGCCAGCAGCGGCAGGCCGGCCAGCAGCAGCACCGTGGCGATCACGTGGAACTGGCTGACCGCCGCGTGGCCGACCGTCGGCTGCGGCCAGGCCGCCCAGGCCGCGGATCCGGCGGCCGCCGCGAACAGCGCCGCGCGGCCGAGCCGGCGCGGCATGAGCGCCTCCCGCGCGAGCACCCAGGCCCCGCCGGCCCGCCAGGCCAGCCTCGCCAGCCCCGGCGGCACCTCGTGCGCCTCGGCCCAGATCGCCGCGATCCACTCCCGCCGCCCGGCGGGCAGCAGCCACGCCGCGGCGCGCCTGGCCGCGGCGGCTGCCCGGTTCAGCCTGTTCACGGCACCACCCCCACGACCGCGCCGCGGACGGCCGGCGTCCGCGCCGCCTTGGTGGCCGCCGGCCNNGCCGCGCTGGCCAGTGCCCCCGTGGCACTGGCCAGCCCGGCCNCNGTCAGCCGGTACAGGTGACGCCGCGGCCGGCCCGGCTCGGGCTCGTCCTGCCAGCAGGCCTCGACCAGGCCCCGGTCGGCCAGCCGGATCAGGATCGGGTACAGCGTGCCGGACTTCAGGCCCGTCTGCTTGGCCAGCGCGTACCCGTGCTGCCACTGCGACGGCTCGTCGCACAGCGCGGCCAGCACCGACAGCGTCTGCGCGGAGAACCCGGGTGATGACGTCACGCACGTCACTCTACATAGGTAGAGACCGCACGTCCACGTTCACCACGCAGAACGTGGTCACGGTCTCGGTCCCTGGCAGCTCGACATCCTCGGCTATCGGCACCCCGTCGGCCGGTCAGGTGCCCCGCGGCGGGAATCCAAGCGTGAATCCGGCCCAGTAAAGGGCCTGGCGTCAGAGCGGGTACACAGCCTCGATCATGAGACGGCGCGTTGAACTGGCCGGACGATTGCGGGATTTATCAAAGGCCCCTGACACGGAAAGCGGGTTCCGGTGGGCGCGCGGCAGCGAACCTTGCCTGTCCGGTGGCGAGGCTGGGCGATGGCGTTGATTGTCCGGCGGGAAGGGCCGGGTGCCGGGTCAGCGGCGGCTCCGGGGCAGTCGGGAATCAGGACGTGTGGTTAAGCGCCGGAGGTTAAGGCGGCCTCCGGGGGGCTGATGGTGATGGTGATGGTGCAGCCGGGGTGCAGCTTTTGCAGCTGGCGCTCCAGGAATGCCTGGCGCGCGGCGGGTGATTCGCGCCGGGTGCAGAAGTCCGCGCCCGGCTCCTGGTAGGCGGTGCCAGCCTTGAGGACCTGGTAGGCGATCTTGAGCAGGGTGTGCGCGATCGCGGTGATGGCCTTCTTCTTCGCGCCGGGGTTCTTCTCCCCGCCGAACCGGCGGATCAGCCGGTTGTACCGGGCCTGCAGCCGCCCGCGGACCCGGATCGCGGCCCAGGCGGCCTGGATCAGCATCGGCTTGATGTAGGTGCCGGCGTCGCCAGTCCGGCCGTGCTTGCGCTTTTTGGCGCTGATGTTGTTGCCCGGGCACAGGCTCACCCAGCAGGCCAGCTTCTCATCGCTGGCGAAGTGCAGGTGCGGGGCGGGGCCGATCTCACCCAGCCAGGCCTGCGCCACCGCGTCCCCGAAGCCCGGAGGGTCTTGAGCAGGCCCGCCTCCCGCCGCCACGGCGCGGCCTTGGCCGTGATCCGGTCCTCCAGGTCATCGACCGCCCCGTCGAGCACCTTGATACGGTCCAGGTCCAGCCGGCACATCAGCGCGTGATGCTCGGTGAACCGGCCGGCCAGCGCCATCGACAGGTCCGCTAGCTTCCCCGCGGTCCGCATCCGGCCGATCGCCAGGTAGGCCAGCACGCCGCCGCGGCGTTCCCCGTCGATCAGCGCCTCGATCATCGCCGTGGCGGGCTTGCCGGTAATATCGCTGGCAACCGAGCCGAGCTTGATGCCGGCCGATTCCAGCGACTTGCCCAGCCGCTGGATCTCCGAGGTGCGGGCCTGGACCGTCTTCATCCGGTACCGGGTGGCACGCCGCCCAAACTACGCACCCCCCGCCCTGCCATCCACCACCCGGCCACGGCAAAGACACCGGCCACCTACGACCCGCACGCCGCCGACGGCGCGAGGGACCCGCTTTCCGCATCCCACGGCAGAGCCACGCAGTGGCTCATGATTTCTCTATTGGGTAGAGTGCCACATTCATGTAATGCAGCCTGAAGCACGCCGTCCCATTTATAGCTATATGGGCGGATTAACTGCGCGAGGCTATCCGGCCGTGATCTGCTTGCGGCTGTTGCTGGAGCCGCCCACCAGGCCGGTACGCAGGCTAGGTGCGGGAATGGCCACCGGCGCGGTGCGCGCCGNCGTCGGCGTGGCGCTGGTAAGACGCAGAGCCAGCGCCGGGCACATCTGCACTGCCTGCTGCGCGTCCTTTTCCAGCCAGTTGGGCACCGGGATGTTGAGGATGACCGGATAGCCCTGGGCATCCGAGTGAATGAGTTCGGGCACCAGGTGGGTGCAGAGCCCGTGCCCGTGGCAACGCGTCCAGTCCACCACGAGCCGCTGCTGCTCTTCTTGCTCTGGACCGGTCGGCAGCGGCAGCACGCCGCGGACGGGACGACCACAGGAGGAGTGGAAGACATGCGCCGCGAGGTCCTCGGTGAATACGTCCAGGGCCGAGAGCACGAACCTGGTCATGCCGTCGGGGTGGGAGCAGGCACCGCGGCCGGCTACGGCCGCGGCGGACCGCCTGGCCACGTCGAGCGCCTCGATGCCGCCAGATCCGTCGATCAGCGAGGCCAGCGCCCGGGCGATGGAAGGCAGGCCAAGCTTGCACGGGCCGCACTGGCCCGCCGACTCGCCAGCCAGGTAACTCGCAATCCGTGACACCTCGCCGAGTGGGCAGGTCCCGTCTCCGAGGGGGAGCACGATCCCCGAGCCGAGAGTGCCGCCGACGGCGGCCAGGCCTTCACGGGAAACGGGCACCACATAGGCCGTACCGGCCGGCAACCACATACCGTGGTATCCGCCGACCAGGACGCCGTCGCCGGCCGCAGCCTGGCAGATATCTAGAACCGCCGCTAGCGGAACACCGGTGGGCACTTCGACCACGGCCGGATGCGCGGCGGAACCGCCCACGCTCAGCAGGACCGTACCGGGTTCCTCCGGTGTCCCGACCGCCGCGAAGCGCTCCGGCCCGAGCAGGGCGAGCACCGCCAGCTGCGCAAACGTCGACGCGTTCGACAGCAGCGTCGGCAGGTCTGCCACGCCGAAGTCGCTGGCCAGGACCTTGCGGCCCGGAGGTACGGGCCGTTTGCCGTTGATGCCGCGGACCAGCGCACCCGACTCACCAGAGATGAACCGGTCGGGCAGCCGGACCAGGCGGGCTATCTTGCGCAGACCCGGTTCGGCCGCGATTGCCGCCTCCACCGACCTGTTCGCCAGATCGTTACCCGAGACCCCGATCACGATCTCCTCGGCGCCGATGGCCTCGGCCACCAGCGCGGCGCCGCTCAGGATGAGGTACGGCGAGCGGATCATGAGCATCTTGTCCTTGACGCTGCCTGGCTCGCCCTCGGTGGCGTTGACGACCACGACCGGCGCGCAGTCGTTCGCCTCCGTGTTCTTCACCACCGCGCTGAGCTTGCGCGCGAAGGGGAACGCCGCNCCGCCCTGGCCGCGCAGNTCGACCTGCTCGGTCATCGAGATCAGTTCCTCGGCNGAGAGCCGNGGCAGCGGACCGAAGATATCGCGGTGGGCTTCCAGGTCAAGCCGGGGCATCCGGTCGAGTCCGGCCGTCAGCCTGGCCGCCCCGATCCTCATGATCGTGGGCGCGTCGAGGCCCTTGATCGGGCTCATTCCCACTCCTCATCTCCGGTCGGCCGGGGCATGTCGCGATACCTCGGGTCATTGGACTTCGCCCTGCGTGACGGGCGGGCCGGGCTGGGCAACGGGCCGGTACGCGGTCCGGTCGCAGGGTCGGCCAGTGGTGCCGACTGACCAGGCCGAGGCACCGGACCACTTCCCGGCCGAGGTAGCGAGCCGGTGTTCGGACGGGACATCGGCCCGGTGCCCAGACGCGACAGCGGTCCGGTCTCGGAGCGCGAGGCCGGGTCAGCCCCAGGCTGCGGCATGAAACCCGGATCCGGGCGGGAGGCTGGTCCACCGCCGGCCCGCGGCAGCGGGCCGGTCCCGACCCGCGGAATCGAGCCGGTATCGCTCCGGGGCATCGGCCCGGTATCAGGCCGCGGCACCGGACCGGTCCCGAGCCGGGGCATGGGCCCCGAGTTGGCACGCGGCATGGGTCCCGTACCATTGCGCGGCGCCTGGCCATTGCCGACCCGCGGAATCGAGCCGGTATCACTGCGGGGCATCGGCCCGGTATCAGGCCGCGGCACCGGACCGGTATCTGGCCTGGGCAACGCCGCCCCTTCCGGCCGGGGCATCGGTCCCGTTCCGAGTTGAGGCATCGGGCCGGTCCCGGGCGTTGGCATCGGCCCCGAGCTCCGGTCCTCCTGACGGGGTGGGGATATCGCCGCCCGGGGACGCGCGGACTCCGGCCGGCCGGGCCGCGAACCGGGCCGCCCGTCAGATCCGGCACCGCCCACGTAGTCGTCGACATACGGTGCCGCCGACAGCAGCCGACGGCCCTGCGGTCCGTACGGGTAGGAAGACAGTTCGTCCGCAGGCACGTCGCCGTGTCCCCTCGGCGCCCCCTCGAACCGGGGCGGCCCGTCATACCCGGGCTCATAGAGCGGCTGCCGCGCGGGACCCGTCGGCGCAGGCCCGGCCAGCGCGGACCGCGGCTGATCCACGCCCAGGTAAGGGCGGCCCCGCATCCCGTTCGTAACATCGTCGCCGTACGGCGGGGCGCCTAGCGGCGTGAACCCGAGGTCGCGGTAGCCCTCGGACGAGGATCGCCCGGCGTAGGCCGGAGCGGGAGCCAGGGTCGGCAGCGGGCCCGAGGATGGGGACCAGCCCGGTGCCGGAAGCGCGGCCCACGGGGCCGGGCCCGGCACGCCGATGGCGGCGCCTTGGGCGGCCACGCCGGCGGGCAGCACCTGGACCGTCCCTCCGAGCTGCGCCTGCGCCATGCTCATGCCGCGGCGTGCAGCGGCGAAGAAGCCGACGGCCTGGCCCGGCTGACGCTGGGGGACGAACCAAGGCTTTCCTTCGGCCGCAGCGAGATAGCCAGGAACCTGACCGCGAGGCCGAGGGCCGTTACCGCGATCGCGAATCCGTAGCTCCAGTCGACGTACGGCTTGGCCGCCCGTCCGCCGAGCAGCCCATGCAGGACCCCGAACACGAAAGCCACGTATGAGCTGTAGTGAATGGCCCGCCAGCGCCAGGCCTGGCCGTGCCCGGTGAACCGTTTGCGGAGGATGCTGGTCACCACGATCAGCACGATCAGGTCAGAGGCGATCGTGCCGAGCCCGATATAAAAGGTTCGGTATGGCGACAGGAAGGGAATGGCAGCGTCGATAATGTGCGATCGCTGGGCCAAGATCTCAGTCGTGATATGGATGATCAGGAACGCCAGCGTGCCGAACGCGAAGGCACGGTGCACGGCCTGCGCCATCACCCGGTGTCCGGGCGTCATGACGATGCGGTCGGTGGCCACCAGACCCATCAGCACCGACCCGGTGAGGCCGACGAGCGCGAGCACCCCGGCGTAATACAGCATGAAATGCTGCGTGGCAGCATCGATGGTATGGCCGGCCTTGGTGGCGACCAGCACGAATATGATTACCACGGTGGCGGCGATCACAGTTGCCATGATCTTCCGCATGTGGTCGCCAGCCGCTCCCTGTGCCCCCGAATGCACACCCTGATGACCGCGTGAACGGCCGACGGTCGTTGGCACGCGTAAACCTCCTCAGGATCGTGATTGACGAGAGAAGACCAATTGCGACGCCCAGAACGCTGGCTGTTATCTCTAGTCCGGCAGNTCGTGGACTAGTGACTATATCAGCGCCAATAACGCTTCGGCGGCGAAATGGTATATGAACGATTTCGGACGGGTGAAACGACTGAAAGGCTAGCCTGGATCGGCCGCACTACGGGTCCGCAACGCCGGAGGCCGGTAGCCGCCACGGAACTAGTGGGCCCTGTGGTCCGGTGCGCCGCCGAGCAGCCATAGCCGCCGATTGGCTGCGGCCACGACGGCATGGCGCAAGCATCCAAGGCCGGAGCATCCTCGGGCCAGCAGGAGTGTTGCGATATCCCAGCACGTCCCTCCTTCGGGCTACCCGGCTCCACACCTGTTATACAGCCCTCAACCGCAGCAGATCTGCCAAACCGGCAAGGTCCCTGCTTACGGAACTCTTCCGTCCACACACGCCCGGCCGGACATAAACGTCTGTTGCTACCTGTCACACTGTCCCCAGGAAACTAGACATTTGCGTACGCATAGGAAGTAACTGGGCACCGGCCAGAGGGGCTTGAGACGTCACCGAAAGGGCGGCCTGGGACCTCCCATACCACCCTGAGACAGGCGGCACCAGACATGGACACCTCGTTAAGAGAACTGACAGAAGGTGAAGATGTCCGAATCCGCACCGGCCGGGCTCCCCGCCCGCAGAACGTCCTAGGCAAGCACCGTCCTAGGCGCGCACCGCCCTTGGCAGGTACTCGATCGTCACCGGCAGGTGATCGGAGGCCGCCCGCGTCTGCGCGGTGTCGAGCACCTGGTGCGCGCGCATCGCGGCGGCCATCGACCCGGTCACGCGGACGCCGTCGATGCGGCGGCGCACCCCGTGCGCGCCGTAGACATCGTGCGGGTGGTGGCCGGTCGTGGGATGCCAGTCAGCGCCGGCAACCGCGGCGACATCGTGCAGGCCGCCGGCCCAGAGCACGTCCCCCGGCCGCCGGTCGGCCCAGTGCCTGCGCCGTCCCTGCTCGTCGTAGTCCCACCGGCACTGGTAGATGAGATCGGCGAACCACTCGACGCCCGCGTAGGGGTCGGCGGGCTCGTAGAGCTCCCACCTCTGGCCAGCCAGGATCCGGTCCGCGCATTCGGTGTTCCAGTCGGCGCCGACCAGCGCAGGCGGCTCGCCCTCGGCCCGGGTGATCGCCGCCACTAGGCGCGCGTTCTGGTCCGCCCGCACCCCCCGGCTGAAGGGGGTCGCATGGAAGGCGCCGTGCCGGATCAGGGTGCCGCCCACGTCCAGGGNGACCAGCGCCAGGCCATGCCAGAAGTCCCGGGCCCCGTAACAGCGCAGCGAACCCGGGACCGGCTCGATCCCGTCCCGCCACATCAGCCCGACATGGTAGCCGTGGCCGCCGAAGGCGAGCGCGGCCTCCCGCGCCTCGCCGGCGCCCGGCACCTCGCAGCGCAGGCCCGCGTCGTCCGCGAGCTGGCGCAGCCGCTGCGCGGCCGTATNGGCGTCAGGGGCCAGGATCTCCTGAACGGCGAGCACATCGGTGCCGAGGGCCCGGATCACCCCGGTGATCATCTCGTAGTGCTGCCGGGCCTCGGCCGAGTCGCCGGCGAACAGGTTGAGCAGGTTGTACGACGTNAACAGCACGGAAGTCGGCGATGTCCGCTGCACACTCACCTCCGGCACCTCCGGCGAACCCGTTCGCTNCGCGTGGGCGGCAGGAGCACGCTCACCGTCACGTCCCGGCGGGGAAAGGGTAACCGGCCGCGACGGCTACCGCGCCCGGCCGGATCAAGGTAACGGGCGTGACCCAAGCTCTGCTGCCACCAGCTCCGCGATCTGCGCGGTATTCAGCGCCGCGCCCTTACGNAGGTTGTCGCCGCAGACGAACAACTCGATCGTCCGCGGATCGTCAAGCGACTGGCGCACCCGGCCGACCCAGGACGGATCGGTGCCGACGACGTCGGCCGGGGTCGGGAACTCACCCGCGGCCGGATCGTCGGCCACCACGACTCCCGGCGCCATCCGCAGCACTTTCCAGGCCTCCTCGCGGCTGACCGGCCGGGAGAAGGTGGCGTGCACCACCACCGAGTGGGTGGTGACGACGGGCACCCGGACGCAGGTCGCGGAGACCTTCAGGTCCGGCAGGCCGAGGATCTTGCGCGACTCGTTGCGGATCTTCAGCTCCTCCGACGACCAGCCGTCCGCCTTTAGCGAGCCCGCCCACGGCACCACGTTCATCGCCAGCGGCGCCGGAAAGGGCCCGAGGTCACCGACCGCCGAACGCACGTCGCCGGCCCGCTGCCCCAGCGACCGGGTCCCGGCCACCTTGTCGAGCTGCGCGTAGAGCGCGTCGATACCGGCCTGGCCCGCGCCCGAGGCCGCCTGGTACGAGGCGCAGACCAGCTCGGTGAGCCCGAACTCCCGGTGCAAGGCGCCCACGGCCACGATCATCGACAACGTGGTGCAGTTCGCGTTCGCGATGATCCCCTTCGGCCGGTTGGCCAGCTGTTCCGGGTTGATCTCCGGCACCACCAGCGGCACCTGCGGGTCCATCCGGAACGCNCCCGAGTTGTCCACGGCCACCGCACCGTGACGGGCCGCGATCGGCGCCCACACCGCCGAGACCTCGTCGGGCACGTCGAACATGGCCACGTCGATGCCGTCGAAGGCGTCGTCCGAGAGCGCCATGACCTCGGTCTCGCGGCCCCTGACCGTCAGCCGCCGCCCGGCCGACCGCGGCGAGGCGACCAGCCTNATCTCACCCCAGACGTCCTCCCGGGTGGAGAGCAGGTCGAGCATCACCGTGCCGACCGCGCCGGTGGCGCCGATCACGGCCAGCGCCGGCCGACCGCCGGCGCTCGCGACCCCGCTCACCGGCCGGTCCCCCCGTAGACGACCGCCTCGACCTGATCGGAGTCGAGCTCGAAGGCCTTGTGCGTCGCGGTCACCGCCTGGTCCACGTCGTCCTGGTCCACCACCACCGAGATCCTGATCTCCGAGGTGGAGATCATCTCGATGTTCACTCCCGCGTCGGCGAGCGCGCTGAAGAACCGGGCGGTCACCCCGGGGTGAGACCGCATGCCCGCCCCGATCAGGGACACCTTTCCGATGCGGTCGTCGTAGAGCGGGGACTCGAAGCCCACCGACTCCTGCAGGCGCAGCAGCGTGGTCAGCGCGCTCTGGCCGTCGTCGCGGGGCAGGGTGAACGAGATGTCGGTCCGTCCGGTGGCCACCGCGGAGACGTTCTGCACGATCATGTCGATGTTGATGCCGGCCTCGGCGATGGCCTTGAAAATCCTGGCCGCCTCGCCGACCCGGTCGGGCACGCCCACGACAGTGATCTTCGCCTCGCTCCGGTCGTGCGCGACCCCGGAGATGATGGCCTGCTCCATCCCGGATACCTCCGACTTGTCGTTCGCGTGCCCGCTGACCCAGGTGCCGTCGCGGCTAGTGAAGGAAGACCGCACGTGGATGGGAACGCCATAGCGGCGCGCGTACTCCACGCAGCGCGGCATCAGGACCTTCGCGCCGCAGGCGGCCATCTCGAGCATTTCCTCGTAGCTGATCCGCGGGATCCGCCGGGCGGACCGCACGATCCGGGGATCAGCGGTGAAGACCCCGTCCACGTCGGTGTAGATCTCGCACACGTCCGCGGCCAGGGCCGCGGCGAGCGCGACCGCGGTAGTGTCCGACGCGCCGCGGCCCATCGTGGTGACATCCTTGGTCGTCTGCGACACGCCCTGGAAGCCGGCCACGATGGGGATCGCGCCGTCGGCCAGCGCGTCGGCGATCCGCCCCGGCTTGATGTCGATGATGCGCGCCCGGCCGTGCGCGGCATCGGTGATCACGCCCGCCTGGGATCCGGTGAACGAGCGGGCCTCCAGGCCGAGGGTGGCGATCGCCATGGCCAGCAGCGCCATCGAGATCCGCTCTCCGGCGGTCAGCAGCATGTCGAGCTCACGCGCGGGCGGCAGCGGGCTCACCTGGCTGGCCAGCTCCATCAGCTCATCGGTGGAGTCGCCCATCGCGGACACGACCACCACGACCCGGTCGCCGCCCTTACGGGTGGCCACGATCCGCTGCGCGACCCGCTTGATGCCATTCGCGTCACCGACCGACGAGCCACCGTATTTCTGCACCACGAGCGCCACGGCCGCGCCGCACCTCCCCGGGTCGGGATGGACGCCTGAGTTTATCCCAAGGGGGGTCTGAGGGGATGGGTCCCCCCAAGGGGGGTCTAGGGGGAATGGGTCCCCCCCAAGGGGGGTCTGGGGGGATGGGTCCCCCCTGGAGCGGGGGGTATGGGGGGGTCGTCCCCCGGCTAACAGAGTGCTCTCCTCGGCGACGTCCAGGCTGGCGTGCGCGATCACGGCGTGCAGCGCCCGCAGGGCGGCCCCGCCGTGGGTGCCCCAGTGGTTGAAGTACGAGTACTGCCACCACCACAGCGCCTCGAGCGACCGGCCGGCCTGGTAGTGCTTGAGGCCATGGATGAGGTCGGCGGCCACCGCCGCGATGTCGTCTGAGATCCGGAACGGCAGGCAGGAGGTGTCCGCGTACGGGTCGAACACCTCGGCGTACTCGTCGACTCCGGCCAGTCGCAGGGCCAGGCCGGTGCGCAGCGCGTCCAGGTCGGGGTCGTCGCCTACCTCCGGCTCCCAGTTGCCCGGCGGGATCACGTCGCGGCTAGCGCCGAGCTGGGCTCCGGCCAGCAGTATCTGGGACACCTCGAGCAGCAGCAGCGGCAGCGTCTCGTCACCGCCGCTGCGGGCTAGCGCCTCCACGCCGTCGACGAAGTTCTTCACGTTCGCCGCGATCTGGTCGGCTAGCGGCCGCCACTCGCCTCCCCCCCTGAGATGATGCTGAGCTGACGGTTCAGACATCAAGCAGTCTCCGTCCCTCGAAGGCCCGGCCCAGCGTCACCTCGTCGGCGTACTCCAGGTCGCCCCCCACCGGCAGTCCGCTCGCGGGCCTGGTGACCCGCAAGCCCATTGGCTTAACCAGCCTAGCGAGAAAGGCGGCCGTCGCCTCGCCTTCGAGGTTGGGATCGGTGGCAAGTATCAGTTCTGTCACCGTGCCGTCAGTGAGCCGCGTCATCAGCTCCCTGATCCGCAGCTCGTCCGGGCCTACCCCGTCGATGGGGCTGATCGCTCCCCCGAGCACGTGATAGCGGCCGCGGAACTCGCGGATCTTCTCGACCGCCGCGACATCCTTGGGCTCTTCCACGACGCAGATCACCGTGGGGTCACGCCGGGGATCCAGGCAGATCCGGCATTCGTCGGCTTCCGCCACGTTCCCGCAGGTCCGGCAGAACCGCACCCGTTCGGTTACCTCGATCAGCGCGTCCGCGAGCCGCCTGACCTCGGCCTGGTCCACGCCCAGCAGGTGAAACGCGATCCGCTGGGCGCCCTTGGGGCCGACCCCGGGCAGCCGCCCGAGTTCGTCGATGAGGTTCTGGATAACCCCTTCGTACACATCAGGTCCTAGGTCCGGTCTCCGGCTCATCGGTGTCATCAGGGTCCTGGTCGGGCCCGGCCGGAGCGCCGATTCCNAGGCCGGACAGGTCAAGCCCGCTGGGCAGGTTGAGGCCGCCGGGCAGGCCGCCGCCCTGCATGGCCGCGGCGAACGGCCCCATCTGCTGCTGCTGAAGGTCCTCGGCCNCCCGGTAGGCGTCCCGGACGGCCGCGAGCACGAGGTCGGCGATCGTCCGCGCCGTCTCCTCCGGGTCGTCGGGATCCACTGCGGCCGCCGCGATCGTCAGATCCATCAGCTCGCCCTGGCCGTTGACCGTGGCCTTGACCAGGCCACCGCCCGCCGTGCCGGTCACTTCGGCGTCCGCGAGCGCCTGCTGGGCATTCATGAGTTGTTCCTGCATCTGCTGTGCCGCGGCGAACAGCTGCTGCATGTCCATCTGGGGTTCCACATCGCCCTCCTACGCAGAGCCTACGACTAGCCCGGCCCGGTTAAGCCAGTCAGGCATGCTGGCTCAGACCCGCTCAATCCTCGATCTCGCCGATCACCTGGCCGCCCAGCTCGCGCTGGATGAGGTCCATCCCGGTCAGTTCGGTCGTCCGGACCGCCCGGTCGTCCGGTGACGGCTCGTCCGGCGGCATCTTCTCGGGCGGCGTGCCGTCCGGCGGGTCGCCGTGGGACCCGGCGGGATCCGGCGGCGCGAATTCCGGCGGCGCGGCCGGGGGCTGACGGCTGGGGCCGACGGCCGGGTTAGGTGGGTTATGGGGTCCAGGGCGGCCTGGTCGCACTATAGGCGCGCCGGCCGGGGCGTCCCCGCCAGCCACGCCCTTAACCGTCACGTTCAGGCCGAAATCGGCGCTCAGCACCCGCTTAAGGACGGCGTCGTGGCCGCTCACGCTGAAGCCCTTCAGGTCCCCGTCCCTAGGGAACCGCAAGGTGAGGATCCCGTCCGCCAGGGAAAGCACGCTCGCGTGGCTGAGCAGCATCCAGGCGACGCGCCGCTCCTGCTTGACCGCCTCCAGGACCGTGTCCCAGTTCTCCCGCAGCGAGTCAGTCGCGGACAGACCCGGCGATCCCGCGGTTCGCTCCTCGGGCGCCGCCTGCTCCGTCGTTCGCTGTCCTGCGCCCGCCTGGGCGGGGGCTGACTGGACGGGGGCTGCCGGCATTGGGGCTGACTGCCCTGGGGTTGGCCGGACCGGGGCTGGCTGCTTCGGAGCCGTCGGTCTGGAGGCTGGCGACCAGGTGGGCTCGGGTGCTTGTCTTTCTGCGGGGCTCGCACCTCGGACCCGTTCGGCTTCATCGTCTTGACCGGAGTGCGGCGCGCGCGGGGGCGCCTGCGGCACCGGCGCCGGCCCTCCCCGGCCGGCGGACTCCAGCCGTTCCAGCCGGGCGAGCAGGGATTTCTCGTCGGTGGCGGCGGNCGGCAGCAGCACCTGCGCGCACATCAGCTCGAGCANCAGCCGGGGCGAGGTGGCGCCGCGCATCTGATCCAGGCCCGTGCTGACGATCTCGGCGGCNCGGGTCAGCCCGGCCTGGCCGAACCGCCGGGCCTGCGCGGCCATGAGCTCGGCCCGGTCTGGCGGCAGGTCGAGGAGCCCGATCTCNGCCGCGTCGGGCACGGCGGCCAGCACGATCANGTCCCGGAACCGGTCCAGCATGTCGGCCGCGAACCGGCGCGGCTCGTGCCCGCCCTCGATGACCCGGTTCACCACGCGGAACACCGCCGCGCCGTCGGCGG
>JGI26341J46601_10000353_pt1 | contig 13985 bp, 15 predicted proteins | sample BogFormECP12_OM3_FD_46601 | JGI IMG/M metagenome (IMG submission 46601) | reverse complement strand
CTTTGACCGATTGCGCGCGATTGCGATTCGCCGATTTCTAGCGCTACATCGAGCGGGAAATCCTATCGCGCTCGGACCCGTTCGCCTAAGCTCCCGATCGTCGGACCCAGAGCAGGGAGGAACGCCCGTGCCATACGTCTATGTCGTACAAATGGACATTCCGCAGCACCTCGAAGCGGAGTTCAACCGCATCTACGACGAGGATCATGTGCCGACGATCCTCAAGGTCCCTGGGGTGCGGTCCTGCGCCCGCTATCGGCTCGAAAATTCGACCATCCCAACGATGCCGCGCTATCTGGCGATCTACGAGGTCGACCGGGCCGAGATCATCAACAGCCCGGCCTGGCAGGAGGCCTCCGATCTCGGCGAGTGGAAGCCCAAGATCCGGCCGCATACGACAAACCGGCAACACAGCATTTTCCGCAAGATCGCCTGAGGAGGAACGGTCACCATGCCCCACATCTTCGTTGTGCAGCTGGACATCCCCGCCGAGCACGAGGCCGAGTTCAACCGCGTCTACGACACCGAGCATTTTCCGATGCTGTCGAAGGTGCCGGGTGTGCGGTCCGCAGCCCGCTATCGGCTTGAGCACTCCACGGTGCCGGGCATGCAGCGGTATTTGACGACCTACGAGCTCGACTCACCCGAGGTGATGAAGAGTGCGGCCTGGGAGAAAGCCGGCGCCTATGGCGACTGGGCGACAAAAATTCGCCCAAAGCTGACCAGCCGGCATCACAGCGTCTTTGAGCGCATCGCCTAAGCTGAGGGGACACATGATCCATATCGTCGCGATCATCACCGCCAAACCCGGCATGCGGGAGGCGATCCTCAAGGAATTCCACGCCAACATGCCCGCGGTGCACGCCGAGAACGGTTGCATCGAATACGGGCCCACGATCGACGCCGAGGGGATCGGCAGCTTTCAGACCAAATTCGGGCCCGACACCTTTGTCGTGATCGAGAAATGGGAGAGCCCCGAGGCGCTGCGGGCGCACGCGACCTCGCCGCACATGGCCGCCTACGCCGCCAAGACCCGCGACATGATCGCCAGCCGCGTCATCCACGTGCTGCAGCCCGGGTGAGGGCAGGGGACGACCGGCTGGCTCAGCCCAGCCGGTAGTGCACCCACAAATCCGGCTCGACATAGACCGCGTGGTCCTGCTCGAGCGAAACTTGGATCGGCAATAACGCGCCTCGACCCCGGTAAAAGCCGGATAACAGGGTGAATCATCGATTCTGCCCTGACTTTTGCCTGTGATCATCCGCCATAAAATCAGCCATATCAAACGCTTAGAGGTCATATAGCGACGCGCGCCAGCAGGGGGCCCAAACGCATCCTGCAGGGGGCGGAAAGCGCGTATCAGGGTGGGAGCAGGGGAGGCTCCTTTTGCGGTAATCATATTGATTTATTGACAATTTGCGAGAACAATGATATGTGGGGGCAAACTTCCCCGAGGGCAAGATGTCAGAGACCAAACGCGAATACGCGGCCAACTACCGCAAGCCGCCCGAGCACACCCGTTTCAAGCAGGGCCAGTCGGGCAACCCGCGCGGCCGGACGCCAAAAAACCTCCCGGCGTTGCTGGCCGCGGCACTCAACGAAAAGGTGACCGTCACCGAAAACGGGAAGCGCCGGCAGATTACCAAGCGCGAGGCGGTGATCACCCAGCTCGTCAACAAGTCGGCCGCAGCCGAGCTGCGCGCGACCAAGATGCTGATCGACATGCTGCGCGACATTGAAAAGAAAGCCGAGCCGGCAGCGGCGGCAAAATCCCCTTTCAGCCCGACCGACAAAGAGGTCGTGCAAGGGCTGATCGCGAGGCTGCGCCGCAACATGTGCAACGGTTGTCCGTGGGCCGCGCGACGGGGTGGTCTCGATAGTGGACCCGATGTCGGAAACACCGAGAGCACCGGCCCGGAGCGTTTGGCGAATGACGCCGGCTGAGATCCGTCGCCCGCTGCCCCTCACCCCCGGATCAGGTCCGGGGCAGGCTCTCCCGCTCCGGGAGTCCCTCCCTCTCCCCGCAATGCGGGCGAGGGTTGGGGTGAGGGGCATTCCCCGCTGGATCGAACCGGCAATGACGAACCGCAATGACGACCGCTGAAACCCATAGTACGAGCGAGTACGAGGCGCTGTTGCGCGCCGATTTTGCGACCTTTGCACAGCATTGCTTCCACGAGCTCAACCCACGCACGCTGTTCGCGGCGAGCTGGTACCAGGACATCATCGCCGCAAAGCTCGAGGCGGTGCGCACCGGGCGGAGCCGACGCGTGATCATCAACATGCCGCCGCGCCACCTGAAGTCGCACCTGGCCTCGGTCTGCTTTCCGGCCTGGTGCGTCGGCCACGACCCGAGCGCCCAGCTGCTCTGCGTCAGCTACGCACAGGACCTCGCCGACAAATTATCGCGCGATTGCCGGCAGATCGTCGCCAGCAACTGGTACCGGCAACTCTTTGCCACCCGCCTTTCGCCGCAGCGCCAAGCGATGTCCGAATTCGAGACCACGGCACAGGGCTGTCGGCTCGCCACCTCGGTCGGTGGGGTCCTGACCGGGCGCGGTGCCGGCATGATCATCATCGACGATCCGCTAAAGCCCGAGGAGGCGTTGTCGCAAGCGCAGCGGCAGGCGGCCAACGACTGGTTCGACCACACCCTCTACAGCCGACTGAACGACACCCGGAGCGGTGCGATCATCATGATCATGCATCGGCTGCACGAGGACGACCTCGCCGGCCACGTGATGGCGCAGGAGGATTGGGACGTCGTGCGCTTCCCGGCGATCGCCGAGGACGACGAGATCTGGGCGCTCGACAGCGAGCTGGGCCAGGGCCTGTTTACTCGGCAGCGCGGCGAGGCATTGCACCCGGAGCGCCAGCCGGTCGCCACCCTCGACCAGATCCGCCGCACGGTCGGCGAATATAATTTCGCCGGCCAGTACCAGCAGGCCCCCTCGCCGCAGGGTGGCGGCATGGTCAAGGCCGCGTGGTTTCGCAATTACGCGCCCAACGAGCGGCCGGACAAGTTCGATCAGATCGTGCAGAGCTGGGACACCGCCAACAAGGCCTCCGAGCTCAGCAATTTTAGCGTGTGCACGAGCTGGGGCATCAAGGGCAAGGACCTTTACCTCCTGCACGTGCTACGTCGGCGCATGGAATACCCCGAGCTGAAGCGCGCGGTGCGCGAACAGTGCGCGGCCTTCGCGGCAAATGTCGTATTGATCGAAGACAAGGCGTCCGGCACCCAGCTGATCCAGGAATTGATCGAGCAAGGCCTGCACGCCGTCACCCGCTACCAGCCGCAATCGGACAAGATCATGCGCATGCACGCGCAGACCGCAATGATCGAGAACGGCTTTGTCCATCTGCCCAAAGAGGCGGCGTGGCTTCCCGAATACCTGCACGAGCTGACGGTGTTTCCAAAGGGCAAGCACGACGACCAGGTCGACTCAACGGCCCAGATGCTCGACTGGTTCAAGCGCGCCGGCCAGGAGCCGCAGGACTGGATGTGGCAACAGTATAAACAAGCCCTGGCGCGCGGCCCCGAGCCCGCCCGGCCCGAGCCGCTATCGGTGATGGCCAAACGGCTCGGCATCCTCCGGCCGTTGTGATCATGCGGCCAGGTGCCGAATGCATGCTCCAGGAGGTCGGGCGGGCGTGAAATGGCGGCGCGCCACTCTGCTGCATGGCGCAAGGAGTTACTATCGCGACCATGCGTCGAACAGCTTGAGCGCCTCCTCGGCCAGGACGCCGCCGGTGACTTCGATCGCGGTGAACGTTGTTTTGGCCGCGATTTCGGTGCTGGGTACTTTAATCTGGCCCAGGACCTTGCTGAGCTCTTCGATCGACGCGCCATAGACTACCCGCGCGATGCGGCAGTAGGCGATGGCGCCCATGCACATCGGACACGGCTCGCCCGAAGTATAGATTGTCGCGCCGCGCAAGATTTCCGGGCCATGCTCGGCGAGGCAGTGGCGGATTGCGACCATCTCGCCATGCGCCGTCGGGTCCTTGAGCCGCTTGCCGGAGTTGCGCCCGCGTGCCAGCACGCGGCCATCCTTGACAATCACTGCCCCGAACGGTGCGTCTGCTTCAGCCGCGAGCGCGATGGCCTCGCGCATCAGCGCGATATCGGTGGTCGTGACGTTGCTCATTTCATCCCTTGCGGTTGCGATTAAGCGCTTCGACCGCACCTCGGGCAAGCATCGACTTCCGGGTCGTTTCCGGCGAAATCGCCTTTCTGGGCAAAAACCCAAAGCCATGGCACGGCGACTGGCTCGATCATTTAGCTGCTACGGATCGATCAGCTCAAAGCGGTCGACTGGCTAGGCGAAACTCCACTCCTTGAGCCCGACAATGCGACAGTGACAAAAAAACGATCTAACTCTCGTCATCGCGCTGCTTCCGTTAGCCAGGAGCTTTTAGAAGAAGTTGCTAAGCCCCGCTGGATCGCGGCTGCGATTACGCCGGCGGCCGTTTGCCATTCCGGATCGCCATGTCTAATGGCTCTGAACGTTTTATTGGGATGGCAACTCCTGTTTCCAAACATTTTAAAGAGATCATTCGCCGTAGATCCGAAAATATTCGCCTCACTTTTAAGCCCGTACGATCCGGTGTAAAAATCTAAACGGTTTTCACCCTTGATCGCGCTTCCCGTGTCTTCACAGACCACGTATTTGGGATGTTTCATCTTATATTTCCCCAAAGGAGGCATGGCAATTTCAACTTTATCCAGCATTGGAACCTCAAAGATCGTTCCAAAAGGATAGACACTGGTATCACATGCAACAGAGATGAACGGGATCAAGCATTTATGAGAGGCTCCCGAAATCGGACTGGCATCACCAAAAACACTAGCGCAATTTGACGAGTGGCCTTCGCCCGTGTACTCGATCAATTCACCTGCTCTTGTAACCCCAGACCCTTCGATGTTAACGGCGCCGTTGCTCGGAACGGGTCGGCAGCAACCTTGAGGTTTGTCGGTATCACGTGGCGCACCGCAGATTAATACGGATAACCCATTCACCAATGCGTGTTTAGTTGAAAACCCCTTATCCGCACAATTGTAAAACATCTTGTACTCTGACCAACCCTTGGGGTTCGTTTCTGATGGAAGATAATAAGTGGTTCCAGTGATCTGTCCCGTAGGACACAGACCCTCCGAAAACCCGGTGGCTTTCTCGCACCTGGGCTGACCCGATGTTTGGATTGTTTGCCCCGGCTCTAAAACATTGGTCTGGCCAGCCGGACAATTGTATGTTTCCGCTAACGCCAACTGAGCTATTTGTGCCATTCCTAAGGAGGCAATAATAGTCAATACTTTCACAGATCACCTCGACTTTATTGTGAAAAATTAAGGAATGGATAGAATAGGTAGGGACTGCCGGGATCGGACTGACGACATGCACCTTTACCCTTGCGCCACGACGAGAATGCCGCCTCTAGGCATTGTCAACTTAGCAGAGCGAGGGTGCCTTTTCCGGTCCCCGCCCGACTCGAGGGGGCAGCACAATAGGTAAGCAAAGGAGTTCCCCAACCCGAGCCGCCGCGCCACCGACAAGACAAGCATACCACGGCCACTTAAGCCACGATATAGGATGGACCGCCCTCAACTCTAAGCAGCCGCTCGTTGCCGGCTACCGCAATGGGGAGAAATCTCGCGGGACTTGGAGGCCGGCTGACCACAATGACGGCGGTCGGCGTATTGGCAAAAATCGCGACACACCGGTGTAGACCCGGGCTCAGTGTGCGCCCTATCGTTTCACGGAAGCCTCTGGCATACCGAGGATCTTCGCCAAGCTGCTTGCCTTCATTTCGGTGACAATCACCGGCGCTTGATCGAAAGCGCTGTTCTATCGTTGGAGAGCCTCTTGAGGATTCAGCGTGTCGCGGTGGTTATGATCGTAACTGTCCTGCCGTTGCTCGCGGCTGGGACGCAAGCGGCAGAGCTCAAGGTCTACGCGTCCACCGCAGTGAAGGCGGCCCTCGAAGAACTCGGCCCGCAATTCGAGAAGGCCACCGGCGACAAGCTTGTCTTCACTTTCGGCCTGTCGGCGGCAGTAAAGAAGCAAATCGACGAAGGTGCCGCGTTCGACGTTGTTATCTTGACGCTGACCTTGACCGACGACCTCGCCACGGCGGGCAAGATCGATCCGGCAAGCCGCGTCGCGATCGCGCGCGCCGGGTCAGGGGTCTCGGTGCCCGCCGGCTCGCCGAAGCCCGATGTCAGCACGGCTGAGGCGCTCAAGCGGACGCTCCTGCGCGCAAAATCGATCGGCTTCACCGGCATCGGCGTCAGCCGCGCCGGCAACGAAGCCCTATTGGCCAAGCTTGGCATCGCCGATCAAGTGAAGCCGAAGATCAAGCTGCTGAACGAGTCCGCTCCGGCCGCGGTTGCCAAGGGCGAGGTTGAAATCGGACTGGGTCCGATGAGCGAGGTTCTGCTCGTTCCCGGAGTCCGGCTTGCCGGACCCTTTCCGGCCGGCTTGCAGTCTTACCTGGTTTTCATGNCGGGCGTGTCGAGCAGCAAGAATGCCGACGCGGCGAGATCGCTGATCANATTTCTGACCGCGCCTGCCGCTGCGCCTGTCTTCAAAGCCAAAGACATGGAGCCGGGATTCGCGCATGAAAAGATGTCGGAAATCTCGACGATGACTCTCTTCCTTTGCCTTGCTGGGCTGGCGCTTCTGATTTTTGGTTTGTCGCGCGTATCGATGTGGATGGAGCTGCTGTCTAGTCGCTCACTAGGTTCCTTGGAGGACGTACCAGAATGGGTCACCGCCATAGCCACGGCCCTTCAGACGATCGCCGTGATAGGAACGCTCGCGGTTGCTTATCGAGAATGGACTACTCATGAACTGGCGAGCAGACAAGCGAAAATAGACAACGTTTTGAAATTCTACGCCGACGAACCGTCAAGTGTGACCGACTCACGAAACTATATAAACAGACTAGACATTATACTGGTATGTGAAAAATTCGTTCTCCGAGAACTCTCTGAGAATGTGAAAGAGAAACGGGAGGAGATTTCAAAGACAATCTGCGATCCAGAACATAGCATTAAAAACGAAATCCCTTCACTTGCTGTGAAAACGGCGCCTATAAGAGCACAACTGTCCAAAGTGGCTGTGTGTGATCGCGTGGGAAGCCTTATCCCTCTGCGTCCGGGGCTACAAAATGTGGTAGCCGCGAGAGTAGGTTTGTGACAGAACATATCACGAACATAACTGCTCTCGGTGGCCGCGATGACTGACTTTCCCCGGTCCTTGATCGAGTTCCAACAGCGCTTCGGCGATGAGGCGGCGTGCGCTCAATATCTTGTAGCGATGCGCTGGCCCGACGGGTTTGTCTGCCCGGTCTGCGGTGGTTGCAAAGCCTGGCGGCTGCAAACCAAGGCCTGGACCTATGAGTGCGCCAACTGCGGTCGCCAGACCTCGGTCACCGCCGGAACCATCATGCATCACTCCAAACTGCCACTGACCGCGTGGTTCTGGGCGGCTTATCTGATGGCTACCCACTCAAACGGCATCTCGGCTTTGCAACTGCAGCGCCAGCTCGCCTTCGGCTCCTACAAGACGGCGTGGCTGATCTGCGCCAAGCTGCGCTGCAGCATGCTCGCGCCGGGTCGCAGCCCCCTGGCCGGCCTCGTCGAGGTCGATGAAACCGAAATCGCGTGCCGCAGCAAAAACGATCCGGTCACCGGCGGTGGCGGGCGCAGCCATCAGGGCAAAATGCTGGTCGTCGGCGCCGTCGAGGTCGAAGCCGGCGGCCTCGGCCCCGGCCGCATCCGCCTAAGCCAAGTGCCCGATTACTCGGCCGCCAGCCTCCATGCCTTCCTCGCCGTCAATCTCGGCCCCGGTGCCACCGCCAAGACCGATGGTTGGCCCGGATATCCCGGCGCTGCCGGCGTCATCCACGATCCCCATGTCGTCGGCAAGATGGCCGCCCACATCGTCCTGCCTTGGGTTCACCGGATCTTCTCCAACCTCAAGGTCTGGACGCTGGGTGTCTACCACGGCTTGCGCCGCAAGCACCTGCAATCCTATCTTGATGAATTCGTCTTCCGCTTCAACCGCCGACGCACCCGGCACGCCGCATTCCGATCCCTCCTCGGCATCGCCGCCGTGCACCAGCCTCTCCCTTACAAGATGTTGATCTCACCGGAAGCAGCGGCATAAGGCTTCACGTGGGATTGTGCGATGAATCGAAGTGCAGTTCAAAGCGGCGCGGGCATTGGCAATGCAAGCGCTGTCGCGGGGTTGGGCGGAAGTCTGCGCTGGGCGGACACCGCCGGCAATACTGCAAGCCGAAATCCGTACCTCTGGCTCCTATATCGACGAACTGGGACAACAGATAACCACCGAAGCGTTTCAAGCGGCGGGTGGGAGTGCCCTGTTTGACAGCAATCCGCTGCAGCGATGTCTGCGCGATGCGCAGGCCGCGGGCCAGCATTTTGCCGTGAGCCGGTCGGCGTACCGCAATTTTGGCATGTTCAAACTCGGCCAGCCCGACGCCCAACCTTACGGCTGATATTACTAACGAGGGCAGCGTTTTTACTGCAAGGGTGATGCCTTTGGCGTCCCGGGAAGAGGTCAAAAGCTGCCCTTGGATGTAGATCATTGATTTGACAAAGATCAGCATGTCGGCTCCGTGCACCGCGCCGGCCGTCTTGGCCGCCACTTGGATCAATGGGGCAATCCGCGCTTAGATCACTTGGAGGAGCCAATGATAGTCATCCAGCTGTCCGATCCGCACATCCTCGCACCGGGCGAGCTGCTCTACGGCCGGTTCGATACCGCCGAATTCCTGGCGCGCTCGGTCGCCGAGATCAACCGGCTAGACCCGCTGCCCGATGTCGCGGTCATCACCGGGGACCTGGTCGATCATGGCGAGCCCGCGGAATACGAGCGTCTGCGCGCGCTGCTGTCACCACTGGCGATGCCGGTCTTTGTCATTCCCGGCAATCACGACGCCCGCGAGCCGCTGCGCGCCGCGTTCGCCGCAGACGGTTATCTGCCGGCTGAAGGGTTTCTCCAGTTTACGATCGAGGACTACCCGGTCCGGCTCGTCGCCCTCGACACGCTGATCCCGGGTGAGGCCGGCGGTCTGTTATGCTCGGAGCGGCTTGCCTGGCTCGACCACGCGCTCGCCTCGGCGCCAGCGCGACCGGTCCTGCTGATGATGCACCATCCACCCTTCCCGACCGGCATCGCGCGCATGGACCGGGCCGGTCTGCAAAACAGCGAGGCGCTCGCTGCGGTCGTTGCCCGCCATCCGCAGGTCCAGCGCATCCTGTGTGGCCATCTGCACCGCGCGATCGACCGCCGCTTTGCCGGCACGGTCGCCGGCACCGCGCCGAGCACGGCCGCCCAGCTCCGCCTCAGCCTCACGCCTGACGCGCCGCTGCGGTTCATGTTNGAACCGCCCGGCTACCAGCTCCATCTGTGGTGCGGGGATAGCGGCCTCGTCACNCACACGGCGGTGTTCGGCGAGTGGCCGGACCCCCATCCGTTACGCGCGGCTTCGTAGCGCCGAGCCGGCCCCTCCCCGCTCGAAAACTCGGGCGAAAGGCATTCAAACCGCTCGATTAATTTGAGGTCGTCGGTCCACTGGCTGATCCGCTCGGGCGACGCCGGGGAAAGCCAACTTAGATATTTCGAGCGGCCGAGCGGGCCGAAGCCGGTCGCAGCGGGTCCGACTTTCCAGCCGATTTTCCATAAACCGGAGGCTCAGCCCAGCCGGTGGTGAACCCACAAATTCGGCTCGACATAGACCGCGTGATCCTGCTCGAGCGAAACGTGGATCGGCGATAAGGCGCCCGGCACGATCGCGGGGTCGCTCTGCCCAAAGACGAGGCCGGTCCAGCGCTGCCAATCAACGATCGAGCTCGCGATGACCATGCTGCACGGCGCGACCTTGACGACCCGGGCGCCAGCCCGGACATGGGTGCGCACCCAGGAGTCGTATGGCAGGCCGTCCTCGCGTTGCCGGGCGATATAGTCGGCAAATGGTGTCAGCGGCTCGCGGTGCTTGTCGGTCGGGCGCAGCGGCGCATAGAGGTCGGCAAAGCCGAGGCGTCGCGCATTGTTGCGCAGCGCAGTCAGCATCAGCCGGGAAATGCCACTGCGCTGCAGACGTGGCGCCACCATGATCTCGAGGGCGCTGACCGTCGTGGCTAGGCGCCCGGCGCGTCGGTCCTGGTCGGCCCAGCGGATCACTGCGTCCCAGCCTCCGTCCGGCAATTCGTCGCGTCCCTTGGTGCCGTCGCGAAAGGCAAACGGCACGCTGAAGGCGCGTGCAACGGGCCGATCGGGCTCGGCCGGGTCGACCGCGACCAGCCCGAACTCGGAATAATGCTCGAGCTGCCCACTGCCGTAATAGAGTGCCGCCACCGGATCGTGGCGCATGAATTCCGGCACCGCGGACTGGATCTCGGGGTCGAACACTTTGCCCAACAGATCGGGACGCTGGGCGAAAGTAGCGACCGTCAACCCGTCAGGGTCTGTCATCGGCATCGTCTTACTCTCGAACCGACATATCCGGCCCTCATGGTCGGCCACGTTGATCGTGGCCGGCGCTGCGCATAAGTTCGGCACCGGGTACGTGACTAAAGGTGCTGCCATGATCAAGCTGTTTTACGCGGTAAACACCTGCTCGCTCGCATCGCACATCGCGTTGGAGGAGGCCGTTGCTGCCTATACGACTGTGCGGCTCAGCTTCGCCAACAACGAGCAGCGCGGTGCCGAATATCTCGCGATCAATCCCAAAGGGCGCGTGCCGGCGATGGTCACCGACCGAGGCATCCTGACCGAGACCCCGGCCATGCTCGCCTATATCGCGCAGAGCTTCCCCGAGGCGCGCCTGGCGCCGCTCGACGACCCCTTCGCCTTTGCCGAGGTCCAGGCGTTCAACAGCTATTTGTGCTCGACGGTGCATGTCGCCCATGCTCACCGCATGCGCGGCCAGCGCTGGGTCGACGACCCCGCCGCCATCGCCGCGATGCTGCGCAAGGTGCCGCAATCTGTCGGCGCGTGCTTTGAGCTGATCGAGCGTGACATGCTGAAGGGGCCTTGGGTGATGGGCGAGGCGTACACGATCTGTGACCCTTATCTGTTCACCCTGGCGGGGTGGCTCGAGGGCGACGGCGTCGACCTGACCAAATTGCCGCGGGTCATGGATCATCACGGCCGCGTGTCGGAGCGGCCGGCAGTGCGGCGGGCGGTCGCAGCGGAGCTCGCCTGACGGCGCCCGTACTCCGCGACGCAGAGCCGGGTTGCTAAACTTTACTTTGGCGAAGCGCTCGCTGCGAGCTACGCTCGTTCGCAATCTATCGGAAGGGAAATGACGATGGCTAAGGCCTATTGGGTGGCGACCTATCGTTCGATTTCGAACCCGGAGGCGTTGGCAGCCTACGCCAAGCTCGCCGGCCCGGCGATCCAGGCCGCCGGCGGGCGGTTTCTGGCGCGCGGAACCGCGGCGAAGGCCTACGAGGCCGGCCTTCTCCAGCGCACCGTGATCATCGAGTTCGACAGCGTCGAGAAGGCGACGGCCGCCCATGACAGCGCGGGCTACCAGGAAGCGCTCAAGGCTCTCGGCAAGGGTGCCGATCGCGATATGAGGATCGTCGAGGGCGTCGACTAGCCCGCCACCACCATTTCACGGGAGACCCCTATGCCGCGTTTGAAATTCGGCGCCTTTCTCGCTCCCCACCACCCGGTCGGCGAGCATCCGCTGCTGCAGTTCCGCCGCGATCTCGACCTCGTCGAACAACTCGACCGGCTCGGCTATGACGAGTTCTGGTGCGGCGAGCACCATTCGAGCGGCTGGGAAATGATCGGCTCGCCGGAAATGTTTCTGGCCGCGGCGGGTGAACGGTCGAAGCGCATCAAGCTCGCGACCGGGGTCATCTCGCTGCCCTATCACCACCCGTTCAACGTCGCGCAGCGCATGGTGCAGCTCGACTGGATGACCGGCGGCCGGGCGATCTTCGGCTCCGGCCCCGGCGCGCTCGCGTCGGATGCGCACACTCTCGGGATCGACCCGATGGTCCAGCGCGACCGCCAGGACGAGGCGATCGCCATCATCCGGCGACTGTTCAACGGCGAGCGGGTCACCGCGAAAAGCGACTGGTTCACATTGCAGGATGCGCAACTGCAATTGCTGCCGCTGCAGGAGGAAATGCCGTTTGCCGTCGCCTCGCAGATCAGCCCATCGGGCATGACCTTGGCCGGCAAGCACGGTATCGGCGTGATCTCGATCGGCTCGATGTCGAACGAGGGGCTCAACAGCCTGCCGACGCAATGGGGCTTCGCCGAGGCCGCCGCCAAGAAGCACGGCACGAAGGTCGACCGCAAGGACTGGCGGGTGCTCTTGAGCTGGCACATCGCCGAGACCCGCGAAAAGGCGCGCGCCGAGGCCCGCGAAGGCCTGATGCGCCACCACAACCAGTACGTCGTCGGAACCTTGCAGCGCCCGGACGCCAAGCCGTTCAACGATCCCGACGAGGCGGTCGACAAGGCCGCGTTCTCGCCGGGGGCCGCGGCAACGATCGGCACGCCGGATGATCTGGTGGCGCGGATCAAATCCGTGCTCGAGGTCAGCGGCGGCTTTGGCACCCTCGTCGGTTTTGTGCACGACTGGGCCAATCCGGAAAACACGATGCGCAGCTGGGACATGGTGGCACGCTACGTGGTGCCGGAGATCAACGGCTATCTCACAGGGCTGCACCAATCACAGCAATTCGTCGCCACCAACCGCGGCGTCTTCGACCGCGCCAAGGAAGCGATCATGGCCAAGGTTATGGAAAACGAGGCGGCGGTGGCCGCCCTCGCCGTGACGCGGGGGTCGCGGCTGGGCGATGTCGCTTCGGCCAGCAACGTTCCCGATCTCGATCAGGCTCGAGCGCAGGCCGGACGGCGGTGAGAGCGGGCATAGGAAAAGCTATGGCGCTGCTCATCGTCGATCTCGACAAGCGAATCGGCAATGCGAAGGCGTGGCGCGACACCTTTACGGAACAACTCCCGGATCTGGAAATTCGCATTTGGCCCGATCCGGGAGAGTTGGCGGATATCGAGTATCTCGCCTTTATGCACCCCGATTTTGACGCGCTGCCGGCATTCCCAAATCTGAAAGCCATGTTCAGCCGCTCGGCCGGCGTGGAGGCGTTTGTCAACCATCCCAAATTGCCGAAGGTCCCGCTCGGCAAAATGGAGCCGCCGGGCGGCGATCCGATGATGACCGAATACGTCATCATGCACGTATTGCGCTTTCATCGGGACATGCCCGGTTATCAAGCGGCTCAGGCTAATCGGGAGTGGCTGCGGACAAGGATTGTCCGGCCCGAGGAACGGCGCGTCGGGTTCCTCGGCTACGGCATGATGGCGAAACCACCAGCGCTGGTGTTGAAGTCGCTCGGATTCATGGTCTCGGCCTGGGTCCGGTCGCCGCGGGAGAAGGAGGAGGTGCCGGTCTTTCACGGCCGCGACCAGCTCGAGCCGTTCCTCAATCAGACCGATATCGCCGTCTGCCTATTGCCGCTGACGCGGGAAACCGAAGGTATCTTCTGCGCTCGCACCTTCGCCATGATGCCGAGAGGGGCGATGCTGGTGAATGTCGGGCGCGGCAAGCATGTGGTCGAGGAGGACCTGATCAAGGCGCTCGATTCAGGGCAGTTGTCCTACGCCGCACTAGACGCGCTGTGGCCCGAGCCGCTGCCGCCATCAAGCCCGCTTTGGCTGCATCCCAAAGTTACCGTGATGCCGCACGTGGCACGACGGCCGACCGTTCTTCAGCTGGTGACGGAGATTGCCGCCAACATCCGAAGCATCAAGGGGGGCGGGCGGTTGTTGCAGGAAGTCGACAAGACAATGGGATATTGATTCAGCGTTTTCGCTGGAAATTCGGCCGGGAACGCAACCTCGAGATTATTCGAACGTCACCTCGCGACCGGTATCTGACGCCTGCTTGATGGCATCGACCAGGCGGTGCA
>JGI26341J46601_10000351_pt1 | contig 14015 bp, 15 predicted proteins | sample BogFormECP12_OM3_FD_46601 | JGI IMG/M metagenome (IMG submission 46601) | reverse complement strand
GTGTTCGCGTCTGTGACGAAATTGAAGGGGCCCACACATGGGATGTTATGGGGCGGGGTACTACCTCGCGAGTGATCACGGATTTGAATCAACCGTGGGGCAGCTCCGAGACTTGCACCAGTTGTGGAAAATGTGTGCAGGTTTGCCCGACAGGCGCGCTATTCGAGAAAGGAAAATCCGTTGCTGAGATGGCAAAGCGACGCGAGTTTCTCCCATACTTGAAACTGATGCGACAACAAGCGAAATGAACAAACTAAGACTAGCGACAGCCTGGCTGGACGGATGTTCCGGCTGTCACATGTCAGCGCTCGACATGGATGAACGCTGGATTGAATTGGCCGATTTAGTGGACCTGGTCTATGGACCGCTAGTCGACGCCAAAGAGTTTCCGGAGAGTGTTGATGTTGTGCTAGTCGAAGGTGCGGTTAGCAGTGAGGAGGACTTGGAGAAAATCCAAACAATTCGCTCGCGGGCAAAAATACTCGTGTCCCTTGGGGACTGCGCCGTGACGTCCAACGTGCCGAGTATGCGAAACAGGTTTCCGGTATCTGTCATTGAGCGTCGCTCGTATATCGAAAACGCTCAGCTGAATCAGCAGGTGCCGCGGCAAATAGTTCCGCGCTTGTTGCCTAAGGCACGTCCGATACATGAATTTGTGGCGGTAGACGTATTTGTTCCGGGGTGCCCACCCTCGGCTGACACCATCTACTTTGTGTTAACTCAATTGTTGGCCGGAACGACACCAAACCTGACTGACAAGACTCGCTTCGGAGCGTAGCGCACCATGGTCAAACAAATTGTCATCGATCCGGTGACCCGCATCGAAGGTCACTCAAAAATTACCATTCAATTGGATGACGCGGGCGAGGTGCAGGAAGCTCTTTTCCATGTAACGCAGTTTCGCGGATTCGAAAAATTCTGTGAAGGTCGCCCCTTTGCTGAGATGCCATCGATTACGGCCAGAATCTGCGGCATCTGTCCGGTCAGCCATTTGATGGCATCGGCAAAAGCCTGCGATGCCCTCCTGGCCGTGCAGATTCCATCCACTGCCACCAAGCTCCGACGCATAATGAATCTTGCGCAAATCGTGCAATCCCACGCCCTGAGCTTCTTCCATTTGTCGTCACCCGATCTGTTATTCGGTATGGATAGCGATCCGGCAAAACGCAACATTCTTGGGATACTTGGGGCGTATCCGCAACTTGGCAGGGATGGAATTATTCTCCGCAAGTTTGGCCAGGAAATTATCGAGATGCTTGGCGGTAAGCGCATTCATCCAGCTTGGGCAGTCCCGGGCGGGGTGAGCGAGCCGTTATCTGAAGAAAAGCGGGACCGGATCTTGGCGATGCTCCCCGAAGCGCTCGCTTTGATCGAGCGGACGTTATCGTGGTTCAAGGGAATACTTGAACAGTTCAGGGATGAGATCCGCATTTTCGGAAATTTTCCGAGTCTGTTTATGGGGCTGGTCACACCGCACGAGCCGGGGAGCCACAATGCCCTTGTCGAACATTATGACGGAGTCCTGCGATTTGTGGATGCATCCGGTAACATCGTTCTGGACGGGGTGGAACCGACGAAATATCAGGACTACCTGGCGGAGGCTGTCGAGCCGTTTTCTTATCTGAAATCTCCCTTCTTTAAGCCCTCCGGATATCCCGAAGGCATGTATCGAGTGGGTCCGCTGGCACGATTGAACATTGTTGATCGCTGTGGTACGCGAAAGGCGGACGCCGAATGGACCGAGTTTCGAGCGCTTCGGCGAGGTGTGATATTAAGCTCCTTCCACCAGCATTACGCGCGTCTCGTGGAGATCCTGTACGGCATCGAANGAATTGAACAGATTTTGCACGAGCCGGACATCCTCGACAAACATGTCCGTGCTGTTGCCGAACCCAACCGATTCGAGGGCGTTGGAGTTGCCGAAGCGCCGCGCGGGACACTTTTCCACCATTACACGATCGACAAGTACGGATTGATAAAGTCGGTCAACCTTCTCATTGCAACCGGGCATAATAACCTGGCAATGAACCGCAGCGTCAAGCAAGTCGCGCAGCATTATGTCAAAGGCTCGCGGTTACAGGAGGGGATGCTTAACCGAGTTGAGGCAGTCATTCGCTGTTTTGATCCCTGTTTGAGCTGTTCCACCCATGCAATCGGCCGGATGCCGCTTCATATTGAACTCCTCGGCCCAGGTAAGGAATTGCTCGACGAGATTAAGAGCAACTGAAATGCCGGGGACACTGATCATTGGATACGGAAATCCGCTTCGCGGGGATGACGGCCTGGGATGGCAGGTTGCCNGTGAACTCGCCAAGTGCGTTGACGCGTTGATAAGCGTGNTGGCGGTCCAACAACTAACACCTGAGCTGGCCGAGCCGGTCAGCGACGCAGATTTAGTAATTTTTGTCGATGCTTGTTGCGACGGAGAGCCGGGCAGCTGGCGATGTGAATCGATTAGACCGGGGTCGGAGAGGTCTCAGGTGTACGCACATTACTTTACCCCGGCAAGCCTGCTTGGATATGCAAATGCTATCTTCAATGCTAGCCCCACCGCTTTGTTAATCTCGGCTGCCGTCGGCTCCTTTGATTACGGCGAAGTGTTAACTCCGAGCGTTGCGGCAGTCGTGCCTCAGATGGTTCGTTTCATCTGCAAAACATTGGAAGAATCCCGGAATAGTTCTCCTCAGTCGCCGAGATTGCANAACGTCGAAGCGTCATGCAATCTGTGAGCTAAACGACGCGATTAACCAGTTGACGTTGGTCTCAGGAAGATGGATAACGTCGAAGAATCATGACGAGCTGTTCGATCGGCGTGCAAGGCGGGCCGATCCAGGAAATGTAAATGTCTCTGAATCTGGCCCGCCACCACGCACGTTGGTCGAAGAAGTTGGCCGTTGACAGACAACTATACGCGGTGAAAAAATCATTCGCCCATTATGAGCCGGTACATCCTAATCTTTTTAGCGTTGCCGTTGTTCGAATGGTCGACGCTTCTTGCGCAAGAAGTCAATACTCGAAACTACGTGGTCGGCACGTACGACGCGACCATCAATGAAGCTCGGATCGCCGAAGTGAGAGCTTGGCGCTACTGGCTAAAGAATAGAGTCCGTTTGGGGGAAAGAGGGCATTACCTTGCAATCACCGCTGCTACACTAATGCCTGGTGATATAGTTGAGGTGTTGTGGCATAATATGATCAACACACAAACGGGCGCAGGGTTTCTATTACCCAGCGCGTGGAATCCAGGCCGAATGCACTGCGTTATGATATATGATACCCAGAGCGCGAGATTTGCGACCGATCACGGCTTCATTGTGATCGAGACCCCTCACCGCGGAACGCTGGCCCGGTTCGGCGATTATATCGCGCTCTATATCGACACCGGATCATTCTGGTAGAGGTTTCCAGAACCGGAGGGGTCATCGTGGCTCTTGGCAAGACTCGGGAACAGATCGATGCGTAGATCAATGAAGACCCGTTGCGGAGAATTCTGCCGTCATCACTTTTGGCTAAGCGCATCGCGGTGCTGCAACGCCAGCTGCGCGATCACCTCGGCGGCACGAGCCCAGTCCAACCGAGCAGTGTTGAGCGTCACGTCGTAGAGGGTCGGGTCGTCAATCTCAGAGTTGAAGTAGCGTCTTACGTAGCGGCGTCGTGCGTGGTCATGTTCCCTGACGAACTTTGCCGCTTCAGGTTCGCTCAGCTGGTAGTATTCGGCGGTATGCCGAATNCGCGTCGCAAGCGGCGCCACCAGCCGNACGTGATATACGTATGGCAGGCGTGCGGTGATGACGTTGGCGCCGCGCCCTACCAGGATGGTGCGGCCTAAGCCAGCCAGTCGAAGGATGGTTCGGGTCGTGTGTTGCACCAGTGTCCAGGCCGACGGATGAAGCCCAAGGACTTCTTCCACAATCGCCTCAACTGGGAGGAGCCGAGCGTCCTCGGTCATGAACTGATCCAGTTTGGGGGGCAGCTTGTGATCCTCTAAGACATGCTTGGCCAAGTTGGCGTCGAAGACGGCCCAGGGGCTCGTGGCCGGCGTCTTTTCGGCGGCGGTCAACCGCTGGCCCAGCAGTTCGGCGATCGTTCTCCCGCCAGCGCCTACCTCACGTGAGATGGTGATCGCAAGCGGCTGCGGTTCGCGGGCGGTTTCTGAGAGCGCCGCCTGGGATTGCAGGTAGCTGCCGAAAACGTCAACTTTCATAAGTAATTGGGGGGTGCTTTTCCTTCCTTGATTAAGAGCTTAAGGTAGCGAAGCTGAACATTTCGGCAAGGTAGACGCTTCAGAACTACCCTTTCCGTGTACCTTAGTTTTGATATCACCCTGCATGACGATCCCGACGATGGTCGGCCGGCCGGAATATCGTGGCACGGCCAGTGGCTTCGCCTACGTCTTCGTCAAGCTGCCCTCCTTCCTGGCTATCTTCCTGTTTCCGGCCCTGTTCATCGCCATCGGCCAAGCGGCGGCCACGCTCTTCGTGGCGATCTTTGCTCTGATAGGCGTGCTGGCGGCGATATTCATCCTGCCGGAGGTGTATGGCTTCGAGCAGGACTCGGAGCCGGCTCGACCCCGGCGCGCCATTACAGCCAGCTTGACCCGCCTGGAAATCGTCGGATCGATCGCTGCGCATCCGCTCGACGAAAAAGTATGAACGTTTCCCTAGTTGTCATTGTTTTCCTCGCGTTTCCGTTTCTTTGGATAGCGACTTTTGCAGATAAGCGATCTTTTGATCTGGCGGTTAAGCTCAGAGAGGTTATCGAGGAAATCCTTGAATCTCTTACGGAATGGGAGAGCAGTAAATTGACTGTGATAAAAATGCAGGCTTTCAATGCCTACGCTCCCAATCTAGAAAATAAATTAGGGCTAATACGAGGGTATTTAATCATTCGTTTTGTAGCTGGACTTCCACGAAAGAAGAACATTCGTGCAGCCTGCGCAATACTGCCGGAATTCTACAGGTGCATATGGTATGATCCACCGGAGTTGCGCTACCGAGCCCAAGTCCTTGCGATAGAGCTAAAAAGACTCTTGAAGTAAAGTCTGTTCTTATTTGGGAAAGTAGCACCGGAACAATTCAGCCCGAAGCAGAAGGAAGCTTATGACTACATCCTGCAAGAGCGTGGCATGTGTCCGGGCCCTTACCGGATATGGCTTCAGAACCCGGAGCTGCTGAAAGCGATGACGCCTATCGGAGTCTATTACCAGAAGAAACTGCGGATCTCCAGGCAGGAACATGAAATCGTCACGAACTGCATCAACGGCAAATGGGCGACAGCCGGCTATTCCAATAAGGAGCATGAGGAGATCGCTGAGAAAGCGGGCCTGCCTGCTGAAAAAGTGCAGGCTTTGATCGCGGGCTTGCCCACGAACTTCGAGGACCCGCGACAGCAGGTCATCTATGAGATCACCCAAACTCTCATTGCATCTCGACGTGTCCCACAAGGGCTTTATCAGCGAGCAGTTGATTTGCTTGGGGACGCTGGGCTAACAGACGTGACGGTCCTTATCGGATACTTCACATCAGTTTCGATGACGCTGGCTGTTTATGACGTTCCCGCGGGAGCGTCCGACTACAGCCCCTACAAGTGAAATTCCGGAGGACATTGTGACAGAAGAGCTTCCTCCCGCGCGGCTTCCGCTCGTCGACAATATTAGCGAGACCTTTGACAAGCTGCCGCCGATCAACCTGTTTCGCGCGGCAGCGAATGCCAAAACGCTGTAACCCGCCTTCATTCAGTACATGTACCTGCTGTTCAAGCCGTTGGAGCTGGACGGTCGGATTGAGCGCCTTATCGTTCTTTGCGTCGGCAAGCTCTCGGATTGTATCCCCAGCAAAGCCGGGTGAACAAGTGGAACCGGCGCTACTTTTTACGTTCGACAAGTCCCCGATAAGCATGGTGGAACCGGAACCGGATGTGTTCTACCTGTGCGTCTGTGACGGATACGTAACGCACGCATCGGCGTCTATATCGGATCGATCTACGCGGCTGGAAGCCCAACCAAGAGATTCATCCAGAGCTTGTCCTTACCTTTCCGTCTCCAGTTCGCGCTCTCAATGGGAGTTGCCTAGTGGGCCCTAGAACCATTCTTATCGCCGACTGTTTCGCAAGTATGATTTGGCGAGTTGATCTCTCTGAGAATGGGCGGAGTGCGTCCGCATCCATTTGGCTCAAGCATTACAGCATGCTCTACCATCCAGGCGAGTTGAAGCCCGAGCAGCCGGGAGTGAACGGCCTGCGTTTCTCGAAAAGAAGTTCCTATGTTTACTACACTTCCACAGTGCTCAAGCTCTTCATGCGGGTGCGAGTGGACCGCGAAACTCTCGCGCCGCTCGGTATTCCGGAGTATCTGGGTGGAGACAAAATGATGGACGACTTTTGTCTCGATGAAGATGCCGGAGTCGCGTATGTGACGACTCACCGTGAGAACACAATTGATCGGATGTCTTTGGAACCAGATCGCCACGAAGAGAGAGAAATCATAGCTGGGAGCCCCTTCGATAAGGAACTTGTAGGGCCATCGAGCGGAGCGTGGGGACGTGAGGCCGGAGAGATGGGTCGCGTCGCATTCTTCACAACGGACGGTGGAACTACAGCTCTTCCGCCGGACGGCATTCTCAGGCCGGCAAAGATTCTTCGGGTGGAGCTGTGGCACTGAGACGACTCAAACGATCTTCAAGTTCGTCTGAATAAGGTTGGAAGACTCTAAAGAGAATTAAGATTTACGCTGAACTAGGTGGACACTCTGCCATCCTCAGTGATCGGGCAGAAGAACGAGTAGGAGCAAGCTTGTTCGTAACCTGTAGCCTGGCGTTGCGGATAAACAGCCGCAAAATTAAGGATATGTTTGAGGTAGAGCTTACTTTCTCCGCAAACCTGGCGGTATTCCTTCACCGAGACTTACGCGCCCACAATCTCGTACGGCGCATTCTAGCGGAGAAGACGGCGGTGAAGGATGTCATCGAGGCGTGCGGGGTGCCGCATACAGAGGTGGATTTGATTGTCGCCTCTCAAGGACGCCGGGACGAACGGCATGCGGTCGATTTAGGTTGGCCAGTTCAAATGTCCGTGCAGCTGGAAACCTTCGGAGTACCCGCGCCCGCGAATGTTTTGTCGCAAGCTCCGCGACTTCAGGTGAGGCACTGGAGCCGCTTTGTCGCCGACGGACACCTCGGAAAGCTCGCGCGCAATCTCCGACTGCTTGGCCTCGACNCCGNGTATGAACGAGACGCCGAAGATCGCCAATTGCTCGAAATTATGGCCACCGAAAACCGCGCATTACTCACCCGCGACCGCCGCCTGCTCATGCACTCGGTTGTCCGTCACGGCTATTGTCCGCGAAGCGCAGAGCCAGAGGAGCAGACTCGTGAAGTGCTCGGACGCTTTGGACTGACCTGCGACTCAGGTCACCTTGCACCTTACACCCGTTGTCTTCGCTGCAACGCGCTGCTCCAGTCAGTGTCGAAGTCCGCGGTGCTCGATTTACTCTCTGGCGAGCCACTCACGTTGCGCTACTATCACGAATTTCGGCGTTGCACAGGCTGCGGCCGAATTTACTGGCCCGGCACCCACTTCGGAAAACTCGACTCACGATTGAGACGCCTGACGCGGTGCGTTGATTTGCTAAATCCTGGCTGAAAATCCTTTCGACTTCGCCCAGATGGCGGCCAAGCTCGCGAAGAGTGATCCCGGCGTGGCGTTGACCCATCAGGTCGCCTACAATCGCTTGCTTTAGGAAATTTTTGTGACTGGGTTGGGTACCATGCGTTTCGAACAACGAGGATCGGTTCATCAGAGAAATCGGAGCCTATTTGGCAGGGTCTGCAATGGAGCTTTGGCAACTTTCGAACAGCTTCCCTGGGTTGGGCGACGTTTGGATGTCACCAGCCTCCTTGCCATCGCCGAGCGGCAGACGGGCCTAAGCGATTTTGGTGATTGCCGCTTCTTGGAGCCGATGGCGTTTCTGTTCGAATCTGTTGAGCGCGAAGCCAAATTGAATGCGCTTGGGCGATTCGTATTCTATCAGCATATTATTCAGCTGCTACGCAACGGACTTTACCTGCAACGGGATTGGAAAATCGACAGGAGGATTTGCCGCCGAAAAATCTGCAAGCCGGTTTTCATAACCGGATTGCCCCGCACCGGCACCACCTTACTGCACGGGCTGCTCACTCAGGACCAGGAAGTTTTCTCGGCCCCTTTAACGTGGGAAGTGATGTACCCTTCGCCAGCTCAAGGTGACACTCGCCGTCGAATCGAGAGGGCGGAGCAGAACCTGAATTGGTTCGATCGATTGGTTCCAGCGCTTCGGGCCATCCATCCAGTTTCGGCGGAACTTCCTCAGGAATGCGTGGCGATTATGAGTCATTGCTTTCTGAGTCAAGAATTCGACACCATGTTCGATCTACGGGAATACGAGTCGTGGTTGGAAGAACAAGACCACCGCTCGGTATACGCATTCCACAAGCAGTTTCTTCAGCACTTGCACCCTGGATCTCCGGAGCGCCGTTTCGTCCTCAAAGCCCCGGCCCATCTTAATTCACTTGAGGCGATCTTTGCGGTCTATCCGGATGCAAAGATTATCCATACTTATCGTCATCCTTTACAGGTCCTTCCTTCTTTTGCGAACCTGAATTTTACTCTAAAGTGCGCATTCAGTCGCGACATGGATCCATTCGAAGCGGGGTCGGGCGTAGTAGAATACTGCTTGCGAAATCTGCAGAAATTCTTTGCCAGCCGCGACCGCCTTGAAGCGAGTTGCACGACGGATATTTCCTATGCCGACCTGGTCCGAGACCCTATCTCGGTCGTTAGCCAGATTTACACCGAGCTCGGCGAACGGCTGACGTCGGACGCCGAATCGAGGATGGTAAAATTCCTCAGTGAAAATCCCCAAGCAAAATGGGGACGTCACGTGTATTCGGCGGCGGCCTTCGGCCTAAACGCGCCCGCGATCGAGGAACAGTTCCGTTTTTACACAGAGCGGTTTAACATGGCTTCGCCATTGTCAGAGGTAACGTTCTCAAAGTGAGGCGGACACTAACCTGGCCTGAACTTCTCATCCGGCCCAGGCCGGATGAAAGCGTATGCGGTTAGGGAGGCTATAAAATTGTGGAGCCCCCGCCAGGTGTCTTGGTTACGTCTCTGCCAGAAGGAGCCGCAACCGTGACAGTGAATGGTTCCAACTACCGTGAATTTGGCAAATTTGGTATCGGCCATTCTACAGCGGAAGCGACGTAGTCTACCAAACGGTCCCCAACCCGACTGGTTAGGAGCCTCACGCATTTGCGGGTAGCGTGAAATGAAATGTCGCGCCGCGCTCTTTGTTGTTCGTGGCTGATAGCTTGCCGCGATGAGCGGAGATAATGCTGCGGCAAACAGCGAGGCCCAGCCCCATTCCATGAGTTTTCGTCGTGAAAAAAGGCTCAAAGATGCGCTCCATTTTTTCGGGCGGGATTCCACAACCCCGGTCAGTTACCGATACGCAGACTTCTCCGCTATCCAGATACTCGGTGCGCACGAGAAGTCTGCGTTCAATCGGTTCGACCCCAGCCATCGCGTCGCAGCCGTTCACGACGAGGTTGAGCAGCACCTGCTGGAGTTGTACGTCATCGCCGGCGACCGCAGGCAGATGCGGTGCGAATTGGACATCCACGGCGACATTTTGATTCGCTAAGTCGCTTCGCAGCAGCTTGAGGACGCTCTCCACCAATTCATTCACATCTACCGGTTCAAGTTGTACCTCGCCTTTCTTCAGCAGCGAGCGCATCCGGTGAATGACTTCCCCGGCACGCCACCCATCCTGGCGTATATCGCTGAGAATTGCCCCAAGCTCGTCTAGATCCGGCGGATGCTTTTTGAGGAANATCTCCGCCGCTTCGGCGTTGCTATGGATCGCGCCTAGCGGCTGGTTCANTTCGTGCGCGATCGAGCCGGCGAGTTCAACCAGCAACGTCAAACGCGAGAGGTNGGCAAGATCGTTGCGCTGTCGTGCCGCTTCCAGTTCAGTCTCTCTNCGCTGGGTGATATCNATGATAGAGGCCAGCGCAAAAAGACCCTCCGAAGTATGGATTGGGTTGAGGNTGATTTCGATTCGAACCTCACTGCCATCTTTTCGACGCCCGAAGAGTTCGCGCCCGACCCCCATCGCACGGGCTTTGGGATCGGCAAAATAACCGGTGCGATCCTGTGGGTGCTGAGAGCGAAACCGCTCGGGGACAAGCATCTCCACGGGACGCCCAACAAGGTCTTGACGAGCGTAGCCAAAGACTGCTTCAACCTGTGCGTTCGCCAGAGCGATCTTGCCCTCGGCACTCACCATGATCATCGCGNTNNGGGCAGCTTCCACCACCAAGTCGAAACGCTCTTCCGCCTGCTTGCGCAGCGTGATGTCGTGTGACGCGCCGCGCATGCGGACAGGCTTTGTGCCGTTAAATTCGACGCGGCCGCGGGCGGCGATCCAACGTGTCTCCCCCGTTGGCAATACGATGCGGTACTCTCTTTCATACTCGCCGGCGCCGCTCACCGCCTCGGCCACCGCCTCACGGACAGCATCGCGGTCCTCCGGATGCAGCGTATCCAGGAAGCGTTTCAAGTTGATCTTTTCCGATTGGGCCACACCGTACAGCGCACGTCCTTTGTTCGTTGTCCAAATCTCGTCTCGCGGGATGTCCCACATCCACATGGCCAACTCTGCGGCGCTAGCTGCCAAGCTCATTTGTTGCTCGGTCTCGCGCAACGCCGTCTCGCTGGCCTGCAGTTGACGGGCGAGTCGTGCCGTGCGCACGACGTCCGATCCTAATTGGTAGCTCATCGCCGCCAGAATGGGTAAAAAGGAGAGGCTGATCAGATAGGGCGACTGGATAAGGCCCGCTTCCACTAATGCCGAGTGCCCGGCTGCCACCAAAATGAAGAATGCCATGCTGCCGCCAACGACTACAGCACGGCGGCGCTCACTGCGGTTACCCCGACGCCATAGGGTAATAGAGGCGTCCACCACGAACACCAGGAGCAACAGCGAACTCAGTTCGGAAACTTTTACCCGGGGACTTTCCATCCCTTGGGCGACCGAAATCGTCTCTCCTCCCAAGGTCAGGTGCCGCAGGCCGGTGATCTGTTTGTAATTGGCATTCGGCATGGAGAAAAAGTTGATGATCAGGTCCAGTAGCCGCAGGCCGCACGCGGCGTAGCCAAGCCACGGTCGCCCGGCGCTGAAATATAGCCGCACAAAACCAACGATCGAAACCGCCAAGAAAAATACGGGNAAGTGTGCCCACCAAATCAGCTTACCGAATTGCTCGCGGCTCTGCGCGTGCATTAGNAGCAGTTCACACATGGCGATCGCTGCCACCGACATGGCTGCCACCGAGAACAGGAGATGCGCGCGTTGGGCGGATTGCTGCAACCAGACGAGCAGATGGATGACCGCAAGGGTGAGACACGCGGATACTACCATGGACCAGGCGATGGTAATCCAACTCATGGAACGGCTGTGGATATGCCTCCCTATAGCAGAATGCCAGGCCGTAGCCCACCAAATACAGAAGCGTGCTCTCTAATGCGAATTCTTGGCAAGACTTTGCCAATCAGTGGTGGACAGAAGTTACTGGTCGAACTAGAACGGGACCAACAAATCTGCGGAATGAGTCACATGCCGGTTTCACCGTTCCGGCGAGCCACCGCAAAGAGGAGAAAGCCGCATGAGCCACGAAGCCGCCAACCCGCCTCAGAGCGAGAATGAGTCTCAGCACGCGCCGATCATCTATTTGGTGGATGACGACCCCTCTTTTCTCCGCGCTTTGTCCCGCCGTCTCCGGGCTGCAGGTTACCAAGTCGAAACCTTTGGTTCGGCGGAGCAATTCCTCAGCCGACCCCCTTCGGAAGCCGCTGGCTGCGCGGTGCTCGACCTGCAGATGTCGGGACTCAGCGGTCTGGAGTTGCAAGAAGCGCTCGCTCAGGCCGAAGAAATTCTGCCGGTGGTCTTTCTCACAGGCCACGGCGACGTTTCCTCCTCGGTGCGCGCGATGAAGAGAGGTGCAGTGGATTTCCTCACCAAGCCAGTGCGGGGAGATGAGCTGCTCGAAGCGGTGCAGCGGGCACTGGCCCGGCACGCCACCGAGCAGGAAACGCAGCGCCAGAAGCGGGAATGGCGCGCTCGCTACAAACGCCTGACGCCACGCGAGTGCGACGTATTTGCGCTCGTGGTAAGCGGCCTGGCGAATAAGCAGATAGCCGACGTGCTCGGCATCGTCGAGCGCACGGTCAAAGAGCATCGCGGTCGGGTGATGGAAAAAATGGGTGTCCAATCGCCGGCTGAGTTGGGGCGGGCAGTCGAGTGGCTAGGCGAGCTGCTCCAGGGTACAACCGCTCTCGGCAAGGCGCAATGGGAGAAGACGCGAAGCTAATACGCTGTGTGTGTGGGGCGGCGCTCAGTCCGTTCGCGCTCCAGATACCGTCCTAAGGGACAATACGCGATTGACCGGCAGGTGTGCGATAGTGAGGTCGTTCGCCCCAAGACATGCCGGTAAGCAAATACACCGTCGCGATCGTCGAGGACGACGCAAGCTTCCGCCGCGCCGTAGAACGGTTGCTGCGTGCATCAGGGTTTGAGGCGCACACCTTTGCATCCGCGGAGGAATTCCTCGGGAGCGCTGCGCCCGAGTCGCACGCCTGCCTGATCGTCGATCTTCAGCTGCCCGGGATGTCGGGTTTCGAGTTATTCGACCAGCTTACCGCGTCCGGTCAGCCCCGGCCGGCGGTCTTTATCACCGGACAGGATGCGGACAGCGTGCGAGAGCGAGCGTCCCGGATTCCGGACAGTGTCTATCTGCGCAAGCCATTTGCCGGCACGGTGCTGGTGGAGTCCCTGCGTTCGATGCTCAGGCGCAGCGGCTCCCCGGCGGACGGCTCCAGGACATGAGTCCAGTAGTGATCTGTCGGCTCTGCGCGCTGGATCGGCTGATCAACTCGCGCGGCTTAAGCCTCTTGTGCACATCGTACTTTGGTCCAATTGTGACCGGTCGCCGCGCAGCTTTATTATAATTTCAGGCTTGAAACGATGCCTATGATTTCTGGATCTTCTACTGATTAGTGGGGACGAAATTATTGAATATTTTGAAGAATATGCGGGATACGGCGCAATTTAAAATACCCCAGCAGCGAAGTCCTCTTCCATGGAGAGGAGGTTTGCAAACATTAGGCGATAATATTAGCCGGCAGCTCTGGTTGCTCGAAAGCGAAGCGATGTGCGCCGACGCGCGGCGCAGGACGCGCTTGGAAGATTTCGGGGACCCGCCGATTGATCCTGCGCTGAGCATCCTCGTAAAAAGCCTGGAATTCGAGGCAGACCTGCACCCCCTCGGACGGTTTCTAATGCGGGTTCATTTGCGAGAGTTGCTCGAAACTCGATTGCAGTTGACACAGGCATGGAACAGGCGGTCGAAGTTGTTGGATGCCTCGGTAATTAAACGGCCCATTTTCATTACCGGTATGCCTCGAAGTGGTTCCACTTTTCTCCACGAACTGCTGGCAGAAGACCCGGACAATCGGGCNCCGCGCGTTTGGGAAGTNATGTTTCCCNTGGCGCCTGACAGGGATCAGCCAAAAAAAGTGGATCCGCGGGTGCGGAAGGCAGAGGCTTGTCTGTGGTGGTTTCGACGGCTCGCTCCCGGCGCGGATNCTGTCTACCCGATGCGCGCGAGGACGCCGCACGAGTGCGTGTCGATCCATAGTTACACGCTGATGTCCGAAGAATTCATCTCGACCTGTCGTGTCCCGACCTACGAGGCGTTTTTGCATGCAGCGGATCTTGGGCCTGTATACCGCTGGCAGAAGCGGTTCCTCCAACATTTGCAGTTAGGGTGTCCGAACAGGCGGTGGGTTCTGAAGTCTCCCGACCANGTGTACGGCCTGGACAAACTGCTGACANCCTTCCCGGACGCAGCAATCATCCAGACGCACCGCAATCCAGTCGACGTGTTGAAATCGCAGATTCAACTGACCGAGGTTTTGGAGGC
>JGI26341J46601_10000350_pt1 | contig 14042 bp, 12 predicted proteins | sample BogFormECP12_OM3_FD_46601 | JGI IMG/M metagenome (IMG submission 46601) | reverse complement strand
GCGGACGCTGCAGCCGCAGCTGGGGCAGGCCTATCTCAAGGACGTGCGGGGGAACACCAATGCCTCTACGTCTGCCTAATTCCTCCTGCAGTGCGGTTTCGCAGGAGAATACGGTGCCACAGTGTGGGCCGCTTCGCGGTTTCTCCTTGATGCTCCTGCGCGCTGCCACTCTCGCAATTCTGTCACTCCCGAACTTGGCAGTGGCGCAGACGACCGCCGAAATCCCTNCGGGGAGCAGCACACCAGACAACCTTCAGACGCGCATTGGGCCCCTCGAATTCAAGGACGGCGCGCCGAGCAGAGAGACCGTCGAAAAGGTCTATGACAACCTCGACTTCACGCACGCCTCCGAGACATTTCTGAATGCTTTTCGGGGCGCCTCCCTCGTCGCCGCCCGCAAGGGCTTCATCAGCGCGGGCGTTGAAGACAACTCGATCATGATCTTCACGGAGTTGATGGATTCGAAATCGCTGTTTCTCACTGGTAACGCCGACACGGTCTATTTCTTCGGCTTCCTGGACCTCACCAAGGGGCCGATCGTGGTTGAGACTGTGCCGCTGTCGCTAGGCACCTTCGACGATATGTGGTTCCGCTGGGTCATCGACTTCGGCCTACCGGGCCCGGACCGGGGCGAGGGCGGACAATATCTGCTCGTGCCGCCCGGTTACACCGGCGACCTGCCCGACAGCGGCTTCCACGTGGCGCGATCGCGCACCACGCGAGTACTGCTTTTGGGCCGGTCCTTCCTCGACAACAACGACCCGAAACCCGCAGTGGAGCTGATCAAGAAAACGCTCAAGATCTACCCGTACCAGCCCGGCGGCTTCGGCACGAGTATCGCCACGGGACTCGATGGCAAGGTTCCGTTGCTGCGGTCCCCCGATGGCAAGCTGGACTGGGCATTCCTGCGGCCGCAACCGCCGGCGAAGTTCGTCGAAGTGAGCGGGAAGTCATTCAACACGATTCCGCCCAACGACTACAGCTACTTCGACACCATCAACGAGTTGGTTCAGGAGGAGCCAGCGGACGCCATGGACCTGGAGGTCATGGGTTCGCTCGCCGCCATTGGCATCGCAAAGGGCAAGCCGTTCGCGCCTGACGCACGCATGCGCGGAATTCTGACGGATGCGGTCGCAACAGCGAACGCGACGGCACGAGCGCTGGTCTTCAATCCGCGCGAATCCGAGGGCTTCCACTACTACCCCGGCTCGGCGTGGCAGAACTCGCTGTGGGTTGGTGGCTACGAGTTCGAGACGCCGCCGCCGCAACTGAGTTCAGACGGCGCCAGCAAACCCTACCCGCCGACCGGCGCGCGCACTCTCAACTCGCGCACGGCGTGGTTCTACTACGCCACCGGCATCACGCCGGCCATGATCATGCGCTTGCCTGGCATCGGGTCGCAATACGTGTGGGCATTCACAGACGCGGACAAGAACTACTTGGATGGCTCGAAGACCTACAAGGTCACGTTGCCGCCGAACATCCCGGCCGAGAAGTTCTGGTCGCTCACACTCTACGACAATCAAAGCCGTTCGATGCTCCAGACGCCGCAACGCTACCCCCGCGCCGGCAGCCAAAGCTATCCGACTCCGGCTGCGTTGGCGAACCCCGATGGCTCCACGACCGTGTATTTCAGCGCGACCAAGCCCGCTGGCGTCAAAGACGGCAACTGGATTCAGACAGTGCCGGACAAGAGCTTCAACGTCATGCTCCGCCTATACAGCCCGCTCGAAACATTTTTCACAAAGCAGTGGAGGCCAAGCGAGGTTGAACTGGCGAAGTGAGCGCCGGAATCACCCGGAGCGGGTCCATGAAAACGATCGGTATTCGAATCCTGCTCAGCACGGCCACATCGCGGTATCGCAAGTCAATGAAGTCCAACGTGCCGACATGCTTGCTCGGCTGCTCTCTGGCCGCTCTGTCGTTCGCGGCGGCAGCGCAAATGCCATCGTCATCGAGTGATGCGGCAGCGGACGATGCAGAGAGGCGGGTGCTTTCTGTCGAGGAGCTAGTGAAGCTCAAGCAGAACCCGGTGAGCGGGCTGAAGCAGGTCTTGTTCGAAGCCAACGTCAACCCGAACTATCCCGAGTCCGGAAAGACTCAGGGCATTTATTCGTTGCAGGTCGTCTGGCCGTTCTCGATCAATGAGGACTATCGACTCATTACGTACACGATCGTGCCTCAGTTCAGCGTGCCTGGGCCACCTGGCGAGAGCACCATCAACGGACTCGGCGACACGCTGATCAATCTGTTCGCGACACCGAAAAAGGCCGGCGCACTGGTGTGGGGCGCCGGCCCCTCCATTCTGTTGCCAACCCGCGGCGATCCAGCGCTCGGCAGCAACCGCCTGGCCCTCGGTCCGGCTGGCTTGATTTACTACGAGCAGAAGGACTGGAGCGCCGGTCTGGTCTTGCAAAACGCCTGGTCACTCGGCGGAGGCTCAGGCGTGAACAAGGTCAACGCCTTGGGTGCGCAATACCTTCTCAGCTACAACCTCCCGGACGGATGGTCCCTCTACAGCAACGCGACGATCACGTCGAATTGGACCAAGGAACCAAGCGAACGCTGGACTGGGCCGGTGGGGGGTGGCGTCGGCAAGCTGTTCTTCGCCGGCAAGCAGCCGATCAGCATATCGCTACAGGGGTTCTATAACGTCGTCACTCCGACCGGCGGGCCGAACTGGTCGCTCAGTTTCCAGCTCGCGTTTCTGTTCGCCGCACCACGATAACAGCGCGAGATTAGCGGTTCACGATTCACTCAAGAGAACGGAGAACCGACGCAAAGCCCTCTGTTTCTCCTGTTCTAGTTCCGGAAGCCAAGTCCAGGAAAACCAAATCCATGACATCCCCTCGCACACCAAACCTCCTCGCCGCCGCGCTCGCTGCCACGCTCGTATTCACGGCCGCACAGGCGCAGCAATCGCTGCAGGTTCCAATTCCGAAATCGGCTGCCGAAGTATCTGGCCCGGTGTCCGGCACCTTGATGACCAACGAATATGTCCAGATGGTCGGACGCACGGCCTACTTCTGGGGTTATCCGATCGTCGCCACCAGCAGTCGCCGCGATGCGTTCGCCAAGGCACCCGAGCGCATCTACCTTGGCGGGTTCTTGCCCATGGCCCCCATTGGCGAACTGACGATGCTGCACGACTACATCAGCCCGGAGCAAACCTTCATCGTTTGCCCCAACCAGGACGTGGTCTACGGCGGGGGGTTTGCCGCGCTGGACAAGGAGCCGATGGTGTTCCAGGTGCCGGACTTCGGCAAACGCTTCTGGGTCTATCCGATCTACGACAACCGCACCAATGAAATCGGCAGGATCGGCCAGCAATACGGCACCAAGCCCGGCTTCTACATGATCGTCGGACCGAACTGGAAGGGTAAGGTCCCTGCGGGCATCACCGCCATCGTGCGCTCTTCCACGGACCTGGCGTTTCCCATTCCGCGCATTCAGCTAAACGACACAGCCGAGGACAAGAAGGCCATCCAGGCACCGCTCAGCAAAGTGATGTTCTATCCCCTGAGCCAGTTCGACGGAAAGATGAAGTCCACGGACTGGAGCAAGATTCCTTCGGTCCCGGTGCCTGCGGGTCCGCCCAACAAGTGGGTGAACCCGGAGACCTACTTCGAGCAGCTGCCCGCGATGCTGAAGCAGGTGCCGGCGTTGCCGGGCGAAGAAGCTCTTTACGCTCAAATCAGCGCGGTGTTCGAGGCGGCTGCAAAAGACCCGGCCATCAAGCAGGCCTTGGTTGAATCCTTTGTCTCCGCCCAAAAGGAACTCGTCGATCCGCTCTGGCAGTGGCGCTACAACGGTGTAGCGGCCGGCAACGGGTGGACCACCTTGAAGAACGGCGCAGAGTTTGGCGCGGATTACTACACGCGGACCGCCGTCGCCTACACGAACATCTATGTCAATGTGCCACCCGAGGCCGTGTATTTCTACAACGACAACGACAGCGGCGGCACGCAGATGAACGGTCAGAACCTGTATGCGGTGACGTTCGCCAAGGGTCAGTTGCCGCCCGTCAAGGGCTTCTGGTCGCTGACGCTCTACAACGATCGTCACCTCTTCAATCCCAACCCACTACTTCGCTACTCGCTCGGTACGAAAAACAAGACGCTGCAATACAACGCGGACGGCTCGCTCACGCTCTATACGGGTGCAACGTCACCCGGCAAGGACAAGGAAGCTAATTGGTTGCCGGCACCCAATGGCACGTTCTCGCTCTACCTCCGCGGCTATTGGGCCGACAAGGCGATGCTGGACGGCACCTGGACGCCCCCAACTATCGAGAAGGTCAAGTGAACGCGCTCTACCCGCGCGAATGGGGGACGATCATGAAGACGCAACGAACGTATAAACTCACGGTCGCCGCGGTCGTTGGCGCGACTATCCTTGCGGTCACTTCGCTTCACCCCATTCCGGCGGCAGCTCAGGATTCAACCGAAAGCCCGCTCGTGAAGCAGATGTACAACGGCCAATACCCGCCGAAGGAAGATTACGATAAATTCAAGGACCAGCTGTTCTATCAGCGGGCTGTGGACGCCTACATGCTGACCTTGCCGGCCCTGAACACCATCGGCATGCGAGATGGCTCCGAGGCCAAATTCGGCGCTGGCTACAACGTGCTTCCGGTCTGGAAAGACCGGATGAACGCCAAGACCTGGGTGCCCACGCCGAACGCCGACATCATCTACTCGATGAGCTATCTCGATCTGAAGAAGACCGGGCCGCTCGTCGTGAGCGCCCCGCCCAAGGTGATCGGGATGTTCACCGATTTCTTCCAGCGCACCCTGACCGATGTGGGCTGGTCCGGCCCTGATCGCGCCGAAGGCGGGCTCTATCTATTGGTGCCGCCTGATTACCAGGGGCCTTTGCCGGCCGGCTACTACACGTTCCGCTCGCCGACCTACAACGTGTTCCTTTTCTTCCGCACCGTGCTCACTCAGGGGCCCGACGGCCCGGACGCCCGGGAACCCGTCGCCCTGGCCGAGATGACCCGTGTCTATCCCTGGGGTTCGCTGGAAAAGGATCGGCCTGCAATGCAGTTTCCCAACGCTTCCAACGTGCCGGTCAACATGATGTATCCGACCGACTTCAGCTACTGGGAGAAACTCAAGGCGTTCGTTGATTACGAGCCGGTGGACGCCATTGCGCCCGAAACGCGCGGCATTCTGGCGTCAATCGGGATCATCAAGGGCGTTCCGTTCAACCCCGATGCGCAAGCCCGCGACAGCTTGACCCGCGCCGTGGAAGAAACCCCGAAGATGATCTTCGCCGCCAGGGTCGCGGGGCTGGCCGATGGCGCCGATCGCTACTACAAGGACAGGCAGTGGCTGAATGTCTGGGCCGGAACCGACGCCGGTTTCTTCAGACGAACCTATCTGGACATCGATCAGCGCGCCAGCTTCTTCCAGTATGTCTATAGCTCGGCGCCGGCGATGGTGAACGACATCATCAACCATGGTTCCAAGTATCCTGGCACGTACCGCGACGGCGACGGAGACTTGCTCGCTGGCAGCAACAACTACAAACTGCATTTGCCTGCGCGGATTCCGGCCGCGGCCTTTTGGGCGGTGACGATCTACAACCCGGCCGACGGCACCATGCCCCAGACGGACCAACCGTTTCCGGGGACGAACGGTCTCGACAAGCCCCAGTACAACGCAGACGGCTCGATCGACCTCTTTTTCGGCCCCACAAAACCGCAGGACGTCAACGAGAAAAACTGGATCCAGACCCTGCGTGGAAAGGCCTTCATGGTCGCCCTGCGGCTGTACGGCTCCGAGACGGCGTTTTTCGATCAGACCTGGAAGCCGGATGACGTGGTCAAGGTGAAGTGATTCGATTGTTGGCCCTGCGGGTCGCCGCGGTGGCGGTCCGCGACTTCACCCGCGAATTAGCAGTCAGAAGCAACACAGCCATGAAAACCAAACGCAACCTCATCGCCGCCGTGGTCATTGGCGCGCTGGCCGTGCCGGCGTTCGCGGAAACACCGGCGCCCATCACCACACCGGACAAACTCCAGACGCGGCTGGGCACGCTGGACTTCAAGGACGGTGCGCCAAGCAAGGAAACCGTCCAGAAGGTCTATGACAACCTCGACTTCATGCATGGCGTCGAGGCGTTCGTGAATGCATTCCAGGGTGCTTCCACGTCGGCGATCTGGAAGGGTTTCAACGACGCCGGCATCCCGGACAACACGGCTATCATCTTCTCGGAACTGATGGATTCGAAATCCCTGTTTTTGACGGCCAATGCCGACACGATTTATTTCTGGTCCGTACTCGATGTCAGCAAGGGGCCGATTGTGGTCGAGACCCCGCCGCTGTCGCTTGGCGTCATTGACGACATGTGGTTCCACTGGGTGACTGACTTCGGTCTGCCGGGCCCTGACCGGGGCGAGGGCGGGAAATACCTGCTGGTGCCGCCCGGTTACACGGGCGACTTGCCCGACAGCGGCTATAACGTGGCGAGATTGCGCACGACGCGCGCCATCATGCTCGGGCGGGAGTTTCTCGAAGACAACGACCCGAAGCGGCCGGTCGAGTTGATCAAGAAAACGCTCAAGATCTACCCGTACCAGCCCGGCGGCTTCGGCACGAGTATCGCCACGGGACTGGATGGCAAGGTTCCGCTGCTGCGGTCCCCCGATGGCAAGCTGGACTGGGCATTCCTGCGGCCGCAACCGCCGGCGAAATTCATCGAAGGCAGCGGCAGGGTGATGAACACGATTCCTCCCAACGACTTCAGTTACTTCGAAACAATAAACGATCTTGTGCAGCGCGAACCGGCCGATGCGCTCGACCCGGAGATCATGGGTTCTCTCGCCGCTATCGGCATCGTGAAGGGCAAACCGTTCACTCCCGACGCACGGATGCGGAAGATTCTGACCGAGGCCGCCGCCGTGGGAACCGCCACCGGACGGACCCTCAACTGGCATGCGCGCGAGCCCGATTTCTACTACTACCCCAACTCCGCGTGGACGAACTATCTTTTCGTCGGCGACTACAACTTTGAAACTCCGCCGCCCCAGGTCAGCGCGGACGGTGCCGTCAAACCCTACCCCCCGACCGGCTACCGCACGCTGAACGCGCGGACGGCGATGTTCTTCTACGCCACCGGGATCACGCCGGCGATGATCATGCGGCTGACGGACATCGGCTCGCAGTACCTCGGCGCATTCGTGGATTCCCGGGGCGAGTATTTCGACGGCAGCAAGACCTACAAGGTCACGCTTCCGCCGAACATCCCAGCTGCCAAATTTTGGTCGTTCACCCTTTACGACAACCAGACCCGGTCCATGTTGCAGACCCCGCGACGCTATCCGCGCGCTGGCAGCCAGAGCTATCCAGGGCCGGCGGCGGCGCCCAACCCCGACGGCTCCACCACGCTCTATTTTGCGCCGACCAAGCCGGCCGACGTGAATGACGGCAACTGGATTCAGACCGATCCCACCAAGGGTTGGAACACGCTGTTCCGCCTTTACAGCCCGCTGGAGACGTTCTTCACCAAACAGTGGCGGCCGAGCGAGATCGAATTGGTCCAATGAGACCGCGCCAATCCGCGCGGCGACGCCACCAGCCTGCTGTTCGGCTTCGACGCCGAGGGCAAGATCACCGGTGTCGGTGTCGAAAGCATGGCGGGGGACTTGACCCCTGTCATTGGAGAATTGAATCGATCCGTAGGTGCTGACATGGAAGCTTTGCTGGGGTTTAAGCTCGACTTCTGGGACTACGCGACCTTCGCTGCAATGTTTATCATCGGTGCCGGGTTCATTGGGCTGCTCTACCTGATGCTGAGCTGGCCCGGCCGGATCGCGATCGCCCGGCGGCATCCCGAGGCCGAGGCGGTCAACATGATGGGCTGGCTCGGTTTCATTGCGATCGTGCCCTGGGTGCAGGCGTTCATCTGGGCCTTCAAGCCGACCGATGTCGTCGATCTCCGCTATGGGCCTCGGCAGGTGCGACTCGACACTGACGAGCAGCTCGCCCGGCTGACCGGCCGACCCGTCCCCGAGGCAGCGCCGCCGCAAATGCCGGCACCCGAGCCGCGCAAGGAATAGGAGTGCGGTCGCATGGTTGCCGGTCTGCTGATCACCACTCTTTACTGCACTGCCGTCTGGCTGGTTTTCTTTCGGTTCAAGCTGATCCGGTTTACCCCCGGCTGGGGCGTCATCTCCGGTCTGTTCGGCGTCCATATCCTGCTGATCTTTCTGATCGGCCTGCGCTTTGTCACCCCGAGCTCGACCGACGCGAAGGTCGTTCAGTATACCGTCCAGCTCGTTCCGCGGCTGCCCGAGCCGACCCTAGTCACCGCCGTGCTGGTGGAAGAGGGGACGCATGTGACGAAGGGCCAGCCCCTTTTCCAGTTCGACCGGACGGTCTACGAGGCCAAGGTCAGGCAACTCGAAGCCCAGCTCGCCAAGGCGGAGCAGAACGTCAAGGTCCTGCGGGCTGATGTGGCGGTGGCCAAGGGCAAGCAAGCGAGGCTTAAGTCCGAGCTCGCCTATGACGAGCAACAGAAGCATGCCTACGACGTCACTGCCGCCCAGGGTTTCACCCCGCAAATGCAGGCCGATCTGTGGAACTCCAAAGCGGTCATGTCGGCGGCGGCACTCGATGAAGCCGATTCCGAGGTCATCCGTGCCACTCTCGATTTCGAAGCAAACATCGATGGGGTAAACCCCAGCGTGGCGGCGCTCGAGGCCGAACTCAAACAGGCCCGCTATTACCTCGACAACACCACGATGGTTGCCCCCGAAGACGGTCACGTCGTCAATCTGCAGGTGCGCCCCGGCATGGTTTCGGGGATCTATCGCGTTGGCGGGATCGCGGCGTTCATCGTCGACCGCGACCGTTATGTGCTGGCCACGTATTACCAGGAGAACCTGAAATACGTGCGTCAGGGCCAGCCGGTCGAAGTGGCGCTCGACCCCTATCCCGGCCAGATCTTCAACGGGAGGGTGGATGGCATCTGGCGGGCGAATGCCGCGGGACAGTATCTGCCGAGCGATGTTCTTCCGGCGTTCGACGCAGCCGATCCTCACCAGGCGCTCGGCCAGTACGCCGTCCAGATCCATCTCGAAGACCAGAATCAGGACAAGTTTGCGATCGGCGCGCATGGTGTTGCGGCGATCTACACGGGCGGCGGCGGCTTTGCTGCAATGCGCAAGATCTCAATCCGCGCGCATTCCTGGCTGAACTGGCTCTATCCGCTCAACGTCTGAGGAGGGTGAAATGGCATCGAGAATTGTAGTCGGGGTGTTCCAATCCAAAGGCATCGCCGAGGACGCCCGCAATCGCCTCAAGACAGAGGGGGTGCCGAGCAGCGACATGGTCCTCAAAGTATTAAAGGAGATCGGCCCGATTCCGTCGGTTATGGAGCCCGAACTCGAAGCTGACTTTCTCGGCCCATTGATCCTCGGCAATTTCCGTGAGGCTTTTGCAACACATATCCGCAACGGAGAAACGCTGATTTGCGTTCAGGCCTTGACCGATGAGCGGGTAGAGCTGGCGGTCGATACGCTGAAACAATACGCTCCGCTCGAGGTCAAGGTGGTTTCCGGCGCGGAGAAGTCTGATCCGTAACTACCAAGGGCGCCGCAATCTCGTGAACCCATCACCCTTCCCATGGCCAGAGCCCCCCGGGACACGGTCCCGCTCGACCGCCAACGGGGGAACACGGGGACCAGTCGCTCGGCCAGTTCGCCGTCCTCCTCAGCTCTGGCGGGGACCACGCATGGTCCGCTGGCGATCCCCGCTCACGTGCGGCTTTGGCACGGCGATGGCCCTCTTGTTGGGGCTCTCGATTGCGGACGGCACCGCACAGGCGGAATCCGCCAAGTCCGGGCACGCGCGCCCACACTCGCTTGGCGTAGCGAAACCACCGGTCGACCTCACCCAGCCGGCCGACTCGACTGATTTCACGCAGCAACTCAGCCACGATCTGAACGGCGTATACGACCAGTACCTCGCGTCCAAGACAGCGATCCAGAACGACTACAACATCCAGTTCTCGATGCCGGTCTCGGTCTTCGGGCAATGGGGCACGCCGAACGGCGGCTCCGGCGTCGCCGAACTGGTGTATTCGCCCGCGGTGACCTGGACGCCGTTCACCAACACGCCGATCGGCTCGGGCGCATTCAATTTCGCCTTCCAGCAGAACCAGTTCTGGACCCCCGCCAACACGAATTCCCAACAGGGGAGCATGGGCCTGATCACGGCGCCTAATGACTGGGGCGCCAACGGCTACCAGTTCGCCCAGATCACCTGGACACAGACTTTGCCGGGCAAGTTGCTCGCCGTCTCCGCTGGGCAGTATTCCTTCGGCCAGTACGACGGCAACCAGTACGCCGGCAACGCGCAGGCCAATTTCATCAACTACGCGCTCGCGCAGAACGCCACGCAGACCTATGCCAACGCCGGAGTGGGCGCCTACTTGCAGATTAATCCAAACAGCCAACTGCAGTTTGCCGGCGGCATGCAGGGCGCCACCAATATCACCGGCGAGACGGTCACCACCAGCGGCTACCGCAACAACCAGATCGCCTACTTCCTGAATGCGCAATGGACGCCGACATTCCTGGCCGGCGGCACGTACAGTATGCTCTACTACAACCAGCCCTCGGTGCCGCAGCAGCCGAGCGCATCGCAAGGCGTTTCGTTCAACGCGGTGCAGAACCTCAACGCGACCTACGGGCTTTTTCTGCGCGTCAACAACGCCTCGGGCGCTGCGATCCCGATCGAAACGTCGGTCGCGTTCGGCGGCATCGTGAACAATCCGTTCGGCCGTAACCGGCTCGATCAAGCCGGGATCGGCGTCGCCTGGGACCAGACCAACCAGGCGGCCGTCGGTCCGGCGCGTGGTGCGGAATGGGTGTCCGAACTCTACTACAACTATACGGTCTTCAAGGCCCTGCAGCTCACGCCGGACCTGCAGGTCTACTTCAATCCTGCCCTAGCGCCAAACACGAGTGTCGCGGCCGTGTTCTCGCTTCGCGCCACGATCAATTTCTGATTTCACCACGGGGAAGACCACCATGCATCCCATCCTTCCCCGCATTGTCGCAGCCCTCGTGCTCGCCGTCTCTCTTGCCGTCATTGCCGACGCACAGACCGGGGCGGCACCCCCGTCCGAGGAGGTGACGCGCGGCGAGTACCTCGCGCGCGTCGGGGACTGCGTTAGCTGCCACAGCTCCCCCGAGGGAGGCCAGTTCGGCGGCGGGCTGCGCATGAACACACCATTTGGCTACCTCATCACGCCGAACATCACCTTCGACCCGAGCACAGGCATTGGCGGTTGGACCCGGGACGATTTCTGGAACGCGCTCCACAACGGCCAGAGCAAGCGCGGCTACTACCTTTATCCCGTTATGCCGTACACGTTCTTCACCAAGGCCACGCGCCAGGACGTCGACGCGATCTACAGCTACCTCGCGACGGTGCCGCAGCAGATCTACCCGGTCGATGTGAACCACCTCTCCTTCCCGTTCAGCCTGCGCTGGACGATGCTCGGCTGGAACGAGCTGTTCTTTATGCCCGGCAGCTATTTACCCGACCCGCAGAAGAGCGGAGCGTGGAATCGCGGCGCCTATATCGTCGAAGGGCTCGGCCATTGCGGTGCCTGCCACGAACCACGCAACGCGATGGGGGCCGTCGAGAAGAGCGCCGGGCTCACCGGCGCGCGGGTCGGCGACTGGTTCGCCACCAACATCACGCCGAACCGCCAAACCGGCATCGGAACATGGTCGATCGAGGAGACGGTGGCGTTCCTCAGACGTGGTCAGAACCAGCGCATGGTGGCCGAGGGTCCGATGGCCGAGGTCGTGCACAATAGCCTGAAGTGGCTGGCCGACGCCGATCTCGCTGCGGTCGCGGAATATCTCAAGTCGCAGGCAGCTAAGACCTCGACCGTCAGCGAGCCAGTCGCGGTGCCGTTTGACCGGTTAGCCGCGGGGACTTTGTATGTCAACAACTGCGCGCAGTGCCATGGGCCGCATGGCGCGGGCATGCCGGCGGCGACCGGCGGCGGACCGCCGTTGCGCGGCAACCCGCTGGTGGTTGCGCCCGATCCCACCAACGTGGTGCGTGCCACGGTCGGTGGCTTGCCCGGACATTTTGGTCGTGTCCCGATGCCCTCGCAGCTGAACGGGGTCACCGCTGCGCAGCTTGCCAATATCATCAACTACGTGCGCACTAGCTGGGGCAATACCGCGACGCCAAGCGTGACGCCGCAGATGGTGTTCGCGATGCAGGCTAAGACGGCACCACAGTGATTGCGGTTCCGATTACCGCCGACCAATGCACGGTTCTGGGATAAGAAGATCGGCGACGAGCAGGAGCGAGTTCATGAAGCTGAGGAACATACCTTCTATCGTCGGGATGGCGCTGATCGTGTGCGGCCTGCTGCTCATGGCTATTCATTCCGAGTGGCCGATACGCTTCCATAATTTAGCCGGGACGATCCAGCTCTGGGGCGGCGAAGTGGACATTAGATGGCCCGGCTACGCCGCCATGATGATTGGGGTGGTCCTCCTACTGATGGGCAGCACCGGTGGTTCAAAAGACTAAAACTGATACACCACCTATTTCGCCGTCGGACGTGCTGTGACAGCAGGCTATCGCTGCCTAATCCTAGAACTCGCTGTACGACGTGCTGAAGCCATCGGGATAAACTTGTTCATGGGTATTGCAACGGTCGTGGCGTTGACCGTTGCATTCTGGTGCCCGTCGGCTCTCGCTCAACAGTCCACTCAGGACCTCGCGACCGCGGCGCAAAACCCGATTGCTGCCATGTACAGCCTGCCGTTCCAGAACAACACNTATTTCGGCGTTGGCCCGAGCCACAATGANACGGCTAACGTGCTGAACATCCAGCCGGTGCTGCCGTTCACNTTCGGCGAGTTGAACATCATCAGCCGCACGATCGCGCCGCTGATCTACCTGCCTGGGCTCGCGACGGACACNTCGGATATTACCAGCGAGACCCCGTTGAGCGGCTCTCATTTCGGTCTGGGCGACATTAACCAGAGCCTCTTCTTTTCGCCGGCAAACTCCGAGGGCCTGATCTGGGGCGTCGGACCTGCCTTCAGTCTGCCGACCGCGACCGCGACGCCGCTTGGCTCCGGCAAGTTCAGCATCGGCCCCACCGCGGTCGCGCTGGTTACACCGAAACCGTGGGTGGTCGGGATATTGGCGCGCCAGCTGTGGTCGGTGGCGGGCCCCACCGATCGCTCGAATGTAAGCCAGCTGCTGCTGCAGCCTTTCGTCAACTACAACTTGCCCGAGGGCTGGTATCTGGCGAGTGCGCCGATCATCACCGCGAACTGGAATGAGAGTTCCGGCAACCGGTGGAATTTCCCGCTCGGCGGCGGCATCGGCAAGATCCTCAAGATCGGTGACCAGCCGATCAACGTCGGGCTGCAGGCGTTTGATTACGTGCAGTCGCCAAGCGGTGGGCCCCGCTGGACGCTCCGCTTTCAGGTGCAGTTCCTCTTCCCGCGATGAGTGAGGGCGCGCCGAGGACAAAGGGATTATCTTAGGATTTCGGTGCGGCAGCAGGTCGAGGTCGCGACCTGTTCGGCGGCGTCGTTCCACTGCCTCCGACGAGCCGGCCCGTCACCTGCGTTAGCCCGGGCTTGCGAAATAGTAGGCGAGCGCGAAGAGGAGATAGACCCCGATCAGCAACAGACCCTCGAACCAGGTGGTCTCGCCGTCCGCGGCCACCGCCCTGACGATAAACGCCGCACCGGCGATCGCAAAGAGATCGAGCGGGCTGCTAAAGACCAAATTCATCGGCTGGCCGATGAGCCACGACGCCAGCACCAGCACCGGCGCCACCACCAGAGCGGTCTGGATCGCCGAGCCGACGCATATCGTGAACACGATGTCCATCTTGTCCTGGCGGGCGAACACGACCGCAGCGAACAGATCGGACACCGTGCCGACCAGCGCCAGCACGACGGCGCCCAGGAACACCGGTGACAGCCCGAGCTGCGCCGAGGCGTCCTCGAGCGCGGCCGAGACGAGTTCGGCCTGGAT
>JGI26341J46601_10000343_pt1 | contig 14092 bp, 16 predicted proteins | sample BogFormECP12_OM3_FD_46601 | JGI IMG/M metagenome (IMG submission 46601) | reverse complement strand
GGGCCGCCGCCGTCGCTGATCGCGACGAAGTTCGCCGGGCTGATGTCGAGGCCGTAGTTCCTCGTCAAGCCCGGCAGGCCGGCCGGTCGGGTCAGAAACTCCGACGGCGCCGCGAACTTCACCTCCGCGGAGTGCGGAGCCAGGTCGGCAACGGCCTTGAGGTTCCATTTCCTTGCCGTGTCGGCGGTGACCGTGACGGTGTCGGTGTCGGATGCCGGCGACGGCGTCAGGATCGACAGGTCGCCGGGCAACTCGCGAAGCAGCGCGAGTTCAACCGCGTCGGGGGTGGTCACCGTCGCGTTGGGGTCGAAGTAGAGCAGCAGGTTGCCGATGTAGTCGGGTACCAGGTCGATCGAGTGGTCCTTCAGCGCCGGAATGTAGGTTTCGCGGCTCCCGATGCCGAGTTGACGACCTACGTTGAACCCGTTGGCCTGCAACGATTGCGCATAGATCTCGGCGAGGATCTTCGACTCGGGGAAGTCGCCGGAGCCGACGACGATCGACTTCAGGTCGGACGATCCGGCACCGCCGCCCAGCGGGTTGGAGCTTCCGCACGCGACGGCGGTGAGGGTGAAAACGGTGGCGAGCGCCGCCACCCCCCACCCGCGCATGCCCACCTCCGTGACCCTAGCGGCCCGTACGGTGTTTGACACTCGACATCCACGGGCAAAGATGAAGGCATGACCAGTGACCCGCAGGTGCCGCCCGAGCAGCCCTCGACTCCGGCGGAGGCCGCGCCGGTCCCCGCCCCGCCGGCCAAGTCGGCCGTCCCGTTCACCCGAGTGGCGGCCGCCTGGTGGGCGTTGGCCGTCGGGCTGCTGATCCTGATCGTGCTGCTGGTGTTCATCGCGCAGAACACCGACTCGATCACCATCCGGTTCCTCGCCTGGCAGTGGAGTTCTCCGAAGGGCATCTCGTTCCTGATGGCGGCGGTGGGGGGCGCGCTGATCACGGTGCTGGCCGGCACGGCCCGCATGGTTCAGATGCGCCGGGCGGCGAAGAAGAACCTCAAGGCCCATTTAGGCCACGCACACGAAGCGAATTGATGGCGCCGGCCCGCGTATGCGGGGTCAGGACGCCCTCAGCGCCCGGAGCCCGGCGCTGATCAGCGGCGCGACGGTCTGACCGACCTGGTCGGAAGACTCCACCTCATCGTCAGCGCCGGCCATGCGCCGGCGGAAATCGATCCCCGCCGCGATGATGGCCAGTTTGAAGTAGGCCAGCGACATGTAGAACGGCCAGTGCGCGAGGCGCTGCCCCGACATCTCCGAATACCGTTGCGCCAGTTCGTCGGCGGTCGGCAGCAGCGGTGACGTCCACGCTGCGGGCATATTGACGATCAGATCCATCGACGGATCGCGGTAAACGCACATCAGCGCGGCGTCGCTGAGCGGATCACCCAGGGTCGACATCTCCCAGTCCAGCACCGCCCGCACCACCGACGCGTCGTGGGCGTCCAGGATCGTGTTGTCGATGCGGTAGTCGCCGTGCACGATCGACGCCCGGCTTTGCGGCGGGATCGCATCCGCGAGAGCGGAATGAAGGCGGCGCACGTCGGCATCACGCGGGTCGTCGTCAAGCTTCACCAGATCCCACTGGCCGCCCCAGCGCCGGACCTGCCGTTCGAGATAGCCGTCGGGTCTGCCGAAATCCGCCAGTCCGACCTCCGCGGGGTCGATCCCGTGCAGGTCGGCCAGCACGCGGATGAGGCCGTCCACGCAGCCCTCAATGACGTCGCGGCCGCCGAGCGCTCTCAGCTCGTCCGCGCCGCGGATCACGCGGCCCGGCACATACTCGACCATCGCGAACGGCGCGCCCAGCACGGTGTCGTCCTCGCACAGCGTGANCGCCCGGGCCACCGGCACCGCGGTGTCCCCCAGCGCGGCCACCACGCGGTATTCGCGGGCCACATCGTGCGCCGACGGGGTCAGCCCGTGCAGTGGCGGCCTGCGCAACACCCATTTCGACGCGTCGTCGCTGACGAGGAACGTCAGATTCGAGCGGCCGCCCGCGATCAGCTCGGCGCGCAGATCTCCGCTGCGGTCCACCCCGACCGCACGCAGCTGCCGGTCCAACGCGGCGAGGTCGAGCCCGGCCAGGCTATCGATTGTCACCGACCCTGTATACAGCTCACCGCCGGTTCCTGGGCAGCAGGTCCCACACGTGGTCCGTGCCGTTGACCGCCACCACCGTCGCGCGGCCCGATCGCGAGTACAGCAACCGCGTCACCGACGCATAGTCGACGGGGAACGACAGCAGCCGCGCGGTGCCGAGGATCTCGTGCAGAACCAGGTTGATCACGCCGCCGTGGCTGACCACCGCGACGGTGGCGCCGTGACCGGCCGCCGCGACCACATCGGCGACGGCCGCCGCCACCCGCGCGCGGAATGCGTTCTCGTCGACCCCGCTGGGCAGGTGCCCGTCGGCCATGCGCGCCCATTCCTGCGGGTTCTCGGTCCTGATGTGCTCGATCGGAATGTAGGTGGCCAGATCCCGGTCGTATTCGGCCAGCCGGTCGTCGACGTCGACGGCCAGCCCGAGCGCGTCGGCCACCGGCAGAGCGGTCTGGCGGGCCCGCCGCTGCGGACTGCTGATCACCCGTGAGACCGGATAGCGCTTCAACGCCTCCGGCAGCCGTCGCGCCTGCTCGAGGCCGGCCGCCGAGAGCTCGGGATCCGATCCCTCGCCGGCGGCGCTGCGCAGCGGCAGCGCGTGACGGATGAGCAGGAGTTGCATGTTCGGATCCTTCGTCGCCGGGCGCAGTGCCACGATAGAGCCCGGGCGGGCGTTCGCCTGCCCGGTGTGAGGAGTGCTCTCTGAAATGGGTTATGCCGACGAGTTGTTCGACCTGACGGACCGGGTCGTGTTGATCACCGGGGGCAGCCGCGGGCTGGGCCGCGAGATGGCGTTCGCCGTCGCCCGGTGCGGCGCCGACGTGATCGTCGCCAGCCGCAAGTTCGAAGCTTGCGTTGCCACCGCGGAGGAGATCGAACGGGAGACGGGTCGCTCCGCGATGCCGTACCAGGTTCACGTCGGCCGGTGGGACGAGCTGGCCGGCCTGGTGGACGCCGCATACGACCGGTTCGGCAAGGTGGACACGTTGATCAACAACGCCGGGATGTCACCGACGTACGGGTCGCTGACGTCGGTGACCGAGAAGCTGTTCGACGCGGTGGTCAGCCTCAACCTCAAGGGCCCGTTCCGGCTCTCAGCGCTCGTNGGCGAGCGGATGGTCGCCGCGGGACGCGGCTCGATCGTCAACGTCAGCTCGAGCGGATCGCTGCGCCCGGCGCCCGACATGCTTCCCTACGCGGCGGCGAAGGCGGGCCTCAACGCGCTGACGGAGGGTCTGGCCAAGGCGTACGGGCCGACGGTGCGGGTCAACACCTTGATGGCCGGGCCGTTTCTGACCGACATCAGCANGGCCTGGAATCTCGACCAGGCGACCGAAAAACCGTTCGGTCACCTGGCGCTGCAGCGCGCCGGGGAGCCNTCCGAGATCGTCGGCGCCGCNCTGTTTCTNGCCTCCGACGCGTCGTGCTTCACGACGGGTTCGGTACTTCGTGCCGACGGCGGCCTGCCGTAGCCGCGAGTCCGCGGAACGCCGTCGCGGTGCTGAGGCCGTAGACGAGGTGCGCGCTCAGGTCTTCCCACAGCGTCCTCGGGCCGTACTTCCACGGCGGCTGGTACAGCTTGGCCGGCACGAGCACCGCGTATGACTGCACCCAGACCGCGGCACCGAACGCCGGCGCATGCCACCAGCGGGGGCGGGTCAGCGAGCCGCTCACCAACCCGAAGACGGCGCCCCAACCCACTCCGGTGGCCCAGTGCATGACGTTGTTGGTGAGCCGGGCCCGCTGCGGCGGCAGCTCGCGGTGAAGAGTCCCCTCAACGAGGCGCCTGCCGAACCGGGCCGGGGCCGGGGCATTGTCCCAATTGTCGAGACCGGCCGAGGTTTCCCAATCCACGAAACCGCCGCTTCCGCCGCCACGCCGGTATCTGGCGTACCAGAGCAGATCCATCGCGGCGGTGCCGACCGCACCGGCCAACGCGCCGCGGACAACCGCGCCGACCGGGGTCATGCGGACACGCCTGATCACCTGCCACAGCCTACGGCTACGGGGTGATGATGTTGAAGTTCGGATCCCCCAGGTCCAGTACGGCGAGAATCGTCGGCAGCGTGTCGGGATCGCCGCTGAGCTGCAGTCCGGGCGAGTCACGGTCACCGGCGGCGAGCGCAAGCAACCGCAGCTTGTTGTCGAGCGTGATCGTCGCGGTGGCGGTTGACGAGTCCGCCGGCATCTTGCGGTACACGAGCACACCGTTGCGCAGCGTCAGCCGGTAGTTGGTGTCGATGTCGCGAAACGTCACGTCGAGCCCGAGGTCGAGATCCCATGCTTCGGGCCCGTTCACGCTGATCGCCAAGCTGTCGAACATCTGCTCGGGGCTGAGCTGGGAGAGCACCGAAGGCGACGCCGCCTGGGTCGCGGTGCCGAAGTTCCCGTCCCGGAGTTCCGTCGCGCCGGAGAGGAAGAAGTTGCGCCACGTCGCGTTCTCGGCGCCGTAGGCCAACTGCTCCAAGGTGTCCGCATACAGCGCCCTGGCTGCCGGGTGCTCCGGGTCAGTGAACACGGCATGGTCGAGAAGTGTTGCCGCCCAGCGGAAGTCGCCCCCGTTGAACGCCTTCTGGGCGATCTCGACGACCCGGTCGATTCCGCCGATCGCGTCGACGTAACGGTTGGCCAGCTGCTCGGGGGGGTGGGGCCACAGCCGCGCCGGGTTGCCGTCGAACCAGCCCATGTAGCGCTGGTAGATCGCCTTGACGTTGTGGCTGACCGATCCGTAGTAGCCGTGCGTGTGCCAGGCCCGCTCCAGCGCCGGCGGCATCTGGAACTGCTCGGCGATCTCCGCCCCGGTGAAGCCCTTGTTCAGCAGCCTCAGCGTCTGGTCGTGCAGGTAGGCGTACAGGTCGCGCTGGGTGGACAGGAATTCGATGATGCGCTCGCGGCCCCACGTCGGCCAATGGTGCGACGCGAACGCGACGTCCGAGCGGTCAGCGAAACTGTCGATCGCCTCGGTAAGGTAGCCGGCCCAGCCGTGCGGGTCGCGTACCAGCGCGCCGCGCAACGTCAGCAGGTTGTGCAGGTTGTGGGTGGCGTTCTCGGCCATGCAGAGCGCACGGTAGCGCGGGAAATAGAAATGCATCTCGGCGGGCGCTTCGGTGCCGGGCGCCATCTGGAACTCGATCTCGACGCCGTCGATGGTGTGCTTCTCGCCGGTTTCGCGGATGATCACGGTCGGGTTGATGACCGCAACCTCTCCGGTCGACGGCGTCTGCCCCAGCCCGGAGCCGACCTGCCCCTGCGGTCCTCGCGCCAGCAGCGTGCCGTACATGTACGTCGCGCGCCGCGTCATCGCCGTGCCCGCGTAGACGTTCTCCTGCACGGCGTGTTCTATGAAGCCCTCCGGAGCCAGCACGCTGACCCGGCCCTCGTCGACGTCGGCCTGGGAAGTGACGCCGAGTACACCGCCGAAGTGGTCGACGTGGCTGTGGGTGTAGATCACCGAGACGACCTTGCGGTCGCCGCGATGGGCGCGGTACAGCTCGAGCGCCGCTGCGGCCACCTCCGTGGAGACCAACGGATCGATGACGATGACGGCGTTGTCGGTTTCGATGAAGCTGATGTTGGAGATGTCAAACCCGCGGACCTGGTAGATGCCCGGGACCACCTCGTAGAGTCCCTGCTTGGCCGCCAGCCTGGCCTGCCGCCACAGGCTCGGATGCACCGAGGTCGGCGACTCCCCGGTCAGGAACGCATAACTGTCGTTGTCCCACACCACCCGGCCGTCGGCGGCACGGATCACGCACGGGTGCCTGGCCGCGATGAAGCCACGGTCGGCGTCGTCGAAATCTCTGGTGTCGTCGAATGGCAGCGACCCCAGATGTTCTTTGTGCGCCTGCTCGATTGCGGCAGTAGGCGGTTTCTGCGTCATGTGCCCGACAGTGCCACCGCAGAACGGCTTTCACAGCCGAACGCGCAAGGTGTGGCGCACTAATTCACGCAGTATTCGCACTAGCATCGGTGCCGTGAGCTTCTTCGAGGTTGTCGAGATCGTCGGCAAGGCGGTCGACGCGACCGGCGTCGTCGTGATCGTCGGCGGCGCGCTGCTGGCGGCCGCGGCGATCGTGACGCGCCGTCGTCAACCGGACGACACCCCGTACGAATCGTTCCGCAAGCAACTCGGCCGCTCCATCCTGCTGGGCCTGGAGTTTCTCGTCGCCGCCGACATCATCAGGACCGTGGCGATCACCCCCACGGGCCAAAGCGTCCTCGTGCTCGCCGGGATCGTACTGATCCGGACATTCCTGAGCTTCTCGCTGCAGGTGGAGATGACGGGAACATGGCCGTGGCAGAAGCGGCCGCAGCCCTCTAGGGGATTGTGAACGTGCGCGGCGGCGTCATCGTCGGCACCGACGACATCGTGCGGCGGGCAACGCCGGCGTCACTTTGTACCTGACCGGAGCACGCCACCGGTGGACGGGTCGTACGACAAATCGCCCCAGCTCCGCTCGCGAGCCTGCGAATTTCCTCCTTGCCGGGCGGTCGCGGACCGGAATAGGCTCCGGTTTGGTATGCCGATGGCCGTCGTACCAATTCGAGAGGAATGAGATGCGCGCAGTTACTAAACGAACAGTGGCATTTACCGCTGCGATTGCGGGATTTGCTCTGATCGGTTCCGGATGCCACGCGAGCAAATCCAGCGAAACAGCAAGTTCAGCCTCGTCCGCGACGTCTTCGGCCGCGTCGTCCGCGACGTCCGCAAGCAGTAGTGCGGTCGCGGGCGCAACTACAACCATCCCTGGTGCCAACGGCACGTCGTACACCGTGGAAGGACCAATTCTCGCGAGGTACCAGACTCTTACCGAAGCTCAACTGAAGGACCTGGGCAAACCGTTCGACAACCAGCATCCGACCAAGGACGGCAGCGGTGTCTACCAGCAGTTCGACGGCGGTGTGCTCATTTACAGGACTGGGAACCCGGTCTACTTCGTATGGGGCAAGATCCGCGACCAGTGGAACAAGTTGGATGGTTCGCAGGGCAAGCTGGGCTATCCGACCTCTGACGAGCAAATCCTCCCCGACGGCTCTTTCAAGTCGGTGTTCGAGCACGGCACGGTCACCTTTAAAACAGGCGATGAGGACGCGACTGTCACCATGAGCTAGCCGGTCTGAGAGTCCACCGTTCCGGTGGGCTCAAAAGTCCTCTACCGAAGGTCGGGCAATCGATCCAGATTGCCCGACCTTCGTGTCAGAAGACTCCTCGGAGGGAGGACGCAGTGCCGTATCGGCGGCACCGTCGTAGCGTGGAGTGGTGACATCACCGAGCAATCTGCCCCGCACCGTTGGCGAATTACGTGCCGCCGGTCATCGTGAACGGGGAGTCAAGCAGGAAATCCGGGAGAATCTGCTGACCGCCCTGGCCGAGGGCGACGATGTTTGGGCCACCGCTGACGCCAGAGCAGCGCGGCGCTGTTCGACCCGGCTGGCAGTGCCGGTGAGTGCTGGCAAATGCTGGCTAGACATTGCATGCAGATCGCACGACAGATCAACAAGTTGACCCGAAAACATGCGCTGACTAGGCAATTCCTATCGTCGGGCTGACAGGATTTGAACCTGCGACCACTTGACCCCCAGAACATTGCGGTAAGGCGTTTCCCCTGTTCGTCCGCAGTTTGTGGCGCAGCAAGACGTTCATAGACGCGCAGATCGCATTATGCGATTGGATTCGCAGCGAGTACTCGGTAGACGGTCGCCCGGCTGACGCCAAGCGTGGCGGCAATCGTGCTCGCCGATTCCCCGCTCGCATGCATCCTCTGGGCCAGAGCAGCTTTTGACTTGTCGAGTGCCTTCGGGCGGCCGATGTGCTGCCCGCGTGCCCGCCGCGCATCCCGCGCTGCCGCACGGCGTTCCCGCCCAAGCTCCAACTCAAGCTCAGCGAGGCTGGCGAGCACGCCGGCCACCATCCGGCCTGTCGCGTTGGACGTGTCGATGCCCTCGCGGAGCGACCTCAGCACGATCCCCCGTTCTCCTAGCTCACGGATGGTTGTCATGACCTCCTCGGCGTTGCGGCCCAGGCGGTCGATGCCGACGACGACGATGGCGTCACCTTCGCGCGCGTAGTCCAGTAGTGCGGCGAGGCCGGGTCGCTGCTCCCGTGTGGACGTTCCCGACAGCTTGTCGCCGTAGATACGGTTTGGGTCCACGCCTGCCGCGGTCAGCGCATCCACCTGTTGGTCGAGCGATTGGTGTCCGGTGCTCACCCGCGCATACCCGAGTTGAGTGCCGGTCGCGGTCAGTGTGGTGGTGAGTGCCATGCGGTAAGTGTCTCATAAATTGCAAAACGTAGCAATATGCGGCATAAGTTTTGAGGCGCATTCTGCGGCTGGCCCAACTGGGTGTTTCTGTCGCACGGCACGTCCCTGCCACTCCGTGTCAAGGCTTTAGTTTTGAGACTGCACTAAAGGACGGCCAAGATGGCGGTCGGTGCCGAGCCAAGATCGCTGTCCTGTTCGGGTGAAGGTTGCGATGTTCGGGTGAACGTTGCGATCGAGGTTGCGAGTGTTCAGGTAAAGGTTGCGAGTCGCTGCCGGGTTTCGCCGGCTGTGCGGTTTGCGGCGCTCGGACCGCCCCGCTTGTTCGGGCAATGGAAAACCAGATCCTTGGATGGAAGACTTCCTCCCGTGAGCGAAACTGGGCGAGACGACGCCCCAGATCTCGAACGGGTGCTCGGTCACCTGCATCTGCGCGAGTTGCTTGCGGAAGTGCGCGATCGTATTGCCGAGATGATCGAGGTCCGTGATCGTCTGGACCGGTTGATCGAATCGATCCTCATGGTCGCCTCAGGTTTAGACCTCGATGAGACGTTGGGGCGGATTGTTCATGCGGCGGTCGAGTTGACTGGTGCGCGTTACGGCGCGCTCGGCTTGCGGGGACAGGGAAAGGAACTCGCCGATCTTGTTTATGAGGGGATCGACGAGTCCACCCGTGCCATGATCGGTGACTTGCCGCGCGGGACGGGCGTGCTCGGTGTGTTGTTCGACGATCCCCGTCCACTTCGGCTGAACGACGTATCCACGCATCCGTCATCGGTAGGGTTCCCGCCCGGCCATCCACCGATGCGGACTTTTCTGGGCGTTCCGGTCGTGCTTGGTGGAGGTCAGGTGTTCGGCAGCATCTATGTCACCGAGAAAGCCGACGGCGCTCCCTTTACCGGTGATGACGAGGTGATGGTGCAGGCGCTCTCGGCTGCGGCAGCCATCGCCATCGAAAACGCCAGGCTGTTCGGGCAGACGCGTACCCGTCAGGCGTGGCTGGAGGCCACGCGCGCCGTTTCGATGGCTTTGCTTGCCGGCAGTGAATCGGACCATGTGCGTCAATTGATCACNACAGATGCGATGCGGTTAAGCNGTAGCGAGTGGTCGTTTTTGGCCGCACCCCNCGAACCGGCCACCATTGACGAAATCAGCCAGCTAGTCGTGACCGCAGTCGCNGGGACGCCACCTTNGCCGATCGAGCTGGGGTTAGCGATCCGGCCGGATCATTCACCGGCGTGGATCGCCGTCCACGACCGAANGACACTTAGTTTCGTGGGGTTCACCCTCAACGACGATGNACTCAACCTTGGTCCGGCGATCGTCGCGCCGCTGCGCGGCACGCACGTCATCGGNGGGACGCTGGTCGTTGGTCGCAGCACACACCGCCACCCGTTCAGCGACGATGAACGCGACCTCGTCGCCGGCTATGCAGACCATGCCGCGCTCGCCCTGCAGTACTCAACCACCCAGCAGCGCATTCTCGAACTCGAGCGCCGTGACCGAAACGGTGACCAGACGTTGCGACAGTGACTGGGGGTCAGCGGCCTTCACTCCGCGGCGGTTTGGTCAGATGCCAAGAGGAGGGGGTGGGTGAAATCTCTGTCACGATCGCCTCCCGGACCGCTGGTCAGGCGCATATGTGGCGGAGCAAGTTTTGGAAAAATATTGGCCCACCTTCGCCTGACACCGGAGAAGGTTCAGGATCGGGGATGAACCGCCCCGGCATGTCCGGTCCGTGTCGGCGGCAGACGATGGGAAGCTCTCAAATTGGCCGGTCAAGCAGTCGCAGACTGGGACGATTGGCTGACCGACCATCGGTGCCCCTGCCAACCTAGGACCTGTCGTTCGGGGATCTGGCCCAACCCCGTTCGTGGCGCAACGGCCTTCTCGGCGGCCAGTTTTCAGTATCGCCGCGCCTGCGCACGTTGGAAAGGTCACGGCAACGCTGCTGCATCTCGGGGACCGAAGCCGCCGGGATCTGGGTGTAGTCGCCGCTCCACAGCACGTCGACCCCGATGCCGGTCGAGCCCGGACAATCCACCCACTCGTCACTGGCCGGATGCCAGCACTTGGCGTCGGCGTTGATGTCAGTCTGCGGGTCGGTCTCGAATGAAACGATCCCGAACGCTTCCTTGGAGGACGTGGTCATGGGAACGGTCTCCTCTCGGGCAAGCGGCTCAGACGCTCGAATGGGCAGCGTGCCGTCACTTCAGCGCGACAATCTCGGCGTCGGCGTGTAGCCGCTTGTCGATCCGGGCGCGGCCCTTCGTGCCATGAGGTCGCGACAACGCGTCTGCATCTCTTCGACCGCGTCGGCGGGGATGGGGTAGAAATCGACGCTGTAAAGCACGTCGGTGCCGATGCCGGTCGAGCCTGGGCAGTCGACCCACCTCTCGGTGTCAGGGCTCCAGAATTTCGCGTCGGCGTTGATGTCGTGGTGCGGGTCGGTCTCAAACGAGACGACCCCGAAGACACCTTCCGTGTAGTAGGTGGTCATTGGACTCCTCTCGACGAGCAAGCGGCATGGCCTGCCCTGCTTGGTGATCGGAATTTCGCGGATCGCAGCGGGCGTGGTCACCGCTGGACTGCACTTTGATTCTAGCAGGTGACCAGGGTCAGACCGGCCCAGGGCCTCCTACAGGTTGCGGTAACGGTCGATCTCTGTCACCGACGCTGACCGGCCATCCGCAACGGCGGGCGCGGTGTAGCGGATCCGCGCGTCCTGCCTACTCGACCACGTTGTGGCCATTACCTTTTCGCGATACCGAAGCTCGGTCGCCAGGCCAACCTTGGCGCCGTCGGTGATCTGTCCGCCGAACCGGGTCAGGCTCCACCGGCACGTGGCCGGCCCGACGGAAATGCACACGGCACTCGCCCAGTTGCCTCGGCGAGCCCGCATGCCGGCCAGGGCGGTGTCTACCGTGCGTCCGGCAACCACCGCGACGACTGCAGCCGGGAGTAAACGCAGGTTCGTCATTATCTGCTGCCGCACGTCGAGCGGCGTAGGCTTGGTGTTCGCGAAGGCATCGAGGCAGGCTTAAATCCAGATTGGGAATCGCTCAACTGCGCTTCTGCCACCATCCTGAAGCTGGTGGCATTGTGAACGGGGGTTGATTGCACAGAAGGTGCATGGCGTGACCTACTGTATCGGCGTAATGCTCGACAAGGGCATGATTTTCGCCTCGGACTCGCGTACGAACGCCGGCGTGGACAACTTCGCCAAGTTCTGCAAGATGACGGTATTCGAGCGTCGCGGCGACCGCGTTGTCGTTCTGCTGAGTTCGGGAAACCTGGCCGGAACCCAGGCCGTCATCAGCGTATTGACGCAGCGTTGTGCTGACGGCGACGCAGCCACCAATCTCTTGGGTGCCCGGACGATGTTCGACGTCGTGAGGCTGGTCTCCGACGCGACGCGCGATATCGAGAAACGCGACGCCGGGTACCTCGAAGAGAGCAACATCCGCTTCAATGCCTCGTTCATCGTCGGTGGGCAGATCGACGGCGAGCCGATACGGCTATTCCGGACCTATGCCGAGGGCAATTTCATCGAAGCCGGGATCGACACGCCCTTCTTTCAGACCGGTGAAACCAAGTACGGAAAGCCGATCCTCGACCGCGTAATCACGCAACACACTCCCCTCGCAGACGCCACGAAGTGTGTACTGGTGTCCTTCGATTCGACCATGCGCAGCAACTTGTCGGTGGGCATGCCCATCGACCTGATTTGCTACGAACGGGACAGCCTCGAAGTGCAGTGGCGGCGGCGATTCGATGAGGGCGACCCCTATTTCACCGCCCTCAGCGACGAATGGGGCGAAGGTGTGCGGCAGGTGTTTCGCCACTTGCCCGAGTTGCGCTGGTGACCGGTTGTCACGATGGACACCTTCATCATCACCTGTGAACACGGCGGTAACCGCATACCCGCGCCCTATCGGCGGCTGTTTCGGCGACAACGGGCGCTGCTGGATTCCCACCGTGGCTACGATCCCGGGTCGCTGGTCATGGCGAAGGCACTCGCCAGTGCCTTTGCGGCGCCCCTCGTGGCTTCGACTGTCAGCCGCCTGCTTATCGATCTCAATCGCTCGATCGGCCACCCACAACTTCTTTCGGCGGTGACCCGCGCCGCGCCGGCCCAGACCCGGGCGCAGATCGTCGAACAGCATTACCGGCCCTATCGCGAGCAGGTCGAGCGTCTCGTCGGGCAAGCGGTAGCGCGGGGGCATCGCGTGATCCACATTTCGTCGCACAGCTTTACCGCGGAGCTGGATGGCAGGGTGCGCGGCGCCGATGTGGGTTTGCTCTACCACCCCGGTCGGCGCGGGGAGGCCGAGGTGTGCGCCCGCTGGAAGGAAACGCTGGCAGCATTGGCTCCGGAACTTCGCGTACGCCGCAACTACCCCTATGCCGGCAAAGGAGACGGGTTGACCTCGCGCTTGCGCTTGCGCTTCGCGCAGTGCGACTACGTCGGAATCGAACTGGAAGTCAACCAGGGCATCGTTATCGCCGCGGGCCGACGCTGGACGGCATTGCGGCGCATGCTGATCGATTCGTTACGCACAGCATGTGCCGCGTGAGCGCCCCATGATTCATGCCCTGCGCCAAGGAGCACACGTGAGAACCCTTTCCACCACCTACGCCGCCGGCCATGCGCGACCTAACCTGCCGGATACCGGAGAGAAATAATGCAAATTCGCGTCGGCTTCGAAATGATCTACGACTGCCCGCAGCCAACCCCGATAATATTCAACCTCAACATCCACTTCACCCGCGTGTCCGACCTCGTCGGCCGTGACGACCTGGTAATCGACCCGCCGGTCCCGATGGCAGCCTATCGGGACGGCTTCGGCAACTGGTGCACCCGCATTGTTGCGCCCAAGGGCCGCACCCGCGTCTCGGCCGATGCGGTCGTCAACGACACTGGCCTCCCCGATGTCATCGTTCCCCACGCGCAACAGATTCCCGTGCCGGACCTGCCCGTGGACACGCTTATCTTCCTGCTCGGCAGCCGCTATTGCGAGACCGATCGGCTATCCGAGACGGCGTGGAATCTCTTTGGGCAGGCACCAACGGGATGGGGCCGCGTTCAGGCAATCTGCGACTACGTTCAGCGACATATAACGTTCGGCTATGAACACGCGCGCATGACGCGGACGGCGCTGGAAGCTTTTCACGACCGGACGGGTGTGTGCCGTGATTTCACGCATCTTGCCGTTGCCTTCTGTCGGTGCATGAACATCCCTGCGCGCTACTGCACCGGGTACCTTGGCGACATCGGTGTGCCGCCGGTGGACGAGCCGATGGATTTCTCTGCCTGGTTCGAGGTGTTCCTGGGCGGGCAATGGCATACCTTCGACGCGCGCCACAACACGCCACGCATCGGCAGGGTCTTGATCGCGCGTGGCCTCGACGCCGCCGACGTCGCGCTCAGCAACACATTCGGTCCCGCCACATTGACGAGCTTTAGGGTATGGACCGACGAGGTACCAACCGGTTGAGGGAAGCAGCGCTGCGCGGGCGATATTGTCGCCGACCGGTGGGCGAGCGAATTCGTAATGGGTAGCCTTTGCTGCTGCGCTTCTGGCGTATTCGGAGACCACCGGTAGTGCCCCGTGCCATGCCGAAGTCACACGGGCCGTAACGGATGCCGATGGCTACTGTCGTCAAAGAACCAACAGCCTGACTTGGGTCACGTTCCACGTTCCGGTCGGCGCCCAG
>JGI26341J46601_10000340_pt1 | contig 14193 bp, 14 predicted proteins | sample BogFormECP12_OM3_FD_46601 | JGI IMG/M metagenome (IMG submission 46601) | reverse complement strand
ACTTTTGGGGCCGATGCGGTCGGGGTGGCCGAGAAAATAAGGACTTACGTCGCGCGAGCGGTCTGGTCACCCCAAACATAGGCTAGACCGCGGTGACTTTGAACACCGTGGCCGATCTCGCCCGTCGGGGTGGAGTGCCCACCGCGCGTGGGGCCGACGTTGTTCTGGGATTACGAGGTCGGACGCAAGTGCGGCTCTGCTCCGGTCGATAAACGAGTAAGGCCCTGGGTGCGATCTGGGGGCCGTTTCTCGCCTTATTACTTCCGCAAGGGAGCAAACCCATGGTAGAGCAAAAGAGCCGACACATCAAAGCTTCGCTGATCATCGACGCTGATCTGCACGCCCGCTGGTGCGCTGCTGCGAGCCTGCGCAACGTGCCCCAGAACACGATCGCGGTGGAAGCCCTGACCGCCGCCCTGCGATCGCAGGAGATCGCCTGGTCAATTCTACCGTCCCGACCGTCTGTGCGTTCCTGGGATCGCGTGGGCCGGTCCAAGTCTGCCTGATCGGCAACCATGGTGTGATTAACACCGACGTAGTGGTAATGCCATCACACGCCAGCGTGCTGGTGTCGATGAAGAAACGAGCCGACAACGCTGGGGCGCTGCCGGCCCGTGGCGCACCTGGTGCTTGACCAATCCACCGGGGCAATGCGATCGCTACGCAGGCGATGGCAACAGGATTGCTATCAGGTACTTGATGCTCTTACCCTCATTGCTCACCAAGTCGTCACCAATGACGACTTGTCTCGGGTGGACCCTCGATGGCACGGAGATCGTTTCATTCGCCGTACAGAAGCGCCACGTCTCCGGTGTTGATCAATGCATAGCCAGCAAATGCCACGAACTGATGATCCGGTAGTTCAAGATAGCTGGGTGGGCAAGCAATAAGCACCGTCCCTCTCATACTGCATCCTGGGACGTGAGTCGCGATGCTTTCGGGCGTGGCTTCTTCCACGATAGCACCAGCGGGAATCTTGATGAATTTCAAACACCGTTTATTGCGATATGGAACCGCATAACAGCTTTTCATGATCTCAAACACTTTGGTCTCCCTTCCTGGGTCGGCCCCTCTTGGGTGATTCAATTTCGGGACTGCTCATTTTCGCGGCCACCTCTTGATAGTCCCGTTCTACCATATCCCACCGGTTCTACCGGTGGTGCTGATTTTGTTCAAACCGGGGGCGAATTCGTCGCGACGACCCTGTTCCACGGTTGCGATGCGCCCCTTACTTTCCCGGAATCTCGAGCCAACCTCGGGACAGATAATCGCTGAGTGTGAGTGCAAGCAGAATCCCCAGCCAGAGCAACGAGGCCACTGAGACGATCCAGGTCAAGTGGTGCCTGTAGTAGAGATGCATGAAGAAGAGCCCNATCAGAACCGCCTTGGCCGCGGCAATCGTCAGTGCCAGGGGAAGATGCAGAGACTCCAGTGGTAGATAAGCGGCCCCGACGGTCGCGAACAGCAAGATGAGCAGGGCAACGAAGATAGTGATATTGGTTCGGACAGAAACGACGTGACCACTCATGATTGGACATCAATTAAATAGAGAAGGGGATAGAGGAAGACCCACACCACGTCGACGAAATGCCAGTAGAGGCCGGTGACTTCGATCTGGGTCTCACCAGATCCGGAAAGCCATCGCCGCCAGGTCAGCAAGGNCATCACGCTGACNAGGGCAATCCCGACGATCAGATGAAACGCGTGCAACCCCGTCATGAAGAAATAGAGGACGAAGAACATCTCGAACCGGCGAGGGTCGAGGGGAAGCCTCGTGGATTTCGAAACCACCTGTGCGGGCATCAAAAAGTTCAGACCGGGGATCAAATGCTCGCGGTACTCTTGATAGTACTCGACGGCCTTGATTCCGAGGAAGCATACCCCTAGGGCCGCTGTGATCGCCAAGAACCAGAGCAGATTCCGGCGGCGGTGGAGTTGCGCAGCTCGAACAGCCAGAGCCATCGAGAGGCTGCTGCCCAGCAGGATCACGGTGTTGAGGCAGCCCAGCCCGACGTTGAGGTGCTGGCTGGCCAGCGCGACTTCGCGGGGCGAGGTCGCCCGGTAGACCGTATAAGCGGCGATCAGGCCGCCGAAAAACATGACCTCGGTTGCCAAGAACACCCACATGCCGACGGAGGACGCCTCGTGCTGCTGCTCGAGGTCGTCGAATTGCTCCTCCAGGATCGGCTCGTCGTNGGGTGAGGCGGGCGGCCCGCTAGCGCGATGCGTCGTCACCGTTTCCATCGATGGCCTCGGCTCCTTCGGGAGAGTATTGGTAAGGTCCCCTGGTCACAATCGGGATCTCCTCGAAGTTGTGCACGGGGGGCGGCGAGTCGGTCTGCCACTCCAGGCCCGAGGCTCGCCAAGGGTTGGGGCCCGCATCAGGGGGCCTGCGCAGCGAAAACAGCAAGTAGGCCAGCGGCAGCACGTATCCAACCGCGAGGATCGACGCGCCGGCCGTCGACAAGACGTTCAACACCTGGAACTCGGCCGGATACTCGTAATAGCGGCGCGGCATCCCCAGGTAGCCGAGCACGAACTGGGGGAAGAACGTCAGGTTGAAGCCGATGAAAACCGTCAAGGCCGAGAGCTTGCCCAGCAGCTCGGGGTACATCCGTCCGCTCAGCTTGGGCCACCAGAAGTGGATACCGCCCAGATAGGCCATGACTGCGCCCCCCACCATGATGTAGTGGAAATGGGCCACGACGAAGTACGTGTCGTGGACATGAACGTCGATGCCCACCGAGGCGAGCATCAGCCCCGTCAATCCCCCCATCGTGAACAGGCCGATAAACCCCAGCGCATAAAGCATCGGCGTGTCCAGCCGGATCGATCCCTTGTACATGGTGGCCGTCCAGTTAAAGACCTTGATCGCCGAGGGGACCGCCACCATGAAGCTCAGGAACGAGAAGATCATCCCCGCGTACATCGACTGGCCCGAGACGAACATGTGATGGCCCCAGACCAGGAAACCCAGGACCGCGATGGCGACGCTGGAAAACGCGATCAACTTATAGCCGAAGATCGGCCGGCGCGAGAAGCAAGGAACGATCTCGGCGACGACACCCATGCCGGGCAGGACCATGATGTACACTGCCGGGTGCGAGTAGAACCAGAAGAGGTGCTGGAACAGGATCGGGTCGCCCCCCAGGGCGGGGTCGAAAATGCCGACGTGCAGCAGCCGCTCGACGGCCACCAGCGCGACCGAGATGGCCAGCACCGGGGTCCCTAACACCATGATCAGGCTCGTTGCGTACAAGGCCCAGACGAACAAGGGTAGCCGGAACCACGTCATCCCAGGGGCCCGCATCGTGTGGATCGTCACGATGAAGTTCAGACCGGTCAAGATCGACGAGAAGCCCGTGATGAACACCGCCGTCGCCGCCGGCACGACCATCGTGTTGGAAAACATCGTGCTGAACGGCGTATAGAAGGTCCAGCCGGTGTCGACCCCGCCGAAGATCAGGACCCCGATCGCGATCGAGCCGCCGATCATCAAGATGTACCAGGAGAGCAGGTTCAGAATGGGGAAGGCCAAATCGCGGGCACCGATCATGAGCGGGATCAGGAAGTTGCCGAGCACGGCCGGGATCGACGGGATCAGGAAGAAGAAGATCATGACCACGCCGTGGATCGTGAACAGGCGGTTATAGGCGTCCGGCGAGGAGAGGACGTCGCCCTTGGGCGTCATCAACTCGAGCCGCATGATGGTGGCCGCCGCCCCGCCCACGAAGAAGAAGAACGTGATCGAGGCCATGTACAACAAGCCGATCCGCTTGTGATCGGTCGTCAGCAGCCACGATTTCAGCCTGTATGCCTGGAGATAATCTTCCTTAAACTCGACCGCCACCGCGCTCATTGAGTCGCCTCCTTCGCACCGATCGACTTGATATAGGCGATAATCTTCAGAAGGTCCGGCTCGGTGATCTGGCCCTCGAAGGAGGGCATCACCGGCTCGTATCCGGCCACCACCTCGGATTTGGGCCGCAGGATCGAGTCGCGGATGTAGCGATAGTCGGCCAGGGTGAACCGGACTTCCTTGCCTTGCTGGACCGGGACGGGCCGCCCGTAGACCCCCTCCAGCCGCGGAGCATGGACGGTCTGGCTGCCCCGGTGGCAGCCGGCGCAATGGTACTGGACGAACAGGCGTTCGCCCTGCTCGGCCATCGACGCGCCCGTCCCCGCCTGGGAGAGCCATTGCTGAAACTCGACCGGCTCCATGACGTAGACCCAGCCTCCCATGGCGGAATGGTTGGTCCCGCAATACTCGGCGCAGAACAGGTGATAGCGGCCGATCTTCGCCGGCTCGAACCACATCGTGGTGTAGCGGCCCGGCAGCACGTCCTGCTTCATCCGGAACGCCGGGATGAAGAAGCTGTGGATCACGTCCTGGGATGTCATCGTCAGCTTGATCGGCCGTCCCAAGGGGACGTGCAGCTCGTTGATCTCGGCTCGTCCCTCGGAATGCTGCGCGTGCCACATCCACTGCTTGCCGACCACGTAGACTTCGAGAGCGTCCACAGGCGGGTCGTACATCTTGTAGAAGAGGATCGCCCCCCAGGTGAACATGGTCAGCCCCAAGAGCAGCGGCCCGCCGATCCAGATGATCTCGAGCGTCTTGCTCGACGGCGGTGGGTTCGAGCGATCCNCCGTCGACNTCCGGCGATAGCGCGCGGCNAAGGCCAGAATCAGCACACAAATCATCGCCGTGAAGAAGCCGGCGATGCCGAGCTCGAAGAAGTAGAGCGCATCGACGTGCTTCGCGATGGTCGATGCCTGGTCGGGAAACAAGGGGAAAGTCCACATGGTGCGCGCCTCTGGCTCAGCGTGGCCGTGCCGGGTGATCCGACGAGTCATCCTGACCGGGGAAGTCATCCCGAGGGCCCGTCCCGCGGCGCTGACTGCGCTCGCGCCGGAACATCACCAACACGAAACTCCCCAGTGCGACCGCCGTCGCGGTCCCCAAAACGCGGATCAGCCTGAGGATCGACAGCGTGTACTTGCCGGTGGCCGCGTCGTAATCGTAGCAGAGCAAGAGCAGCCGGCCGATCGGTGCGCCGACACGGCCCTGGCGCGCCCGCTCGAGCACGGCTTGGAGTTCCTTGGCCGGAAAATCGATCCCGTAAAAGTAGCGGGCAACCCGGCCGTCGGGCGTCACCACGACCACGCCCGCCGCGTGCGCAAAGAGCTGGGTCCGCGGGTTGTACGTGTATCGAAACCCGATCGCCCGGGTCAGGGCCTCGATCGACGCCTCTTCGCCCGTCAAGAAGTGCCAGCCGGATTCGCTGCCGGGCCGGTCATAACGCTCCAGGTATGACAACTTCTTCATGGCCGCCAACTCGGGCTTCTCGGCCGGATTGATGCTGACCGCCACGATGTCGAAATCCTTGCCGGCGTCGAGCGACAGCGGCTTCAGGCTGCGAGTCAGGCCGTTCAATACCTGGTTGCAGAGCATCGGACAGCGGTAGTAAACCGGCGCCAGGATCACGGGCCTGCGCCCGAACAGGTTGCCCAGAGTCAGCTCGCGGCCGGACTCGTCGCGGAAGCGGAGGCCGAGCGGGAGCTGCACGCCCAGCTTCTGATCGAAGCCCACCTGGTTCACCACGTTGCCCGCGGTCTCCTGCGCCTGGACGGACGCCGAGCCGCCCGCCACGAAGGCNAGCTCGAACACCGTCGCCAGAATGAAGGATCGTGCGGCTCTCATGGTTTCCGGCCCTGCTTCGATTGCGGCTGATCGGTCTGGAGTTTCGGCTCTTCTCTTTTCGTCCCCGGTGGGATGAAGGTCCGCGGAGGCACGCCCGCGACGGGCGCAGGCGCGGCGACCTTGGGCAGGCCCGTCTTGGCGAGGATATCCATCGCGCGCTCGACGGGGATATGGGCGATCCCGGCCTTGCGGTCGACCCATCCGTAGGCAGCGACGCGGCGTTGCTCTTCCGCCCTCATCCGGGCCAGGTCGACTGCAGGGTTCTCCTGCACTCGCGGCGTCGGAAACTGGTTGACATCGATGACAATCCGGCTGGGATAGAGCGAGTCCAGTCGATGCTCCTGATCCGCGAAGTGCTTCATGACCAAGCCGAAGACGACTTGGACCGCAATGCCCGTGCCGAACAGCGCGATCGTGCAGATGATGATGCCCCGCACCCCGATCGTGCTGGGCTCGTGGCCGCGTCTCGACCCGCCAATGCGCCCCTGGGGAAATACGTCTTCCACTGTCGTCAACCTCCGGCTCTTGGCGGCGCGGGTGAAACGCCTGCGCCGCCGTGGTCGCAGTTATCTCTGCCCAAGTCCTCCGGCGTGCTCGATCACCTCGTTCAGGTGCGGGTCGTTGAGCGGGATCAGCGGCCGGCCCTTCAAGTGCCCGATGAAGAACGCCGTGCAGAAGCCGCCGATCCCCAGCATCGCCACCAGGGAGAGCGGCAGCTCGACCCAGGGGATTCGCGGGCTGGCCGGGTCGGATGACGCCGGGACGACCAGCCAGATCAGATCGACCCAGTGCATCGCCAGGACCAGAATGGCCACTTGAACGATCAGCCGCGACTGCCGCTTGCTCTCGCGAAACAGCAACACGAAGAACGGCAGGAAGAAATGAAAGAGGCCCAGGGCCAGCGCCACCCATTGCCAGCCGCCGCGCGTTCGCCGCAGGTACCACGGAATCTCTTCCGGCAGGTTGCCGCTCCAGATGATCAGGTACTGCATGAAAGACATATAGGCCCAGAGCATGGTGAAGGCCAGCATCAGGTTGCCCAGGTCGTTGAGCGATCGGGCGTCGCCGCCTCGGTCATCGGCTGGTCGGCGGACAGGAAGACCACGACGGCGATCATCATCGCCAAGGTCGCCAGCGCCTCACCCACGATCACCAAGCTGCCGTAGATCGTCGAGGACCAGTGTGGCTCCAGCGACATCAGCCAGTCGATCGCCGAGAATGTCCCGGTCAGAAACAGCAATGCGAGACCCGGCCCGCTGAGCNACTGGAGCCNGCCGCTCGGGCGATGGTCGGCGCGCCTGTCCTGGTCGCTGGANAGGCGGTTGAGGACNAATGCGANGACNAACCAGATCACGAAGTAGCCGACGGTCCGCNCCAGGTAAAATCCAACGTTCAGATAGAGGCNCTTGNGCTGGAGCTGCGGGTCGTGGGCGACCTCCTCGGGCCGCGCCCAGGGATAGAGCCGCGACAAGCCCAGGGCGAGCGGCACGAACAATAATGCCAGCGGCANGAGCGTCATCCCGCCCGACTCCATCGGCCGGCGCACCACCAGGCCCCACGAGCCGCCGACCAAGTGATGGAGCATCGTCAGACCCATGCAGCCCAGGGCAAGCCCGACCCAGAACGCATAAGCAACCAGGTACGAGGGCCAGAACTGCTCTGGCCAGAGCNACCAGGCCGCCAGGCTCAGGAAGAGCCCCAGGCCGCCAGCGGCCAGCGCCCACGACTGGATGCGGTCGAGCCGGAGACGCAGCTCACCCTCGGCGATCATGTTGGTGCTGACGCTCATGGCTGGGACCTCGGGGCCGAAGCTTCATCCGCGGCGGGAAGTNGGTTCCNATCCTCGGCCGGCAGGTTGGCNGCCTCCGCGTGCTGGCTCAACTGAAGCACCCGGATGTACGCCGCGATGGCCCAACGGTCGCGCGGGGGAATCCGAGAGGCGTAGGAATACATGGTCCCGAACCCGCGCGTCATCACATCGAAGTAGTGGCCGATCGGCTGCTTCCGCAGCTCTTCGCTGGCATACGGAGGCGGCGGATTGAAGCCGCGCCGGACGATCATGCCCCGGCCGTCGCCCAGCTCGCCGTGGCAGGGGGTGCAGTAGATCCGGAAGCGTTCCTGCCCGCGCTCGAGGACCGCTCTATCAACCAGGAAGGGAACCGATTCGACAAGCTTGCCTTGCGACCAGCCCGTGTAGAAAACCTCATCCGGGACACCGGCGGGCGGCGCGCCGCGCGGGTCGTCGCGCGGGACCGTGCCGACGACCAGCGGTCGCGCCGACGAGCCGTCCTCAAAGAACGAGCTGGGCTCGAGCGGCTCGTACCTCGGCTGCTCATACATCTCGCTACGGCAGCCGGTGAGCACGAGCAGGGCAACGGCCATGATCGCGGCGAATTCGCCTGCCCACGACCGCTGGCTCGGTCGATCCCATCTCTCGATCGCGGCTCGTCGTCTCATCGTGGTGTCACCCTGCCTTCGATCAGTCTTTCAAAACGGGANCACGGAGATCGCCTTGGGTTGGGACTCTTCCAGAAATCGGAGCGTGCCCTCCGCGTCGAACAGGGGGTCGCGGGCCTGGAGGCAGAGGAAGAACCGGTTGCGCGACGCCAGGGCGAAGCGGGGCACGTTGAAGACCGGGTGGTGGGGCCGGGGCAGCCCGTTGAGCCCGAGCATGCCCACGACCGCCGCCAGCGCCGCGAACAGCACGGTCATCTCGAACGTGATCGGCATGAACGCCGGCCAGCTATTGAACGGACGGCCGCCGATATCCACGGGATAGTGGATCACCGCCGAGAACCACTGCATGAAGAAGCCGCCCAACCCACCGGCCACCCCGCCGATCAGCACGACCGCCCCGATCCGGTTGTGCCGGAACCCCAGCGCCTCGGCGAGCCCATCGACCGGGAACGGCGTGTAGGCCTCCATCATCCGGTAGCCGTGCTCGTAGGCACGCCGGGTCGCCTCGACAAGGTCGTCCGGACGGTCGAACTCGGCCATCAGTCCATAGGGACCGGTCGGGGCTGGGGCGGATTTCATGACACGGTCCCCTCGGTTGACGACTGCTCCGCGCGCCGCTCCTGGTCCTGCTCGGTCTCGTGGACCAGCTCGCGCATCTCGGTGATCGAGATCACCGGCAGGAAGCGGATGAACAGGAACATCAAGGAGAGAAACAGGCCGAGCGTGCCGTAATAGGTCGCATAGTCCCAGACCGTCCCGTGGTACATTGCCCACGAGGAAGGGAGGAAGTCGCGATGCTGGCTCGTGACCACGATCACGTAGCGCTCCAGCCACATGCCGACGTTCACGAAGAACGCGAGCACCCAGAGACCCAGAACACTGGTCCTCACCGATCGGAACCAAAGCAACTGGGGGATGAACACATTGCACGTCAGCATCATCCAGTAGGTATGAGCATAGGGACCGAAAGGTCGATTCTCGAGCTGGACGAACTCTTCGTACGGATTATGGCTGTACCAGGCCGTGAAGGCTTCCATCAGGTAGCCATAGGCCACGATCAAGCCGGTCGCCAGCATGACCTTGGCCATGTTTTCGAGGTGGCGCGTCGTGATGAAATCGTGCAGGCCGTAGGCGGCCCGCAGCGGGACGGCGATGGTCACGACCATGGCGAATCCCGAGAAGATGGCACCGGCGACGAAGTAAGGTGGGAAGATCGTGGAGTGCCAGCCCGGCAGGATCGCGACCGTGAAATCGAGCGACACGACCGAGTGGACCGAGACCACCAGCGGCGTCGCCAGACCGGCCAGGAGCAGGTAGGCCGTACGGTAGCGATGCCAGTGCCGCGCCGAGCCCCGCCAGCCCATGGCGAGGAAGCCGTAGATGTACCCCGCCCAGCGATTCTTGGCCCGATCCCGCAACGTGGCCAGGTCGGGGATCAGCCCGACGTACCAGAACAAGAGCGACACGGTCCCGTACGTCGAGACGGCGAAAACATCCCAGATCAGCGGGCTGCGCCACTGGGGCCATAAGGCCATGGTATTGGGATAAGGGAGCAGCCAGTAAAAAACCCAGGGCCGGCCCAGATGGAGGAGCGGAAAAAGCCCCGCGCAGGCCACGGCGAACAGGGTCATCGCCTCGGCGAACCGGTTGATCGAGGTCCGCCAGTCCTGCTTGAGCAAGAGGAGGATCGCCGAGATCAAGGTCCCGGCGTGCCCGATCCCGATCCACCAGACGAAATTGACGATCGCGAAGCCCCACATCACCGGCACGTCGACACCCCAGACCCCGACGCCGTGGACCAACAGCACGGTGATCGCCAGCAGCAACATCATGGTCAGGGCAAAGCCGACGCCCAGTCCCAGGAACCAGCGCCAGTTGTAAGGCCGGACCAGCACCAGCGCGCTGATCTTATCGGTGACCGTACCGTAGGTATGCCCGGGCGCGAGGACCGGCGAGGCCTCTGCCGCGCTGTCAGACTCAGGATCTCTGTGAGTCATGGCGGGTCAGGGCCTCGATCTCGGGGTTGGGATTACGCAGTTTGGCCAGGTACGTGGTACGCGGCCGGGTGTTCAGCTCCGACAGCAGGCCGTAATTGCGCGGGCTGGCCTTGGCCTTGGCCACAGCGCTCTCCTTGTCGTTGATGTCGCCGAAGACGATGGCCCGGCTGGGACAGACGGCCTGGCACGCGGTCACGACCTCGTCGCCCCTGACGGTGCGATCCTGGATCTCAGCGGCAATCCGCACCTCGTTGATCCGCTGGACGCAGTAAGTGCATTTCTCCATCACCCCGCGCGGCCGCACGGTCACGTCGGGGTTCCGCATCAGCTTCAGGCTGGGTGTCTCCTCGTCGGAATACTGGAAGAAGTTGAACCGACGCACCTTGTACGGGCAATTGTTCGAGCAGTATCGCGTGCCGACGCACCGGTTGTACGTCATCTCGTTGAGCCCCTCGGCGCTGTGCGTCGTCGCCCCCACCGGGCAGACGATCTCGCAAGGGGCCTTTTCACAGTGCATGCAGGCCACCGGCTGGAAGTCGATCGGGGGATTTTCTTCGCTTTGGCCTTCGAAGTAACGATCGATGCGGATCCACTGCATCTCACGCGAGGCGAGCACCTGGTCGCGGCCGACGACCGGGATGTTGTTCTCGGCCTGGCATGCGGCGACACAGGCCCCACAGCCGGTACAGGTATTGAGGTTGATCGCCATGCCCCAGGCGTTGCCAATCCCCTCTTCGTGGCGCTCTTGTGGGGCCGGATCGTCGAAGAGGCTCGGCCCGCGCCCCCGGTCCTGCTCGTGCACCTGGGCGAAATCGTTGGCCTCGTGGTAGGTCGCGAGGCCGGCGACTCGAATCGGCTCGCGACCCTCCATCCGATGGTGGTGCTGAGTGGCCGCCAGGCGGTGTTGCCTGCCCGTCTTGACCACCTCGAGCCCGGAGCCGAACCACGGTTCGTCCGCCGTCCTTAGCCCATAGACGTCGACGCCGACGCCGTTGCCGACCCGGCCCGCGCGCCGGCGCCCATATCCCAGCGTGACGGTGATCGAAGGGTCGGCCTGACCCGGCATGATATAGNCCGGAATCCGCACTTTCCGCCCACCCTGGCGGAGCTCGACAATGTCCCCCTCTTGGACCCCCAGCCGGCTCGCCTGGGCCGGGCTGATCAGGGCGGCGTTGTCCCAGGTCAGGCGCGTCAGTGGCCTGGGCAGCTCCTGGAGCCAGGCGTTGTTGGCGAATCGCCCGTCCCACACGGCCGGGTCGGGCCGGAAGACGAGCTCCAAACCGGCACTCTCGCCGGCGCGTGGCGCCGGGCTTGGGATGTCATTGCCACGCGGGGCGACCGCCTTGGGTTTCCGCGCCGTGCCGGCGACCGTGCCCGTGCGGAGGGCCTGGTGCCAGACTGATTCGAAGTCGCCAGGGAGCGATTGGCGCCCCCAGTACTCGCGTACGATCTCCAGGCCCGACCGGCCCGGCTCGCCCAGGAGAAGCGCCAGCACTTCGAGCGCGGACTTGCCGCCGTAAAGCGGCGCGATCAAGGGCTGCTGGATCGTTGCGGTCCCATCGAAGGCCCGCAGATCGCCCCAGGCCTCGAGGCCGTGGGCCTCGGGGACGTGCCACTGACAGAGCTGCGCGGTCTCGTCGTCGTACAGGCCCAGGTGGATCCGCAGCCTGATCTTGCCGCCGGAGAGTCCCTGGGCAAAGTGGAAATCGGCCGGGGCGTTGTAGGCCGGGTTGCCCCCGAGGATGATGAGCGTGTCGACGGCACCGGCGTCGATGTCGCCGATCAACTCGCGCAGCGAGCCGACCTGATCGGCCGGGCCTTCATCAATGCGAGGCAGGTACTCGACGGTCTTGCCCACGTTGCCCAACGCATGGTTGATCAGGTGGGCCAGCGCGTGGACCTCCTTCGGCTGCGTGTCGCCCGCGACGACCAGGCCCCTTCCGCCGGCGCCCTTCAAGTCACGCACCATCGCATCAATCCATTTGTCGTGCTGGGCGAGCCGATCCGGAAGCGTGATCTTGACCGGCGCGGAAGACCCGCCGACACCAACTGCACCGGCGATGGCCCGAACGATCGCGGCTATGTCTTGCGCCGCAATGGGCAGCCGGTGATCGGCCGAGGCGCCGGTGATGGTCGGCGTGCACTCGATGGCGTACAGCCGGTTCATGGGAACCGAGGCCGGGGCGTCATCCGACCGGCGACCGAGGATATAATCGCGCGGAGACTGCTCCGGCTCGCGACGCGCGGCGAAGGCCCGCGCATCCTTGAGCCGGCCCGGTCCCCACGCCAGAAAATCGGCATCGAGAGCGACGACCACATCGGCCTTGTCCAGATGATAGACCGGCTCCATCTCTTCGCCGAACGCCTGCCGGCAGCCGGCGTGAACGGCGTCACGTGTGATGGGCTCATAGGCATGCCACTTCGCCTCCGGGAACTGCTCTTGCAGCCGCCGGAGCTGGTCGGCCAGCGTGGGAGAGGTGATCGTCTGGGTCAAGATCCGCAGGCCGGCGCCCTTGGTCCTCGCCTTCTCCTCGCGAAGCGACAGCAAGAGGGTCTCGAACCTGTCCCAGGTTTCGACCCGGCCGTCACGCGTCACCACTTGAGAGCGGTCCGGGTCGTAGAACGAGAGTACCGCGGCTTGAGCGAAAGCGTCGGTGGCGCCCAGGCTGGCCGGATGATCGGGGTTCCCTTCAATCTTGGTGGGCCTCCCCATCTGGCTCTCGACCAAGACGCCACAAGCAAACCCATTCATCGAGACCGCCGTGCTGAAGAACAGCGGTTTACCCGGAACGATCTGCTCGGGGGCTTCCACGTACGGCACGATCGACTCGGTGGGCTGAATCGCGCAGCCGCTCAGGCCCCCCAGGGCCAGCGAGCCCGCCATCAATCGCAAGAACTCCCGGCGGCTGGAGGGGTCGAATTGCAGCGCCACCAGATTGGATAACCCTTGATCCTGATCGGGCCGGGGCGCGCCGTTCTCAGCCCGCTCGTCAAGGCTGCGCCAGAAGAGCGGGCCGGCCGAGAGGATCGGCAGCTCGCCCCCCACGGAGGAGGCATCGGTCAACGTCGGGTCAGGGTCGGGTCGTGGTTTCATCGATGGCACACCGAGCAATTGGTCAACCGATCGACTTCGATATGCTCCCGCTCGATCAAATCGCGTCCGATCTCGAGCTGTTCCGGGACCGGAGGGGCCCATTCCATGTTGAAGACCTCGCGCTTCTCCCGGAGATGGCGTTCGGGATGCCGATGGCACTCCAGGCACCACTCCATGGTCAGCGGCTCCTCCTTCCACGTGATGGGCATCTTATCAACGCGACCGTGGCAGCTCACGCACCCGATCCCCTTCTGGATATGGATGGCGTGGTTGAAATAGACAAAATCGGGGAGGTTGTGGATCCGGGTCCAGACGATGGGCTGCTTCATGGCCAGGCTGGTCCGCACGGGCTCCAGCATGGGACTGGTCGACCAGATCTGGGAATGACACGTCATGCATGTGTGCGTCGGCGGCAGCCCCGCGAACGACGAGGTCTCCACCGAGGTGTGGCAGTAACGGCAGTCGATGCCCAAACCCCCGACATGATGCTCGTGCGAGAATGGCACCGGCTGTTCGCGAATTACCCGCACCCCGGTCTGGTAGGGAGACCGGATCAGAAGGTAACTCACAATCAGCAGACCCAGCGGGCCCACGGCCATGCCGAAGAGAGTCAGCCGCGAAAGCGTGTTTGCACTGGGATGGAAAATCTGGGGCATCCCGCTCTCCGTTTCATCACAACTCCTTACCGACTTCGCAAGAACGTGCCGGCAAAACTCATTCCGGTCGGTCACGGATTCAGCCAATCATTGTCCATCGAGCCGCCTGTGAACTGCGGGGGGAGGGAAGCCAATACCGTCTGATAATGAGGTTTATGTTCGTTGAAGATAAAGCGTGCGGGTTCTGTGGGAAATCCCGCGCGACCATTCCAACATGGGCACTTCGAGGATAGACTCGGCGAGCGGGGTGAGTCATTGTGACCGATCCTCCGAATCCCGAGATGC
>JGI26341J46601_10000338_pt1 | contig 14311 bp, 15 predicted proteins | sample BogFormECP12_OM3_FD_46601 | JGI IMG/M metagenome (IMG submission 46601) | reverse complement strand
AGGCGCGAATAGCGTCCTTTGCCGGCCTATCACCCCGACAGTGGGAGAATGTTTTCCAGTCAGCTGGTCTCTCACTGCCTGCGTTGAGGGTGAAATCGGTGCTGAATTGCCAAGATACCCTTCCCACTTATTGCAACGGAGGGATCTATATCATTCCACAGTTCCTGTTGCAGAAATTGCGCGAAGCATGGCCACGCTGGGATCGCTGGTTGTTGGATCATGATGAGTTAATCCGACCGTTTTTGGCATTTGCCGATCAGATCTCTTTTGCATTGAGCTGTGAGGAGCTAGGGCTGAGTGTCGATCACCTTCCACTGGAGATGAATTTTGATGGTGTGTCCCGTCCTCAAGGGTTATATCGCGTGACGCGGAAGACTGAGATTCAGCCTCGTGTGTTGCACTATCATCTGCTAAACAAGAGGGGGCTTTTGCCATCAACCCAGATATCGTCTGTTAATCGACAGATTCGCAAGATCAATGATTTAATTTGCCTGACGAGGCGGGTTAACTTTCACAAACCGTCATTCTTGCTCCTGGGGGGCAAAACGAAGAGAATGATGCGGCATGAGTGACAGTGCAAGGCCCTGAGTCGGATGGTCGAAGATACCGCGGACTGCCGTTCTGCAAAAGGGGAGCACGAAAGGCTAAAGGTGGACCATTTTGTCGCTCAGAGGGAGACAGCGAGTTATTATCTTAAAGCACTGGGACGAACTGCCTCCACCGCTGTTCATCCTCGGCGCTCCCCGTTCGTTTACGTCGTTAGCATGTGCCATGTTGGGCCAGCACCCACAACTCTACGGATTGCCTGAGACACATCTTTTTTGCGACGAGACCTTAAAGGCAAGAGCCGAACGCGCCGCACAAGCAACGTACCCGATGGCACATGGTCTTTTGCGAGCAGTGGCTCAGCTCTTCTTTGGCAATCAGACTGAAACAACAATCCAAAAGGCCAGGCATTGGCTAAGTCTTCGATCTGATCTGACCACGGACGTTATCTTTAAGGTGCTCGCGGACAGGGTCTTTCCCCGGGCTTTGGTTGACAAAAGTCCGAGTATTGTCTACGACTTCGAAGGCCTCGAACGAGTACGCCGCAAGTTTCCCCAAGCGCGGTTTATCCACCTATTGCGACACCCGAGAGCTCACGGCGAGTCCGTGATGAAGTACATTACCGAGAGGGCGAAGCACGGCCCGATTCCATCTTCACATTGGTTACTCCGGATCGCATCCTATCCGTCTCCGCACGCGGCCGCCGAGAATCGGCAGGATGGATCGCTACTGGATCCGCAGAACGGCTGGTATGCGCTTAACAAGAACATCTGCGGGTTCTTGGCTTCGGTTCCCGTTGATCAACAAATGCGGGTCCGAGGCGAAGATTTGCTAGCCGACCCCGAGAAGAATCTTCATGGAATTGCCGCCTGGATGGGAATGCAAACCGATGCCGAGGCGATCGCGGAGATGACACACCCCGAACGGTCGCCCTACGCATTCCTCGGTCCAGCGGGAGCGCGCTACGGCAATGACGCTTTTTTTCTGGCGGACCCTGCTCTGCGTCCGGGCCGTGCCGCGCCTCAAGCCCTTGAAGGGCCACTTGGCTGGCGAAACGATGGCGTAGGATTCTGTTCTGAAGTGAAGTTGCTTGCGCAAGAGTTTGGCTACCAGTAGCAGTCTGGTTCAAGATGGTGACTCCGAAACTGCTTTCGGTAGTCGCAACGCGAGGTTGTCGTGTCAAGATTTCATTCAATGAGTTCGCTCCGGGCCGATGCCACTGAGAGCTCACAACCACCGGAACTCATACGAGTGAGCGATCGGGTCTACTGCGCGACCGAGTATGCGATCAGCAACATTCTGTACGTCATAACCGGTACGAGTGTAGTGGTGATTGACACGACCGAGAGCATGGCCGCGGCTCGTGCCTCTTTCGATAAGTTCCGAACGATATGCTCCTTGCCGGTGAGCCACGTCATCTACACCCATTTTCATGGCGATCATATCCGTGGGGCTAAGGTATTTCACACGCCGTCGACTCAAGTGATCGCCCAGAAAAAGATGCCCGAGGAGCTTGCGTACGTCAACCGTATGCTCCCTTACAGAAAGCGCGTAACCGCTCTGCAATTCGGATTTCACCTTAAAGAGGCGGAGCGGGGAGTCACGCTTTTGAATGAGTCCGAGAGCGGCTATGTGCCCCCGGACNTTCTCTTTGATGAAAAGTATGAATTCGAGGAGGGCGACCTGAGCTTCGAGCTCTACCACACGCAGGGTGAAACTGTCGATCATTTAATGGTTTGGATTCCGGAGGAACGGGCCCTGTTTCCGGGCGACCTGTATTACTCCAGTTTTCCTATGCTGAGCAATCCCATGAGACCGGACAGGCCGGTCTTGGCGTGGGCTGAATCGCTGGAGAGTATGCGCGCTTTCCATCCTCTATATCTGGTACCCTCCCACAGCCGGCCAGTGTCGGGAGTTGAAGAGATTGATTCGGTTTTGGCAAATTACGCGTGCGCGATTCGATACGTTCATGACGAAACCGTCAAGCGAATCAATCAGGGGTTAGGGCTGGAAGAGATCCGCCGTCAAATCAAACTGCCGGGTGATTTGTGTCGTCTGCCATACCTACAGGAGCGGTATGGGACAGTGAGGTGGTCAATCAATGGCATTTTCCGGCAGCACACTGGGTGGTACAGTTTCAACCCGACAGATCTGAACCCGGGCCCCCGGTCGGCTCTCTGTCAAGCGATACTTGATGCTAGCGGGGGTCCAGAGCCGCTTGTCCGACNCGCTCGGAGGGCCTTGCGCGAAGGNCNGCATCAACTGGTGTTGGAGTTGACCGATATCGTTCTTGGCGCGCGCCCGCAAAATCGCGTCGCTATTGCCATCAGAGTAAAAGCATTGCAGCGGCTCGGCGCCGTCTCGGAAAATGGGGTCGAACAAAACATTTATCGCACAGCCGCGAAAAAGACCCGTGTCGGCGTGTCCGGGGCTCTTGGGTTGATGTCCAGCCAGCCCCAAAGGTTCGAATACACAGGCGTGTGGGTCCGACCGGCCCAAGAGCTGACAGCGAAAGAGCTACAGATCACCATCCCGGTCGCGACTCCTAGGGACCAACGGCCAAACTCTGAGCCGGGCGTTCAGCGGTTGCGGGAAAGAACCCTGGCTGTTGTGAACCGTTGGTATGATAAGCGCGTGTATTCATCTGCGGCCAGAGAGCGCTACGATGGAAGTGGCTTTCACAACTTTGGCTACTGGACACCCACGACACGAACTCAGAAAAAAGCCTGCGAAAACCTGATGGAGATGCTATTGAACTTTATCCCGCAGAAGGCAGGTACTATTCTCGATGTCGCTTGTGGAAAAGGGGCTACGACGCGACACCTTCTGTACTACTATCCGGCTAAGGCAATAACCGGAATCAACATTTCCGAAAAGCAGATACGGGACTGTATGATTAACGCTCCGGGATGTAATTTCTACGTCATGAGCGCAACCCATTTGGGCTTTGGGGCTGGCACGTTCGACAATGTGATCTGTGTGGAAGCGGCGTTCCATTTTGTGACAAGACAAGAATTTGCCGATGGCATCTATCGCGTCCTAAAGCCGGGAGGTAGGCTCGTGCTCTCGGATATGCTTCCTTCGAGGGTGCGGAAGGTGCCTAGATTAGTAGCTCCCAAGTCCCGCGTGATCGATCCGAGAGAATATCGCGATCTCTACTTCAGCGCGGGTTTTGAACGAGTGGAAATCGTAGATTCTACTCTCGAATGTAGCACAGGCTTCTACATGCACACTTTGCAGGGACTGCGCCGCTGGCTGCAGCAAGGAAAGATTGATTCGTCATTGTTCCAAAAGAGAAGGGCCCAGATCCAGGCAAAGGATAGGGGATATTATTTGTTGGTGTGCGCAACAAAGGGGTCGGATTGACCGGCGAGACTCTCCTCGTTGGTAGACTTGCTCGAGTATCAATGCTCTTCTTTTTTTGCGGCAACTCGACACTTCTGATCGCAATTCGGGCGAGTGTGAGTAGGCCGTGGTTGCTGATAATGGGGTCTCTGATCGCGCAATTAGCCCCTCCTAGGCAGAACACAGATGAAGAGAAGCTTTTCACGCTCAGCTGATCCCGTACTTATTCTTGCACCGCCATGTACGTTTTCGTGGGCCATATGCGCTATGCTTGGGCAGCACCCACAGATGTATGCCCTTCCCGAGCTGCATTTATTTTCTGCGGAAACCTTAGCGGAATGGTCGCATCTCTGCTCACGTGAAAGCTATCAAATGGATCACGGTTTGGTCCGGACGGTGGCCGAACTCTATTTCGGCACACAATCGGAGTACACGGTCACTCGTGCCCGCGGTTGGCTGAGGCGTAGAGGACATTTCAACACGAGCCTTGTCCTCGAAATGCTGGCTGAGAGAGTATGCCCCTTGGTTGTGGTAGAAAAGAGCCCTAGTATAGTCTATCGCTTAGAGTCCTTAAAACGTGCCTTCGCAATGTTCCCGGACGCTCGTTTCATTCATCTACTGAGGCATCCAAGGACGTACGGTGAATCCGTAATGCAAGCTCTGCACGACCTTGACCGCGCCCAACCTCTCCCACAGTCACACTGGTTACGGCATCTCGCGGCTTATCCGCAGTCGATCGCAATTGAAGCCTCAGACGACGTTGGTTTGGACCCACAGTGGGGCTGGTACTCCCTCAACATGAGGATTCTGGAATTCCTCAGGTCCGTACCGCAGAACCAACAGAGAACTGTGAGAGGGGAAGACTTACTGGCTGATTTGAATGGACGTATCGTCGAAACTCTTGCCTGGTTAGGTTTGCGAACAGACCCCGAAGCCGTGGATGAGATGAAACATCCTGAGCGATCCCCATATTCCTGCCAGGGTCCGGCCAGCGCGCAGTTCGGCAGCGACTTGTTCCTCTTCCCAGGTCCGATCCTGCGGCCGGACTGGGTAGGGTGTCCAAGCCTGGAAGGCCCACTTAGTTGGCGCGAGGATGGCCAAGGGTTTTCTTCGGAGGTGAAACAGCTTGCTACGCAGTTTGGATATCAGTGAAGCTTGCATCTGCTACGGAATTCCCCGTCAGTCAACCGGATCGGCCGGCGCCCGACTCACAGGTGTTTGCGGAGCACGGCGTCTTTTTCGGTCCGATGCGAAACGGTAGTGTTGCAAGTTTCAAATGCAAACACGTTTGTCGCCGAGCGTCTCTCGTGGTTCCTAGGCTGCCAACTCGAAAAGGCTGTCGATGAACTGAATCTGTCGAAGAACATCATCTCCTGCCACCCATCGAGCTTGCCCCTTCCGGATCATGTGGATTGCTTCGTAGCCTTGAATCGTTCGCCGAGCCGCCTGGAATTCTCGGAAGCCCTGCTTGGCATTCACTCGACGTTTGATGGCTCGATGATCCTGTCCGAGAGGGTTGTTCAGTTATTGCACCGGTCGGTGTCGACAGCGGTTGCGCAGCGTTCCTTCCTTCTTACTGTCGGGGATCGCGGAGCTGTGAATCGGCGCCAGGTCAGTGTTGATCACTCGAGGTTGGGGATGGGATCGATCGCCGAGCGCCTTGCAAAACAGCCGCTTCACGAACGCTTCGATAACACGGCAGAGATGGTCCGCCGGGACCAACACGTCCAGCGTCACCGGGAACATCGTCACCTGTTCCCGCGCCTCTCCTGTGATGTAAGCCATGCCCGCCAACTTACTCCACCCGCCCCACACCTTCTCATCTCTATCTTTCCCCGGTTACCGAGTTTCGTAACAGGCTCTTTAGCGCCGCGTCCAGCACGGCCTTTGGCGACATCCGGGTTCTAACCCGGCGGCACCTCGGGTCTTCTCCGGGACACACCAACCTTGGAGTTGCTGTAGCCAATCCCTCAGCAGACGAGCTTTCTTTTAAACGCAGGCCAACCCTGTTTGATCCGCTGCCGAATTCCGTCTTCGTCGCGCTCGACGGTTTTGCGTGGCGGTTTCTGCGGGGCTACAGTTCATGGCGTGCAACAGCCGACCAAGCGCTCGATATGTTCGGCGAACGCGGACAGGTCCACAAAACCCTTGGCTGCCCGCTGAATAAGCGGAGGAGTCATATTTCCAAAGGACTATTTCTGGGGGTGCAGGTCAACGCCAGAAGACAAAACCGGCTCAGCATGATGGTGCCCCTCACCATGAAGCATCAAAGGCGTTAGGCTGATCCAGTCGCCTCAATAACTTGCCGCCCCTTTTCGAGGGAGAGCATCTAGTTTGCTGGCGTCAATTTGACCAACGTCCGCGGACCCATTGGCGTGACTCGGCCTGAGCAATGGATCCGCGAATCGGACAAGCTATTCCCGGTCTTTTGCGGGAGCGGCGGGCCACGATCGTACTAGTGGATTGGGAAAGGATTGTCTTTGGCAAGGTCCGTCGGGGTGCCTCGCGGAAATGCCTTCCCTAACACAGCAGCAAAGCCGAGAAATGGAGCCATCTTACCCGTGAGTTGGCGGTACGTTCCAGCCAGAGTCGGCGCTGCAGCCTGGCAGATTTTGTCCCAACCGAAGCCCAACTGGGTGTGAAGATAGTTCAGGAAGAGCACCGAACACCCATTAGCCACCGGGTTCTGATCTGTTTGTAATGTCCGGCCTACCCAGTTTGGGCGATGACTGTTCAACCAATCTCTGGCGGATTCGTATCCCAACCCCTCTAATAAACCCGGATAGAGCTCCTCAGCTATGACACGGGAAAGACCTTCGCCATTGGAGGCTCCGCAGTTCCAACCGCGATTTTGCAGTGCTTGGAAAACTTCGACTTCCTCCGCTACGACCAATGCGCTCGTCACATCCGGATTAATCGCTGGCGTGACCTGTACGTCGCAATAAAGATCGGTCGCCGAGCACGAATGGTGATAAGCTCCGCCGGTGCCATCCATATTGCGGGACAGAGGAGCGACGAGCACCTGGAACATGAGTGACTGCTGCTGCGCAAAATATCCTGCGATGGTCTTGTAGTCGCGTTCACAATTGTTCAAGACGCCTTGCGCGATCTTGTCACCCGCGGTGCCTAAAATCGATGCGTAAAAGACGTGGAAATGTTCCGTTGACCCAACTAACGTGGCCGGTGTTGCAACTGGATCGAATCGGGCTATGGCAGGCCCCTGAAGTTGCCTCCGTCGATGACGTAGTATTCTGTGTGAGCTGGCACACGCCATACATCGCCGGGCTGCTGCACGAGGGTTTACGGGTCTGGCTAGTCTGTACATTTTTCCTCCAATCGAAGCACGATCTTCCTGACCGTGGCAGAAGAATGTGGCCTGGCGAGGTAGCTTCTGCATCATCATCACTTCCTGCTCCGCCTGAGGTCGCCATTCCGGGTCGCTTACCCGATTGGCGGCGGCATGATGCTCCTCGTAACGACACCTCATGACCCCAACGACGTGACTAGAAGCCATTCGCGAGTACATGGTAGACAGATCGGTTCGCTGGTCGAGCGTCTGCTCATTACAGTTTCAGCCCAGCTCAGCTCTCCGACATGGCAGCAAACCCACGCTTCTGGTGTGTCGTGAGCTTCACGATTTCTTTTTTGAAGCCGGTGAGCCTTCCGAGGCGCTACTGGCTTTCGGCGTTGGTTCACTGCTCTTGGGGACCTGTGATTCAACCGGTGGTGGACCGCCCTGCGATTTGACGGGTACCTCTTTCGGCGCCTTCAGGCCGCTAAGCAAGGAGTTTCCATCCGGTGACCCAAACCCACTACAAGCATCCCAACCGGGGCCTGCTTTGTAGCCGCCGACCAACCCGGTCATGTCATTGTTGCCCTTCGTGATGTCATGAAAAGCAGCGCTGTTGCCGAGCTTACTGTAGAGGAGTGGGTTCAAGTAGCCAACGCTGGTTCCCAGCGCCTCATTCAGCAGCGCAATAAGACCGGCTGTAAGAGGAGCGACCGCGCTCGTGCCGCCAATCACCGTGTCCACGCCGTCTACGCGAACTTTGTAACCAGTGTTCTCGTCGGCATCCCCAGCAAGATCCGGCAAGCCCCGACCGATGCGACCACCGGGATTGACCGAAGGGGGTACGCCTACAGTGGTCTGCCAGGAGGGCAGGGGAAAGAAATCGCTTATCCCTCCGCCACCGGCCCCGCCTTGAGGTCCGTCGTTCCAGACTGATTCCGAAGTGATTACACCTCCAGAGGCTTGAAGGCTTGTTCCTCCGCACGCCAACGCGAAGGGACTAGAGGCGGGAAAATCGACGTGCGCCAATGTCCCCGAGACTCCGTCGCTCGAACCCCCGTCGCCTGCGGCTACGCAAACCGAGACGCCCATTGCACTGGCGGCCTCAAACGCCTGATTGAAGGCGTTGAGTGATTGTTGTGTCCACGAAGCCTCGGGCCCGCCCCAGCTAATCGAAATGACTGAAGGCCGGTGGACTTTGTCGTGCACTGCCCGATTAATCGCTCGCAAGAAACCCTGGTTGGTATTAGGAGCGAAATAAACGACAATCTTGGCGCCTGATGCGACGGCCCCCGCAACCTCGATGTCCAGCATCACTTCACCATCAGGTCCGTTTGGGTTTCCGGTCGGACGATTCCGTCCCCCAGCAACGGGCACGGCGGTCACTTGGGGCATCGGAATTCCCAATCCGTTAAAGTACACCTTAAGATCTGGATTCTTATAACCGCCGCCAAGTTCGATGATGCCGATGCACTGTCCCGCACCACTTGCACCTTGGGGAAAGTCGTAGAGCTTTGCCACTTCAGGCGGGGCGTACGACACACCCAGCGCATGAGCCCAAACTCCTCCGAGCTGTCTCTTACGGCGAAAATGTGGCCTTGCGGCTGGCCGATTATCGAGACCAAAAACTCCCTGCACGATGCCGTCGAGGGCCAACGGCACGTGCACCGGCCCGGTACGGCCTCTATAAAGGCCCCCAGCGTGGCGATATACCGACAAAGCAACGTGGAAAGCTCTGCTGAACTGCCCTACCGTACCACGCAGATGTACCGTTCTTGCAGCAGGGTGCCGACCGACGACGCGCAGGCCATGTTGACGTGCGAAACGGACAACTGCTTGGACGTCCGCCGGAGCCGCCCCGTGAGCTAATGCAAAGGCTTCACGCGTGAGGTGCTGGCGCTCATGGGGCAACTTAGTTCCCAATTCGTCAAGTGAAGTCAGCCGCTGCTCCGAAGGACGTGGCCGGAGAAGCACGGTGACTCCAATACGACGAGCCGGGTTGGCTGAGTCTACAATGTGGGCGCCCGGGAGGGGTGCGATGTCGCTACCTTTAACGGGCTTGTAATACTGCCCGCGTCCTCCCGCTCTTGAACCTAATGCCCCTCGAAATGCGAATGGTCTCACGATGCCCTCCTCACGCGCCGGAACCGGCGAGCTTCAAGAGCGCGCCGGTCAGCTGCATCAGAATCGGCGCCCGTCCGATTTCAGCTTCAGTGTTCTTGACAGCCGCTGGCTAGCGTCCAGCTCGTCTGGCAGCTAGTCTGTGGAGGTGCACTCTCCGAGCAGCACGAACCAAGACAATGCGCCGGAGATGCCTTCCTGCGCGCAACCGGGCTCTGACTGCTGCCGCCTTCAACCTCAGCGCCCGTCTGAGCAGGCGACGAGCGCGAACATGGTGGCCTTTCGCTTTAGCGGCTAAAGCCCGCCTGCCCACGAGCGCAGCTCTCAAATGACGCCGCAGAGCAACTCGGACAAGGCGCCGTGCTGCGCGCCTGTGAAACGCGATTCTCTTGGCAAAACGACCTACTGGTGGCATTGGTGTCTCTCCTTCCAACTCTTAAAGTCAGGCTCTGAATGTTTAAATTGGTTTGACGGGGTTGCGGCATGCTCCAGAGTAAGCAGCTTGATCAACGAATTTTGCTTCACTTTGATGCGGAGCATATTGTCCGTATTATGCTCGGCTTTGAAAGTTTGTCAAGACTTTTCTTGCCTGAACGTATAATATACGTTCAGGCAATCGAACTGAGCGTAGAGTCTACGTTCAGCAAATCAGGAGGAGCAATGCCGGAACTGCTAATTGATCTGGAACGTAAGAAATCTGAACTGCTGGAAGAGATTTTCCGGCTGCGAGACTTCAGAGCGGGATCGATCACCGCCTTGATTCGGCGATGCGGGAAGGCGACATGCCGTTGCGCTCAACCCGATGACCCAGGCCATGGGCCGAACCTGAGATTGACATACAAGTTGGACGGGAAGAGTTACTCTGAATCACTTCCCGATCAAGCGGCTGTCCGAAGGGCCCGAGACCAGATTTCCGAGTTTCGCAAATTCCAGCGGTTGTGCCACGATTTCGTGGAGGTGAATGCCAAGATTTGTCGCCTCCGCCCGGGTGGCACCCTCGATCGGCAACGGCGCCACCGGGACACGGCGTGAATCACATCAATAGATATAGTTCAAGTCCCTTAACCGCTCGACCCTAAGCTATATCAATCGCCTATCCTGGCGATCCAAAACTTAGGAGCTCGAGTTGCACCGTGGTGTCTGTTGGGAATGGGTCAAAATCCAGGTCCTTGCGGTGGATACTCGAGTCGGGGTCACTGGGAATGGGAGTTGAACGTGGATCTTGCGCAACTGGTCGAAGCGCTCACGCATTGCTCCGACGTAAGCATTGTGTCGGTCGGTTATGAGCTACTAGTGACTACCCGTTCGGGAGCGCAGATCGCAGCCACAATTGTGGGCACTCGGGCCATTGCGATAACCAATAAACTGCGAGATGAGCGATCTCTCTCTTAATTGCGCCGAACCCAGCTGCAGTCCGTGCAACGGTTTAGGATGAATCCAGACTATCTGCCGACGATTCGTCCGCAGCGGCGACACACAGGGAGGATGGAACGTATTCCGCATCCACAGGGCCGCAGCTGGACCTGACCTTGGCGAAGTTGCAGAAAAACTTGGCCGAAGGCAACTCGTAGTGAGCGGCCCTAAATGTGGACGCTGTTCAGCAAACTGGCCTCGCATCGAAAGAAATCGCCGCGGGCCCCAGCTTAGACGGTGTATGTGAACTTCGACCAAGGGCTTTTCCGACCCTTCCCGCCCTTCCGACTGACTGCCCATACCTTCCAGCGCCCTGCCTGCGCGCCCACCCAGTTGAAGACGTACGTGGTACCCGTTATCCCTGTGACGGTTTGCCAAGGGTGGCCGACGGCCGTACACCATTTGTTTGCGGCGCAACATTGGAAACAGTCGAACTCAACCGTATACGAAGCGGCCCCGGCCACCGGCGACCACGTCAACGTAGTTGTTCTGGGGTAATTGCTGAAGATTGCACCGTTGGGCGGCGTAAGTTGATGCGGTGCAGGTAACGCCGCACGAGGCTGGACGCTCGCGCGAACGACTCCAGACACAAACTTCTTTCCTCTGCCCGCGTGGATCTGCTGACGTCTGGGATACAGTGCTTTCATTTTCTTAATCCTCCTCTTACATAGTCCTTGTCTGTCTGTTGCTGTCACCTGGATCTTCCATCTTGGCTCCTGACATCGGCAGACTATATACCCATTCAGGGATTCCAGCACAAAAATATTTCGCTTCGTCCGGGTATAGGGTCTTGATCTGCGCAAAGCGCATGTTCTGCTGGGTCACGGCTTCGGCGATTGCTTCCGCATCGAGAAAGCCGTTCTTATTCGATTTCCGGTAGGGTTTGACAAACTGGGCAGGGATGAGCCGCACCCGGTGTCCCTGCTCCCTCAATGCGGCACCCAGGAAGTGCGCTCCGGCACAGGCCTCAAGGCCGATGAGCGGTGCGGGCAGATTCGCCGTATAAAATAACAGCGCTGCACGGGAGAACTTCTTACGAAACAGAACCTTGTTCCGCTCTCCCAGTGCGACCAGATGAAAGGTGGTCTTCCCCAGATCGATACCGATGGATGTGATGTGCATGCGATGATCCTCCTGTTGTGAATTGCCGATCCGTTATCCTACTCGGCGGCGGACCATCTCATTAGTCTTAGGGCTGTATCGGAAACGCCCTTGCGAGGAATCATGGATCACATTGGGGTGTGCGGACGCGTTTTCGATGCAGCGACTTGAAGGAAGCGCTTGTCTATGGGATTTGAATGTTGCTGGGTTGAGATGAGGAGGATTGCGAGTCCGTGGCGAAGCGTGAAGGACTGGTTGGATTAGAGATGGCACCGGTGCTTGTGTGAGGGGCGCGCTGGGAACGGCTCTCGCGGCGGGCGAAAAGACTTGCGAAGATGCCAGCGAGGCGCAGAAGTCGTGTGCGTGCCGAAGCACGCGTATGGATCGAGGTTGGGGCGGTGGCTTCATGCAGCATACTCGCGTGGAAACGGAGAATCGCGAAGTTGGATCTGGGCTGCAGTAAGTCTCTCGATCACGTGCATCGGTCCACCGCACATGGGGCAGGTCCAGGAAGTAAGAGCGCGGACAGGACGCGGTGCAAGCGAAGGGACAGGAGTTGGTTGGTGCGCCGAACCCAGTAAGTGAGTACAGAGTGGTAGTGATAGAGCGCGCCGGCGGTTGGCCAGAAAGCCGAAGTTGCGAATGCGAACGAAGCCGCGGGCGAAAAGGTGGAGCAGGAAGCGCCGTAGGAACTCATCGAGGGAAAGCGTCACCAGGCGCTTTTGGTTTTTGTGAGCCGAATCCCTCCAGCGAAACGTGACTTGGCCATCGGCCAAAGAAATGGGCCGGTGATTGGAGATGGCGACGCGGTGGGTGTAAGCGCCGAGATAGCGTAGAGCATGCTCTGGACCACCGAAGGGCGGTTTGCAGTAGACCACCCAGTCATGCCGGAACAGTTGGCGGAGCCAGGCGGAGAAGATCTTGGGCTGCGCCAGGGAGTCGATTCCTGTCGGCGGGCAAACGACAATCCGGAAGTCATTCCGCCGCATCGCCAGCGGTACTTGGGCCGCTTCGGAGACGTCCATCACCCGCATCCGTCCATCCGTGCATCCGTTCCTCGCCACGATGCCATGAAATTCCCTTGCAACCAACTTCACATCCGCAACACCGAACCGGAACGAGCGCTCAACAGGAACAGGAACCGCGTCACCATGGCTGCACACTACGCAGCGCAATAGCGCGCGGGCGTCACAAATGCTCCGTCGTTTTATCGGGAAAACCTGCAAAAAAGAGGAGTAGTCAAGCCGTATCCTATTGAGAATAGGATTAGTTAGCAGTACCCCCGAGCAACAATGGGCAGCAAATAGGCAAGCAAACGGTAGGCATACCACCCAAACCCCTGGGCCAGAATGGCCTGACACCCGTTCAGCAAGGGTCAGCTGTCATGCAGTGAAATCGAGATGGAGTCCGGGAATGGGTAAGCGTGAACACGAGCCCGCAGTCAGTCCGCCCCTCGTCCGCCGAACTCGTGCTCGCACTCGCGCTGTCGTCTGGCTGGCGGGTCACGCGCAACGGAGCCGGCAGGGTTGTGGATTTGTCGCCTCGCCAGTTGATCCGCTCACGGTCATGATTACGGTGGCTTTGGGCTATGTCCGACAACGGGCGCCCCCTCCCCCCCTCCATTTTCGTAAAATCCTCATTCTTAACGGACTTACGGGGATTGCGCTCGCAAATTCCTGAGCGCGTGGGAGTTAGAGGCAAAATCCTCATAACAAACGACTTAGGTGGGGCACATTGGGGATGGGAGGACGTCTTGGCGGGGAGTAGAACGGAAAAGCAGAAGTGCGCAGGACCTGTCACAGGTCGAAACTCCTAGTGAGGACGGGCACTTTCCCGGCTGCCTCCTCGTGGGGAGACAGCTCTCCCTCATTCTTCGAGAGGGAGTTTAGGGCAGGCGGGCGGAAGCTGGATAGGACGTGCGTCACGGAGCAGCGTGATAAGGACGGGTGGTCGCTTTCTGCCCTCGGTGGCAGGGTTGGCGCGGGAAAATTGGGGATGCAAGAAAGGTGTGGGGGCGAAAGGCCTTTAGCGACCGGGCGACGGAAGTTGACTGAGTCGCGCTGGCGTTATTCTTCGGTCGCCCCAGCGACCTGTGCCTGCGCTTCGTCGTTGCCCCTGGGCCAAGTGTAGGTGTTGGCCTTGACGCGCTGGTAATTGGCGTTCAATGCCGGCTGGGATGCCTTCGATCATCGAAATCAGAGGGTGATGTGACTGCGCATCGGCACAGTTACGACACAATTTACGACACACACGAAAGTGATGGCCGCCAGAGCGGCGGCCAAGTGCATGAAGCGCAGAAACTTAGTGGAGCCGACGATCGGACTTGAACCGATGACCTGTCGATTACGAATCGGCAGGCGCTGGCGCTAAACCATTAACAAACAAAGCACTTAGCATATGCGGCTCGTACGGAAGGTGACAGGGTAAGTCCTTTGGAGACAACATGCGACATTTGCTAGTCCCACAAAAGTCCCCACAGTAACTGAAGTCCGACGC
>JGI26341J46601_10000334_pt1 | contig 14333 bp, 19 predicted proteins | sample BogFormECP12_OM3_FD_46601 | JGI IMG/M metagenome (IMG submission 46601) | reverse complement strand
CGCCTCCCTCGCGGCCTCCTGTCCGGATTTGGCCGATTCGCGCACCTCGTCGGCCAGGTCTGCCGCTCGGGTCTCCTTCTCAGTGCTCTCTGTCATATCGGAATCTCCTACCTCTCGGTTCTTCGCAACGTCTACGGACGCTAATCCGCTTTGGTGGTCAGCCAATATGGGCGAAGGTCACAGACTGGGGAGCAGATGGGTCCGATGGTGCTGGGGCAATGGCCAGTGTCCTCGGCCGAGCCGAGGAGATGTTCTTCAACCGCGTCCAGGCCGCGGCTGCCCACCACGACCATCCANGCCTGCGTGGATTCTTCGACGAGGGTCGGGGTGATGCCGCCGTATTGCACCTGCGTGTGAACGTCGAGCGGCGTGCCGGTGGTGAGCTGATCGACGAGTTCTCGTGCGGTGTCAACGATGCGACGTGCCTGATTTAGCTGCGCTTGGGTGATCGCGTCGTCGGTCGGTCCCTCCGCCGAGCTGGCCAACGAAGGTTCCACCACATGCAGGAGGGTGAGCGGCACCCTGCGCATTGCGGCCTCGCGCGCCGCCCACCGGACCGCGGCATCGGAGCCGGCCGATCCATCAACGCCGACGAGAATTCTTGATCGTGTGACACCTGTTGACATCGGGTCCTCCTGGCGGGGCCTTGCCTCGCTGTTCTATTCGAACACTGTCCGTCCGGGTCCACCCGCGGCGCGATCTTCTGACGAGCCAATACTGAGACCGGCGGCGCCGACGGACGGCCCTGCCGTGCTGTCATCGAACCACGGCACGACGCCCACAACGTGCTCGTCATGATGTCGATCGGCGTCCACCACCGTCAAGGCCGCTGCGCTGGATGATGTCGGAAAGGCCACGGACGCGCCGGGGATCTCGTTCGTCGACGACTCGGGTTCGACGGTCCACGCAGACATGTTCGGGGCTCAGCCCCGATTCTCCGGCACTGAGCCAGCCCGGAGTCTGTCCACTAACCCCGGAGATCGGGGTCAACGGTCGACGTGCTCTTTGACCTGCTGTACCGCGTCGGCCGTCAGTCGGGCGATGACGGCTGCACGGGTGCCTGGGTCCAGCGCCGAGATCGCGTCCTCGATCTGGTGGGTGGTCAGGTCGGCGGTCTCCTTCTTCTCGCGTAACACGCTTGCTGCGACCGCCAGCAGCCCTGCTGCTGCTGCCAGTAGGACNACCCGCAGAATGTTCCTGGGTGCGCTCATTTCCGATCCTTTCCGGGGGCTTTCGATCCGAGCTACNGACCGATGAGGGCACGGTGGTTCACAGCGACGATCACGATGACGTGGGACTTGACAAGCGGTCGGTGGAGGGTCTNCGGCAGAGATTTGTCCCGCCCCACGCCAAGATCGTGTNATCCCCCGGCGGGTAGGTCAGGACNNGGCCTTCGCCGCGCTCTCCTGTGCTGCCATTCGCAAATACATCGCGTCGAGTGCCGCGGCTGCGGCCTCCTCGATTACGGCTCCCGCGAAGGTGAGGGCGTCGATCGCGAAGGCTTCTGCCATGTCGGCGTCGCTCGCGGCGTCTTTGGCGTCGAGTTGGTGTTTCTTGCGCTGAACGCCTCGGCGAGCGTTGTTGACATGCTCACGCCACTTGGCCTGGACCTCCTGCCACTGAGACGACGCCTTCTCGTGCGTGTCAGCGGCCTTCTCTTTCAGGCGATCGGCCTCTTCGCTCGCCCTATCGCGTGCGGCGTCGGCGTCGGCCTCAAGCTGCTGCCTAGTTTGTGCGCCGGCGGCCTTCACCTTCTCGGCCGCGGCCTTGGCCTTCTCGGAGACGGTGTCGAACTGCTGGGTCAAATCCCTATCTGCCATCGCAAACTCCTCGTTGTCAGCACATAGCGGCGCGACGCCACCAGCCGATTGTTACTTAGCCGCAGCGACCCGTCGTTGTCACGGCGACCAATCTTGAGCCGGGGATCGTGTGACACCGAACAACGATCTGCGATGGACCGCTGAAGTTCTGCCGAACGCGCGGATATGCTGCGCGCACGCCGAGAGCCGGGCGTCGCCCTATCCGACGACTCTTCCAACGGCGGTCGTGAGCGCGCCGGAGGAACGCGTCAAGCTTCGTCACAGCGGTCGCTCGGAAGTTTTTGCCGATCTGCGAGCTGATGAACGCGATATCCTCTTCTGAATGTTGCCGGTGTGGGCGACCATGGCGGCCGATCCCTAAGCACTGCAGGCGAATTGATGTGATGTCACGCCAATAGGAAGCTTGCCGCCACAGCTCGTCTGGTTGGTTTTCGGACGCCGACGGTGATGGCGGCGTCACCATTACATCGATACACCGCCACACGCATCGCCGGGATCGACGTGAGGCTTTTCGGCGCAAAGTTATGGCCGACAAGCAAAGTGCCGCTAAGCCAGGGCCCAGCCGGTATTTGGGCGGCGACGCCGAACTCGTCAGCAAGCACATCAGGGTTACCGGGAGCGGCAGTTGCACCAAATCGCCACGCCGCTCGCTCATCGAGCCACCTGACAGCAAAGCACTTGGCCCCTTTGTCGACGACCGCGTGGTATCGGTCCCGGGGGTGAGTTCCATTCCAACCGCACTGCAGAGCGGTCGTTTCTGATGATCCGTCATTAATGATCTTGATCCCGGAGCTAACCGCGTGGCGGCCGTGAACAGCAACTAACGGCGGTACATCAAAGGGACCTTCTGCCCTAGGTTCGCCCGTCGGGCAAGCGCAGGCTTTTGATGTCTGGACGGCGGATTGCGAGAGGAGGAGTCGAAGATGAAATCGCCGTCGGAGTCGTTGATGGATCTTGCGGCTCGGGTCAAGCGGCTCGAGGACTCGGCCGCTGCGGTGCAGGAACGGAACCGCGCCGCGCCGCAGAAGCGGCGCGAACAGCTCGATGCCGCGATCGAGCGTGAACGCCAGGACGTCGACAAGACCGCGGGCGACGCCAGGGGATCCGCACGCACCTGGTGGTCAGGGACGAAGGGCGCGATTGAGCGACAGGTCGCGGCGATGCGCGCTGACTTCAAGAAGCTGAAGGAGAAGAACGCTGAGCTGGCGGCCGAGGAAGCCGAGGACGACGCGGTTGTCGATACACCGCTATTACTTGGCGTACCTGGCGGGCTGAACGATTGGCGTTCGGCGAGTTCTCGGCCATGAGTCCCTGCTGGTTTCCTACATCGGATCGGTCCGCTGTTCGCTGCCGAGGTCATGGTCTCATGAAGCCTTTGCACTTGACGCCATCGCCTTCGCCGAAATCGTGATCGAGTACGCCGCGGCCGCGTCACTCGATGCGATGTATTTGAGAGCGGGAGTGGAAGCCAGTGCGCCAAGGTCAGCTCCTGATCGCAGCCGCCCGGCACCATAGCCAACCTTGGGCAATCGCTTGCCACTCCGAGACTAAGCCGCATCACGACTACCCCATGGCCGGAGCCGAACCCGGCCGTTCTAGGGCAGGCGATCGAGTCGCGCCGGGACCGCAATGCGGGAATCGATGCCTGGCGGCAGAAAGAGCCCCGACTGCTGATGTCGTACGTCAAGTCCGTCAAGTCGTAGCGCTTCATCGGCAAGGCGCACGCTAGGCGTCAAGCACACGACAGTGGTCGCCGCCACACCGGACACGGTCAACTTGTCGTCAAAGCTGCCAGCAAGGCGAAGCCGGACGGAGCCCCGTGGGAGAACCACGGCGACCAGTCGCCGTTGGGTGTTGTCTGCCACATGTGCCACAGCGCGCCGTCGGTGCCCGCGACGAAGAGCTCCAGGCATCCATCGGGATCGGCGGCGACCGCCGCCGATCCGGCCACCCCTGCCGCCGATGGTGCCTCACGACACAACCACGCGGACCAGCCGCCGTTGGGCTCTGTCTGGACCTTGTGCCAAAGGTTCTCGTCGTTGCCGACCACGAACAGCTGCAGGCGTCCATCCGGTCCGGCAGCAATGGCTGGGCGGAGCCGCTGAAACTTCACCCCTTGCGGAACATCATCTGGTTCCCAGTCCGACCAGCCGCCGCTGATTGTTGCCTGCGACATGTGCCAGAGCATTCCATCGTTACCCACGGTGAACAGTTGCAGGCATCCATCCGCGTTGGGGGCGATCGCCGGGGTGGAGTCTGAGCCGAACAACACCCCTGACGGTGTCCCGTGCGAAAACCATCGGGACCAAACCCCGTCGGGCGTTGCCTGCTCGATGTGCCAGAGCTCCGCNTGCTGACTGACGATGAACACCTCNAGCCGTNNATCCACATTGGCCGCAACCGTGGGAGCGGAGTTNAGTGGAAGCCCTGCCGGGCACCCGTGGGAATACCACAGCGACCAATTTGAGCCGGCGCTCGTCTGCCGCCTGTGCCAGAGCGCTCCATCGGCGCCCAGCGCGAAAAGCTGCAGCAGTCCATCGGCACCGCGTGCCACCGCGGGCGATCCAAACAGATCCGGCCCGCCGGTTTGGTGACAAAACCAGTCAGACCAGCCGTTGTTGGGCATCGTCTGCCACTTTTGGTACAGCGCCCCACCCGATCCCAACCCGCCGGGTTGAAGATCGTCTCCCACCAGGAAGACCTCCAATCGCCCGTCTGCGGCGGCAACCAGCGCCGGTGACCACCGCAGGCCAGCCGAACCCGACGGAATGCCGTGAGACAACCACGGTGACCAGCCGTTGCCCGAGGCGCTCTGCCGCAGATTCAGCAGCGCTTGGTCACCCGCCACGTCCACGCCGACAACGAAGAGTTCGAGCCGTCCATCGGCATTCGCAGCGACCCATGTTGTCGGGGTGTAAGACCTGTTTGTTCCGAGCCGAGAGATCGTCACCCCGGTAATCGTCGCGCCGGGCCAATAGAAAGTCATTGTGCTCACCGACAACACAGGTCCGCGATCGGTGTACGCCGCCACACCGGGCGGCTTTCGCTGACCGCGGTCCGTGTCCCATCAGACTGAATGGTGATTTGCGGCCCCCGCGGCGACACTCCTGGGGATCAGGCAGCCAGCGCGCCTTTTTGTCGGCAGCTGCACGGGTAGCCCCGCTGGGCCACAGATGGTTGACAACCCTAGCTCTCACCCACACCATCGCCGCCACCATCTTCAGCGGAGCTGCGAACCCTCCCCGCGATACACCTGGCCACGGCCACAGATTGGTCCGGATCCCGCGAAATTCATGCGGAAAATTGAGAATCGCAGGGTGTACTTAGCGGCCACCGCACCACCGGGAGCGTGCGCAAACCAGCATTTCCGGCGAGTCGCCGTGGCGCAAGAGGGATCCGCGATGCTAGCGTGCGGGATTGGCGGCCTTATGGTTACGCGGCCACCGCCGCACGGTCCAGATTGCGGTCTTCAATCCGCGAACACGGCCGGTAGCCGGGTCGGTCCCGACGAATCCGGGTGCCAGCTCGGCGAACATCTTCTCGCTGCGGGTTTCCGGTGCATCGTCGGCCGTGTCGGACAGGTACTTGTTCGGCAACGACAGCTTGGCGATCGTGCGCCACGCCTTGCCGTACTGCACCAACAGAGAACCGGTGTTGTACGGCAGGTCATACTTGTCGCACACCTGGCGCACCCGCACCGCGATCTCGGCGAGCCGGTTACTCGGCAGATCCGGATACAGGTGATGCTCGATCTGATACGACAGGTTGCCTGTCATGAACCGCATGACAGGGCCGGAGTCGATATTGCTGCTGCCCAGCATCTGCCGCAGATACCACTGCCCCTTGGTCTCACCCTCGAGGTCACGCTTGGTGAACTTTTCGGCCCCGTCGGGAAAGTGGCCGCAGAAGATCACCGCGTTGGACCAGACGTTGCGGATCACGTTGGCCATCACGTTGGCGGTGGCGGTGGACTTGTAGGTCGCGCCGGGCGATAGCGATGTGAGCGCCGGGAAGGCGACGTAGTCCTTGAACAGCTGGCGGCCGGCCTTGGCCGACGCCGCGCGCACCCGCACCCTCGTCGCGTCCCGGTCGGCCCGACCCTTGACGATCTTGCCGATCTCCAAGTGCTGCACCGCGACTCCCCACTCGAAGCCGAGCGCGAGGATGGTGTTGAACAACAGATTGCCGAGGTTCACCTTCTTCCAGCGCTGATCGCGGGTGACGCGCAGCATCCCGAAGCCCACGTCGTCGTCCATGCCGAGGATGTTGGTGTACTTGTGGTGCTGGAAGTTGTGGGTGAACCGCCAGTGCTTGGCGGCCCCGAGCTGGTCCCACTCCCATGCCGAGGAGTGGATTTCGGGATCGTTCATCCAATCCCATTGGCCGTGCATGACGTTGTGGCCGATCTCCATGTTCTCGATGATCTTCGCCAGCCCGAGCGTTGCCGCCCCGGCCCACCACGCCGAGCGTTTGGAACTGGCGGCCAGCATGACCCGGCCCGCGACCTCAAGGGCACGTTGCGCGGCGATGGTGCGACGGATGTAGCGCGCATCGCGTTCACCGCGGGAGTCCTCGGTCTCTTGGCGGATCGCGTCGAGCTCAACGGCCAGGTTCTCGATGTCGGCATCTGTCAGATGCGCGAACGCCGGAACGTCGGTGATGGCCATCGTTCCTCCTTAATCCTCGTCGCTAACCTACGGTAGCGTAACCTACGCCACCGTAGGTTAGCTCTCGGTAAAACTTAGACGCCAGCGATCAGTCGCAGGATGCCGTGGCGATACGCATCTGCAGTGCACAGCGGCGCGCGGGGTGGCGGCCCGCCGCGAGGACGGCGGCGGGGTGACGACCAACCCGTTCAAAGCCGACCCCAAGTACGTGGACTATCCCAAAGAGCGGCGTCGCTGCCTGATTCCCGCTCCGACAGGGCGTAAGAGGCCATGGCCTCGCCGGCGGCCAGCGTCGGCAGCACCTGTTTCTTGAGCTCTCCGAGCCCCGCAGGATGAGCCCGATCGTGCCGAGCTCGTTGACGCCGGGAATGAGCGACGCGGACGCGTCGACCCGCGCCACCTCCTCCATCACGATGCAGGTCGCCACCGCATCGACGCCCTGCCCGCCGTACTCCTCGGGCCCGCGCACCGCCGAGAACCCCGACTGCGCGACTGCTCGTCGACGTCGGCCGCGTGCGGGGCGATCCCCTTCTCGCACAGGTCCCGCAGCACCGCACGCGACTCGTTGTGCTCGTCGGAAAGGTTGAAGAGGTCAAACGACGGATTGGCGAATCTTGTCATGCGGGGTTATTTCCTGCCGTGGCCGCCGATCGCATGCACCGTGGTGATCGCCGCGGGGACAAGGACCGGGGACAGGACGAACAGAAGGATTGCGACGGCGCTGAACATGATCTCCTGACTTTCTCGGGGGAAACGCTTCGACCGGAGTGGACGATTTCGGCGCCACTCAACTGCCAGGTCCTTTGGGAATCCTTGGTGTTCGGCGCTTCATCGCGAACGTTAACGGGCGCTGTCTCGGCGCGCCGACGCCCCGGAAGACCAACTTTGCCCGGTTTCTTGTCTTCTGGGGACAATCGGATGTCAGCGGGCCTTGGTCGGTGCCGGCGCCAGAACCGCGGCCCCGTACCAGTGGGACAGCAGCAGGGCCAGTTCGACGTCGAGCCGGTCTCGGCTGATGGGCCGGCCGCGTCTGCTGATTGCACAGCCGACGCGGTACTTCACCGTGCTGGAATGCATGGCCAGCTCCTGGGCGGCGGCTTTATCGCTGGAACCGCGACCCAGAAAAATCCGCAGTGTCTCCCGCAGTCGCGCATCGTTGGCGGTCTCGGCGGCAAGACCGCCGAGGACGTCGATCACCCATTCCCGGGGCATTGTCAAGGTTGCCGCCTAACGGCGCCGCTGCCGGCAGCCCCGGATCGGCCGCGGCGACCACCGCCGGTTTGCGGTCACCGCGCGCTGCTGCCACGACATGGGCTGCCTGAGCCCACCGGTGGGAGAGCCGGAATCCCGCAATCCCGGCGGCCGGCGAGCCGACAGCCACACTTGGCGCGTCGTGTCGGTGCAGAAGAAACCGACGAACCGAGTCCACCACATCGGGGGGAGCCGGCCGGTGGGGCAGCCACGCCCACCCGCTCATCCGATCGGTGGCAATGAATAGCGGAGTGGCGGCCACGTCTGACGCGGCGCCCACCTCCCCTACCAGGCCCTGCAGGCGAGCGAGCTCATCGGCGTCGCCCACCGTGGGGTACCACATCACCAGCGCCAGATGGTGCCATCGCAGTGGGTAACGAATCGCGGTGCTGGCGGCCGTCAACATCGACCGGCGTTCGTGCGTCCAGCACCTCCCGCACCCGCAAGTCACGAATGCTGTTATGGGTGCCCAGCCAGCGTTCGCGCTCCTCTTCGTAGACGGCGACCACCTGCTCGGAACCCGGTCGATGTAGGAGAACAGCGTCGCGGTGATGGTTTCCACCACGGCGATCCCGCATCGCAAAGCCCGCAAAAGGGTTATGACATCGCCCTCCACAGCGGCGTAGCAACTCGGTCAGTGCCTCATCACGCAGGTCTTCGATCTCGTCTCGCACCAAACCCGCGATGGCCGACACGATGCTGTGCCTCAGCCGAGCACCAGTTCATCGAGAGCAGCAAGGGCGCAGAAGATTCGCAGCGTCATCAGATGGATGAATCTGCAAGCGCCTCACCGACTTCCTCCGCGACGCCGCTTTCCTCAAGCGCTTCGCCAACTTCCTGCGCGGCGCGGCTCTCGTCAACCGCTTCGCCAAGTTCCTGCGCGACGCGGCTGTGGTGACTGTACGTCAGGGCGTGGGTAGCGGCGACGACCAACGCGACGGGCCACTCGATTATCTCGGCGGCAGCCAGGACAGCGAGGCCGACGTAGTACGCCAGTTCCTCCGCAGGCGGAATCTGAACCCGCCCAACGATCGGAAGATCGATGGTCACGCTTTCAGCCTCACGGACCCGCTGCGCAGCGCTTCTGTGCGCTGAGGTGCGATGCGGTGAGCCACGTGTCGACTTTTTCGCCGTTGCCTGCTTGCGGGTTTCCTTCGATGCCATCACTCGCTCCCACTTCGAATGCCGTACGAGGGGTCGGGTCGGGCCGCTAGACGTGTCGACCGGCAGGGTTATTACAGGCTTTCGTCGCTCCCAACACGTCACTGTTTCCCGGGACGACCATTCCGTGGCACGCCGGGGCGAAAAGGAGTAACCGTCGGCGACCGAACATGTGNGGAGCATGCAGCGTGGTCATGGTCGGTCAACTCCTCGCGTCGCTGCGTTGTCCCCGACCTTCAACAGTAGCCTGCGCTTGCTGGGCAGCCGCACCAAGGGCGGAAGGTCCCTTGATGTATCCAGGGCATAGTTTGAATCAATGAACATGGGGCGTCGGCGCATGTCGCGGGGGCTACCACAGATCGCTGAAGGCCTCGGCACCCTCGACGCTGAGCTGTTCCGGGCAATCGCGTGTTGGCAGGCTTCGCGATCGGCGCGTCGATCGCCCCGTTGGGTCGGCGTCTGGTCCCGCCGATCGTCGACCACACCGTGGCGAGCGCCGACCCGGTGTGCAGCGATACCCGCCACGGCCTGATGGCGCAGGTGTGGTCCTGGTCGTCAAACCCGCCGCGGGCAGCGGCACGGGCAATCGCAGGCTGCCGTACAACGACTCTGGCGGACGTTTGCCGGCCGCGTCGGCTTGGTGGATGCCGGCCAGGATCTCGACGGCCCTGGTGTCCCACAGCTGGCGTTTTGACGGTGCGCCCGACCGGTGCGCCGAGTAGGGCTGAGTAGGTGCGTGGGCCGATCTGCACCCCGTGCAACGACAGTGCGCGGCAAATCGGGACAGGTCCCTGCGTTCGCCGATGAATTGACAGATCGGCAAAGAAATCCGTCCGCTGCACCACCAGGGCACGGCCGCCATGTTCACGGACGGTCTTGTGATCCCAGTGCGGTCGGATCACGTTCGACATGGAGCCGGTGCTCTCGTTGTTCGTTGAGGACGATGCGGAGACATTCCTTGAGGGGGAAGCTCTCCATCCGGGGCCATATCGGCTCGGTGCGCGTCACCTCGGAGGCGAGTTGCTCGTCGGTGGGTGACGCCATGACGTGGCGAACCGTAGCCCGGCGTTCGCGTCGGACCGTGAGCACCTCGTCGAGCGAGGGCCTCGGCGTGATCGGAAGCCGCTCGAATTGCACAAAGCTCGCGACTTCAGGTCATCTCTTCCGCCAGCTGCCGGTAGCTCTCGCGCATCTTGACGATCCGTCGGCGGCGAGTCGCTACCAGATAGTCGGGCGACCCGAGTCGCACAATGTAGGTGTCGTCGTGGAATCTGCCCGCCCGCAGCATGGTGGCGGCGCGCTGGGAGACGCTGCTCTGTCCCAGCCCGAAATGGCTCATGAGATCCCTGACCTGCATACCGCCAGTCCGCTGCTCGAACAGGTCGTTGGCCTTGCCGACTATCCAGACCAGCGCTGCGGCAGTGGTTTCCGCACGACCCTTGCGACGGAAGAGCGCTGGTTCCCTGAATGCGACGCGGGCAAGTACCCGTCGGCACGCGGTGCGGTACTCGAAGTCGAGTAACTCCTCGCAGCAGCGGTCGGTGAGCGTCAGGACCTCGTGGACACGTGCCGTCACGTCGTCGGCGATACCCTCCCACCGGAACGGTTCGTCCGGCAGTGGGTGGTCATCGAGCCGATCCAACTGAATTTGGTCTCCGACGTCCAGCACTAGCCAGCGAAGCATCGATTGCTCGAAGCTCTCAGGCTCCTCTGCGTCGACTGGCACGTCCGTCATGTCCTCGGTGTCGATGCCGAGCGCGGCGAGCAGCGCGGCCGGCCCCTGCGGTCGTGGTGAGCGGATCGTCTGCTGGTACTGCGGCTCCCAGTCGTCGATCGCGGCAAGCGTCTCGTCGGTCAGGTCGGACCGCAGGCCGATCTCCGCGTGGGCAAAGCGGATGAACGCCCGCAGCAGATCGGGCACCTTGGAGAGGTACTCCGCAGGCGCCAAGATCTTTCGGGGAATCCAGTCGTCGAGCAGGATCTCGACCTTCGGCGCGCTCCAACGCAGCGGGTCACCCGGGCCGTAGTCGGTGCCGTACCAGAGCAGGGACTCGAGCAGCCCGCGGTGATCGGGATCGTCGAGCCGGGTTCCGTATGGCGAGCCGAAGAACCGATCCGCGAGCCGGCCGAGGGCCGCTGAATCCCATTGTGGCCGTTGGTATCCGGCTCCACCTTCGGGCAGGCCCCGGCTGATCCATTCGACCAGTGCGCGACACGCGGGCCAGGTCTCGGTCTCCAGCGGTGGGAAGGTGATCGCGGCCAGTTCGATCGCCGCATCGACCCGGGCTCGCGCGTCGGCGAGGCTGATGTCGTCCCACCGTGTGTCGGGGTCATCGGTCACCCGCCGGAATTCGGCCACCATTCTCGCGATCGACTCGGGTACGACGAAGCCGTCCTTGACCAGGGTGCCGAGGTTGTGGTCGATGTAGATTATGCAGGTGATCTCGTGTCCGCCGGGCAGCCGCGCCCCGAGCATGATGTTGTCGCCGTCGCCGAGGACGTGGCTCATCCGTACGGCCCGATAGGTTGATGTCTCCGAAAGCTGTGCAAGCCATGCCGGTTCGATCTTCGGGCGCGCGGTGAGCTCTCGTCGGATGCGGGCACGCAGCACGTCATCGTCACCCGCCATCTCGGCGATCACCGCGAGCAGCGCCGACGTTTCCGGAGCGGGGACGTCGAGGAACGTCCTGACCAGTTCCTCGCGGGTCAGCGCCGCCAGGTCCGGGGCGTCGGGCCGGGCGAACGGCTGGTTGCGGCGCGAGTCAGTGACGCACAGCAGCGTGCTCACGTAGGTCAACAGGCTCAGCGGGTGCCGATCGGTGAGGGCGCGTCGAACATCGGCGAGCAGATCCGGCTCGGCCGGAGTGTCCTGCCGAACCGGGGCAGCGCGCTGGGCCGGGCGGCGCCCCTTCTTCGCGTTGCGGCGGCGGGACTTCGCAGACATGGGTGCCACCTTACTGGCCTTCTACGCGCCCGCGGCGTACGGTGCTAGCTTGTCGCTGATCGGCACGATGCGCGGCAAACGAGGTTGCTCGAAGTAGTGTGACTTGCGCCGCCGCATCAGCTTCTCGCCATCGATTGGCCAGTCGAAGTGCTTGCGCCCCAACAGCTTACGGAACACCTCGTTCGTGCGCTCGGGGTCGCGCGCGGCCATCCGCACAAATAGCAGCGGCGAGACGGTGTCATCATCGAGGTAGGCGCGCACTCGTCGGCGATAATCAGGATGTCGAAGCAGGCTCGGGTCGGCAAACGCCTCCTCGATCGGCTCGAAGTCGGCATACAGGCCCATGCCCTCGACCTCGTCGTGGGTGAGCACGACCGCATCCGAGGCCACTAGATCGGCAGGGTAATCGGGAGCGTGGAACGGCACGTTCTTCGGTTGCTTACCGGATGCGGCGAGCTCAGACACCGCCTGGTCCCGGCAGAAGGTGTAGAAGCTCCGCATTCGTTCGGATAGCTGCGCTCCCGGAATGACAACGAAGTCGGCGCCGAAGAATTGCACGAACCGGTCGTGCTCGGTGTTCTGCAGCTGTTGTGCGCGGGCAAGCTTGTCCGGATTACGAAATGCACTCTCCGGGTTGCCGCATCGTCATCTCGTAGGCGGTGTGATGAATCGCGGCGCGGTCGCTCTTCGGAAAACACGCGAAGGTGCGCACGTAGCCGTTGACGGTTGTCCGATAGCGTCGAAACGACCCCGAATCGTTACATGGAAGGGAGGGGTGCGTGATGACGATCGCGAGCCTGGTGGAGCGCAGCGCAGAGCTGAAGGGGGAGCTGCTGGAGTTCTCGTGGCAGCCGCGCTTTGACCACGACCGCCACGAGGTGCTGCGGGACCACTTTCCTGATCGATTCGTCGGCGACGAGTCGGAACTGATAACCGCGCTCGACTACTTCCTGCTGCAGCACGAGTTGCGCAGCGGGAAGACTGTGGTGGAGCGGTTTGTGGCCAGCCGCACGGACTTGCCCGAGGACGAGCGCGAGCTGTTGCTGGGCTGGCGGAACGTTGTGGAGGGCATGTTCGAGGTGCAGTGCCGCGACGGCGACGCGCTCGTCACGGAGAACCTTGCCGACGAGTTGACGTACCGCGTGCATTCGAATATGGGACCGAGCGTTTTCCGGCGGCTGGAACCCGGCGGTTTCATGATCGGCCGGCTCGTGCCGGTCGGCCCGGAGTGGTTGATCAGCGGAGCGCGCCGATTCAACAAGTGTCCTGCTTGGACTCCGATGTGAATCGGTGCGCCTCCCCTCCGATGAACGGCACCGACTGGCGCACGGCGGCAAGCAGGTTCAACGCCTCGGCTCGCACCGGGCCGGCCAGGACCCGTTCAAATGGTCGCCTCGAGCAGTGACGCGGGACCACCCGAGGTTCCCGGCGTCGAACTGGTGGCTGGGTGTGGATGGTGTGACGCTCGACGAGTCGAGGATCTGCAAGTCCTATGGCGGGATGTGGCAGGTGAAGCGGGAAGCTAGTGGGCTATAATCAGCACATGCGACTGCACATTAACGTTGATGACGAGCTCGTTGCCGAACTCGACCAGCGGGCCGGAAGCAGGCGACGTAGCGCATTCATCGCAGAGTTGATTCGCCGCGGGCTCGATGACGAGCGGCGATGGGACGATATCGAGGCAGCGCTCGGGGCTATCCCCGACGAGGGCCACGAATGGGATGACGATCCCGGTGAATGGGTCCGCCGCCAACGTGCCGACCAGCGTCGCGTCGGCTGACGTGGCGAGGGTCCTGCTCGACTCGACCGTACTCATCGACGCCTTCCGCGGCCGTCCGGCGGGCGACCGCCTACGCGCTCTGCGCCGCCAAGGTGACGAACCGTGGACCTGTGCGATCTCGATCGAGGAGATCTGGCGCGGACTGCTTCCCGGCGAAGAAGCCGTCGCACAACGGCTGGTGCGCGGCTTACGGTGTGCACCGTTGGGCCCGTCCGAAGGAATTCGCGCTGGACGCTGGCGCCGCCAGTTCGCCGGACGAGGGATCACCGTTCACCAGGCCGACTGCCTGATCGCCGCCGCCACCGCTGGCATCGAGGCTCGCTTGGCGACGGGCAATCCCGCCGACTTCCCCATGGACGACATCACGGTCGAGCACTGGCCCGTCGGGCGCTGAAGGCATATTCGCTGACGGCAGGACTGCGGCCGCCACCGACCACCTCCGGGTGCGATCCGACTGGCCGCTCACCACGACTCCGCGTGACCCGATCGTTACATGGGTCGTCTCCGCTTGGACTGGGCCCGTCACCGCGTGACCACCGCAACGATGCAGCGACCACTGGGAAAGTTGGCGCGAGACCGGCCACCGCGACAGCTCTGCGCGGATCGCTGGCGCCTCCTCGGGGCACACGGCGACCACCAAGGCGATGGGCAAGGGCTCCACCCAGCACCAGCATCTCGTCCAGACCGAGGTGCCGAAGAAGCTGCTCGAG
>JGI26341J46601_10000331_pt1 | contig 14460 bp, 21 predicted proteins | sample BogFormECP12_OM3_FD_46601 | JGI IMG/M metagenome (IMG submission 46601) | reverse complement strand
GCATGATGCGTGGATCCCTCGGGCTCCGGCCGGCCATGGACGGACTTCACCGACTATCCCTGACCGCGCCTTGTGCGCTTATAGCCTGAGAAGTAGTTCCGCGTTCCGGTGCGCGATGCGCTCTCTATCGGCAGTGCTGACCCGCAGTTGGTCCAGGAGCCAAAATCCCGGCTACCGCGCCTCTAACTTCCGTTAGACCGCCCCGTAATACTTCCAACAAATTGACCACACTACTGTCGTGGACTAAACTAAAATCGCGACGGGATTTCCCCTCGCATAGCAAAAGGAGTTCAACCCATGCCGCTCGCCAAAATCCACGTTGTCGAAGGCCGTTACGACGAGACTCGGATCGCCAAAGTGTCTGGCGCTATCCAGGCGGCCTTGATGAACACGCTTCGTGTCCCGCCCGAAGACTTCTACCAACTCATCTTTGAATTTCCGAAAAAGCGCTTTCTTCACACACCGTCTTTTGTCGGCCTGCATTATAGCGACGACCTGATTATCCTCGATCTCACTTTCATCGAAGGGCGATCGAAAGAGACGCGGCTCGCACTTTTGAAGGACGTCAACACCCGCGTCGCCGCGGCGGCCGGCGTTTCGCCGGACGACCTGATGATCACGCTCTACGAAGCTCCCGGCGAGAATTTCTCATTTGGCCGGGGCGAGGCCCAGCGCGCCAACGCTGTAGCGCGCGAACAAAAATCGCATGTCGCTTGATCTTTCGATCGAGTTCTAAGGGGAGATACTCATGCCTTATCTGCACCTGGACTTGCCGAGAACCTATGCAACGGCTGTCAAGCGCGATCTCGCAACCCGCCTTTGCAAGCTCTACGCTGAGGTCATGCAAACTCAGTCGTGGCGGCCAAACGTCGGTATCGCTGAATTAGGAGAGGATAATCTCTTCCATCTTGGTCCCGATGGTCTCGAGCCCATTACAATGGTTTTGGTCGAATTCCGGCGGGGCCGGCCGCTGGATGACCGGCTTACGCTCGGACGCAAAATCGTCGACATCTGCGTCGATGTCCTTAACGTTCCACGGAAGACGGTTATGGTCGAGTTCACAGAGCATTCTGGCGACGAGATTCTGCGCGATGGGGAATGGGCGGCCGACTGGACGCCGGCGGAAGCAGCCTCGCCCTAAGTAATGGTCGCGGACGAGGCGGCTTGGCTCCGAACCAAATGAAACATGATCACGGAGAGCGACAATGCCGTTTTACAAGTGCATCACCTTGGCGGGGACCCTCGCACAAGCTCAGAAAGAAGAGATCGTTAGCGAGATCACCAGGATTCACCCGATTGAATAGCTTGCCGCATTGAGTGTTAAGCCTTCAGCAGGATGGCGATATTCTCCCTGAGCCAATAGATGGCGAAGTCCGGCGCAGTAAATGGCAGAGGAAGGTCATACGTCACGATCGGCAGCCCTTGGATGAAATGATCAGCGACGCGCCTCGGGACCGTACTGATCAGGTCGGTCCCGGCGACCACGTTTCCCACGGCGAGAAAGCTCGGCTCCCAAAGCACAACCTTGCGCACCAATCCAATCGCGGCGAGCGCGGTGTCAATAGCGTCACCATACATGGTATTATCTCGTGGGAGCACCTGGACATGCTGTAGCTCGGCGTAGTGTTCGAGCGACAAGTTTTCGCCGTGTAGCAGCGGATGCCCGCGGCGAGCTACGCACACGAAGGCCTCGCGGAATACTGTGCGCCTAATTACTTCGTCTGGGGGATCGGGTAAGTATCCAACCACAAGGTCTAGCTCGCCATTAGCCATCGTCGCCTCGCATTCTCTGGGAGCCGGCGACTTGAATACGATCTGTAGGCTCGGAGCCTCAGCGGCAATTGTGGTCATTAAGGACGGAAGGAGGATGTGTTCGACGAAATCGTTGCCCATGAGGGCAAAGGTCCGGTTACATGTCTCTGGTGTAAACTCCCCTGGAACAGCAATTAGTTTCTCTGTGACTTCCATTATTTTATTAAGCTGTTCGAGAATTTGTTCTCCCCGCGGTGTCAGTACCAAGCCTTGAGGACCGCGGACGAGGAGCTTGTCTCGGAACAGGGTTCGTGAGCGGGCGAGCGACGCGCTCATGGCGGGCTGAGTAATGCCTAGCTTCTCGGCCGACCGCGTGACGTGCCGTTGGGTAAGCAACACTCGCAGAGATAGCAGCAGGTTGAGATCAATACTGCGTAAATCCACAGGATCTATGATGATACCGTCCGCACATAGGATCACGTCATTTCCATCACGCCGGAATTCAGTCCCAATCGGAGGCTATTCTGAGAACGCTTTTTCCAGAACCTCTCTCACAAATTCCGCANCACCAGGTTCTTTGCTCTCGCTGGGGCCAGCCACGTTGAGCGTTAAAATCTCATTGTCGCCAACAAAATCTCTTGAGGCTTGAGCCGCGTCTTCCTGACCGGAATGGGCGTGCAAACACGGCTTGTTGTGCTTTACGGCGAATTCGGCCGTTTTCTTTGAGCCGCCGGTCAGAACCGGGCCGAGGGAAAAAATAACCGTGCCGGCGGTGTCCCGAGCGTTCCACTCGGTTCGTTGCAGGTAATTCGCCGACGGCGTCTCGATCAGTGGATACCTTTTGGCAATCCGACCGTCCTCGGTTTTCCGCCCTTTTTTCGTATGGTCTGCTGTCTTGCAAGTCCTCTATCTCCGGCGGGGGAAATCCGTATGCGGATGCCAAGATCCGGGCGTCCCTTTCACTGAACGTAAAAAATGCCCGAAAGCCCGCCCCGATCGCCTGCATGGTACTTGCGAGCAAGGACCCAAGAGATGTTTTCATAGTGGTTGTTTCGAGAGTTTGGGTTGATTTAAGAGACACTCGAAATACTGAGCTCCGCTGTTTGTTGTCCGAATTGCCGGAATTCGTTTCTGCGGGGGAGGGGCCAGTCAACAAATCTGCCAGTTTCTTGCTCGCACATTTTCGGGCTGGCTGCGAGTAGACGTTTCGAATCTGCTCGTCTCGCCCTTCTCGTGCGTGTTCCAGATTCGAATTCATGTGCACCCAAGTTGTGCGCGGTTATCAAAACCATGAATTGTTAAATTTTGAAATCAGATTTCACCAATCCAAGGATGACAAAATAGTTGACCGATCGNTCAAATTTGGCTAAGTGTGCGCATATAAAGAGCGCCCGAGCTTGGGCGTAATAANCTAGACGACCAGTCAAGTTTAATAAGCAATTCCCGTGAAAACTGACCAGCCGCAAGAACCAGCACCGATTTTTGCCCAAATAGTTTCGCTTGCCATCGGCCGACTGAAGAATCGACTACAGCGCTACTACCAAAAGGCGTATCCAGATTCGGGCGAAATCATTCGCCGCATGATCGAAGAGGAGGAAGCCAAGGCGTGGGAGATCTCCTTCTTTCCGCATCTAATCTTGCCGGACCTTGTGGACGCACGTATCGGCAAGCTCGGCTTGCAGCCGGACGAAACGCGCCATGACACGGCCGGCCTTTCGCCCGAATTCGCTACGACCGAAATGCCGAAGACCGCTTTCGCTTTATGTGGATAGTTAAACTCGTATTACGGCGGCCATACCCGTTCGTTGCGATGGCCCTGCTCATTCTGCTGGGCGGACATCTTTCCAAAGATCGATATCCCGGTCGTGTCCGTCGTCTGGCAGTACACCGACCTTTTGCCCGATCACTATGAAAAACTCAATATTTATTCCATCTGTTATTCATCTGGACGGAGCAACTTTTGACCAGGCGCTTAGCGATTCAAATGTCCCCATTCTCATGGATTTCTGGGCGACCTGGTGCGCTCCGTGCCGAATGATTGCCCCCGTGCTCGAGGAGATTGCAGAAGAGCAGGAGGAGGCTGTTCGTATTGTCAAGGTGGACGTTGACAATAGCCCCGAACTTTCGAATCGCTTTGGAATCCGAAATATTCCGACGCTTTTGTTCTTCAAAGACGGCGAGCTTAAAGATCAGGTCGTCGGCTTGACGAGCAAAGCGGATCTGATTTCGCGACTAAACGCGTTAAAATAAATTAATCTGTACGCACAAAGTTCGTTCTCCCTACCTGAGACACCTCCGCCAAAGCCAACCGCGCCGGCCTTTGCCGAGCGATTCCAGACCAGAGCAGCAGATCGAGTCAGGCTATCCGTTGTTGCTGTGAGATTAGTAAACGCCTCGCTGGAAGTGGCAACAGAATCTGTCGGAGTCGCCGGCGAAATGTTGCGTCCGGACCGTTTTTAGACCGTGGACCTTCATCTTATCAAACCGCTTCACCGCTTATGCCAGCTTTAGACAAAGTCACTCTGGGCGAACAGATCGCAACACGGTTTACTTGGAACGCGCGATTCGCTGCCTGAAAGAACTTGGATTGACCTCAGACGAGAACCTGCTCCAACACGTATCACCACTGGGCTGGGAACACATCAAACTCACGGGAGATTACGTCTGGCGCCAAAACAAGCGAGGGATCTCAATCCCGTAGCGGCGAGCTAATGGCTGAGGGGCACGTCCGAGGCAAAATAGTCGCTAAAGTGCAAAGCTGATCCGGTCTCTGTTGAGCATAGGCTGTCGCCGACACGCCGTTTCTGGCTTTGCGCTTCGTTGCTCTACATCTACAGCGCAAGGATCAGCAATGAAATCGCCACCGCGGCGGCCCGTACTTTGACCAAAAGCGGATTGGGCATTTCCCGGCCGTTGCGGGATCTAACTTCGGGCCAATTGGTACAAGGTCAGCCGTCAACGCATTGCGCCGTGTACTCGTTCACTGTCGAACGAGATTCGTTCCACTGTGAATGGTCATCGTTCACTTTGGAACCGGCACCCTTCATTTCTGAACCATCATTGTTCGATGCGGAACTGTGCACCCCCCATCGCCAAACAGCAACGCGAACGATACCCCGTCCGTTCAATAGACCTCGTTGACGCCCTGAAGTAGGTTTGGTTCTTCGGTATCGTCATGGTAATCCCCCGGCTGGTCTCTTCCGGATGATTCTGGTGCTGCCGCGGGCCGGCTAATCGGTCTGAGCGAGTCGCAGATCGCAAATGCCATCGCCATGGCAGCGACCAGTGATGCCTCCTTCGCCGTCGTGCGAGCAAAGCCGCTGTCGCAGTGGAAGGGGCTCGCGTCGGCACAATCGGCGCTCGGTTTGATGAACACCCTGTTTCTTGCCCGTCGAGGCGTACAGGAACGGCGCCGGCCAATGAAGAATTCCAGGGCGAAGTTTCAAAAGGAGATCCCTGCGAAAGGCGCGAATGCACTGCGAATTCATCGACGGTCCTCTTGATGGCCAGGCGAAGGATATTCCGGACCTAGACGAATATCTGGCCGCGGCCCCTATGTGCGCCGAGGCCTTTCTTGCGATCCTTGAGGGCTCGAAACCCAGGCCAGAGCAGACGTTTCGACTCTATAGATATCGCCGAGGGGGACCTGGGAAGATGATTTATTCCGGGCCGAAATGACCGGAGTCCCCGTCTCGCGATAGTCGCCGGCTCATCAAGCGCGCCCGACGCTTCATGCCCAAAATCCCAATTCTGGCCCTCTGCGGAAGGTGCAATCTCCTGATCCCGGTCTTCTGTACCGGCCTGAAGCGGGCTCATTGGGTGGTAGCTTAAGGTCAGCGCAAGAGGAAAGCAGCAGGGACGAAACCAATACAAGAATCACTGCCGAGGATTTGTTGATTGTCATGGCCTGGAGGATTTCTTCGGGCACTCGCGGCGTAACTCTCGACCTCCGCCGCGCGTCTAGCCAACAGTTCTTTGAGAGGACGTCTTCCGTGTGGAAATGCAGCGCCCTTTATCACAGGACCAATGAAGGAGCTGCCCTGCTGAGCTCAGCGGCGGAATGAAAAAACGTGCTGGGCTTGCTCGGGCGATGGCGCTTGACTCATCATTGCTTTTCCTTGACGAGCCATCCGCCGGTTTGGATCCGATAATCGGTCGTCTCTCGTTCAGGCAACTTATTTCCAGTTGCGCCACTGAAATGGCAAAAGGCATTCTAATCCTGTGCGAACTCCAAGAGTGTTGGTCTTTGTGGATGAATCCAACGTCGTCAGCTCAGTGCGGGCACTGGGCCGAAAACTAGACTGGCTAAAGCTCCGCGATCACCTCGCGAGTGCCGATCGAGGACGGGAGCTAATAGAGATGGTCATCTACGCTGGTTTACCTCCTCCAATACCGGAGTGGCAAACAGAACGAGAGAAGAAGAACAAGTTCCTGCATTGGCTTCGCTCCAATGGATTCCTCGTGGTGGCGAAAGATGGCTCGCCGGGGGATGGCAAGCATTACAAAGCAAACGTGGACGTGTTGATGGCGATCGATACAGTCGAGCTTTCGGTAGAGATCCGTCCCGAAGTCGTCGTTCTCGTGACGGGTGATGCAGATTTTGCACATCTGGCTTTACAGCTCCGGCGGCGTGGTATTCGTGTGGAAGTGGCCGCTACCGCTCAAACGCTGGGCACTGGATTGAAGGGGGCAGCAAACGAGGTTATCGATTTGGTTCCTCTGTTTGAAACCTTTGAGCTAATGAAACCCGGCGACCCGGGCTAACACAAGGGACGTTGCAATTAGACCCAATAGCGCTCTGTGGGTGTTGGGGAGCAACGAAGCGGAAGGAAGTGTTGCAACTTTGTAGTCGAGGCGAAGGATGATCGGAAACTTAGTTCGTCGCCGCGGACAGACCAAGAATGAAGTGGTGTAGTAGACCGACCTTCGCACCCGCAAGATCCTATTTAAGTTTGGCGCGCACTGATCGATGCTCACGTGTGGAGAGAATGCCAACTGACTTCCGCGACCCGGCTTAATCACGGTTTTCCGTCCATCAAACCCCACAAACCTACGGCGAATACGCTAGCGGCAAGACGACTATTTGGTCTGGCGGCGGATCCCACTTTAGCTAATCGCATTAATGTGGTCCGGCCCGGGAGTTCCTCTACGTCACGATACGAAAGTGAAAAGCGCAGATACCAACCCACAGCCAGGAGAATCACCTCCGGTTCAAATTGTCGCCACTTGAATAGACCACAAACCGAAGACGCCAGGAGGAGCATCCGGCCAGCCTACCACGGGGTGACTGCAAAGTTGCAACACTTCCGAATTTAACCTCCTCTGAGCAATTTGTGCTTAGTCGGAACATGTAAGTGTAATTACAGCTGATGCGAGAAGAAATTTATAAAAGATGGCATGCGCCCGAGCTTGGTCCCTGCGTCTGTTCTCGAGGTCGCAGGTTAGGAAATTAAGCAAGGTCCGACATGAGCCGCCGCGGCCTCGCGTTCATCGCCTCCAATTGCAGAATCAACGCACTATGATCTGAATCGCCTTTGCCAGACTCAGCCAGGGCGGCAAACAGTTCGTGCACACGCTCAGTGAGCGGGAGGTGAAGCCCTAACTTCCGCGACACCTCAAGGACTGCGTTCAAATCTTTGAGCTGATTTTTTACGGTGCCGCCGGGGACAAAGTTGCGGTCGATCATGCGTTGGCCATGCTCTTCCAGGATCCGGCTCTGGCAAAATCCACCCAGGATTGCTTTCCGAACCTGGGCTGGATCCGCGCCACCCCCTTTGGCGAGGATCAAGCCCTCTGATACCGCCCCGATCGTCACCGCGGCAATTGCCTGGTTCACGAGCTTGCAGAGCTGACCGCGTCCGTGCGGTCCCACATGCGTGACGGTTCCCAACGCTCGAAAAAGGGGTGCTGCCGATTCAATGTCCGCAGCCGAACCTCCGGCCATGATTGCCAACGTGCCCTTCGCGGCGCCAAGTGTCCCGCCGGAAACCGGGGCGTCAATGTAGCGGAGCTGGCGTTCGGTCAGGATCCGAGAATGATCTTCGGCGATGGCCGGAGCGATCGAGCTCATGCCGATGATCAGGGTGCCACGTCGGCAGGCGGCAGCAACGCACNTCCCGGCCAAGGCATCGCGACCTTTGCCGCCGTTCCGGTCTTCCGCTGACCCTGTTCAGTTCGGAGCAGATCGCGGTGACCACGGAGCAGGTCTTCGCACTCTGGCAAACGCTTGGCGAGCTAACTAATGATCCTGCCATCGGGCTGAAGCTGGCCGATCAGGTGCCGGTGGCAAAACATCACCCGGCCAGTATCGCCGCTCATCATGCGCGTAACTTTCGCGACGGCCTACAAAGAATGGCCCGCTACAAGCTGCTCTGCTGTTCTGAAGAGATGCGGATGACCGAGAGAGCGGGTGAATGCGTCTTGGAATTCAGCTGGCTGTTGAGCCGGGAAAGAGTTCCGCCGCTTTTGCTGGATGCCGCGTTCGCTTCCATGCTGCAACTCGGAAGACGGGGGACAGGCGTCACAATTTGGCCGTTGCGAGTCGAGCTGCGACAAGCCCCCGAGTACCGGGAAATCCGTGAACGCTGCTTTGGTTGTCCCATCAAATTCAAGGCATCTCGGAATGCCATTGTTTTCCTCCAAAAAGGCCCGTATCAGATTATGCGATTCTTCGATCGGGAAAGACGATTCAGGCACGTCTTCACCGTAATGGATCAGCTTACCTCTGATGGCCTTGATCTTCTTGAAACCGCCCTGCTTCGCTTCGCGCTCTTCCAGGCCGAAATTCTCCGCGGCGGAATTGAACCTGGCCACCAGGAACGGAATTTTTTCCGCCGCCGGGGCCTTTCCCTCGGAGAATTCGGGACTTTTTGACGAAAACTTGTTGATGAACACCTCGAGCGATGTCCACGCCGCCACGAAGCTTTTCAGCTTATTCTCTTTCGCCAGTAAAGAATCCGACAGTTGGTTATCGATTCAATTCTGGGTAGAGCCATGCACCCCTAGTCGAGAATCCCTGCCGAGTTCGAGGCAGATTGAAATGAAAGATTTCAAAAGTGGGGATGAGGGATTTTTCCGATAAACAAGATAGCAGTCGAGCATCGGGGTTGGCCGGATTAGGCGATGGAAGGTTGTACCGCCAATGCAGAGATGCGTCATCGTTTGGACCAAAGTGGCGAGCCGATGCCACAGGCGACCTGTGAAACAACTCTGGGCCGTGGAGTCATTTCAGCAATTACATCCGGCGTGAATCCGGCCTTATGGCAACAGCTAATCAGCTCATCGTAGAGCGCCGGATTAGCTTCGCGCGGCGGCAATATCCAGCGTTCGTTTCTTAGTCGTTCAAAACGAATTTCTGACTGGTCCGCTAGCCGGTGATCCGGCGGCAGAACCAGTCCGATTTCCAATTTGCATAGCTTGTGACTCGTTAGATCGATGCCCTTCGGTTCCAGCGCCGGAAAAGCACAGTCGATCCTATTCTCGAGTAGATCATGAAAAAACCCTTCCGACGTATTTTGAACGGCTGAAAGACGCAAGTTCGGCCAATGCTTACGCAACCGTCTCAAGGCCGGGGCGATAACCTCCGTCGTCAGCACGCCCGCGTCCCCGATCCGAAGCAGGCCAGTTCCTCCGGTGCTGGCCCCTTTAACCGTTTCTGTCAGATAGTCGATCTGGGAAAAAAGCGCAGGCAGCCGGCCGGCCAATTCTCTTCCTTCGATCGTAAGGTGCAGGCGACGAGGAGCCCGGTCGAACAGGTAAATCCCGAATGCCGCTTCCAATTGTTTAATCTGCCGGCTCAATGCGGGCTGCGCGATATGAAGCGTTTTGGCAGCTTGCCGAAAACTTCCTGTTCGAGCGATTTCTGCGAACGACACTAATTGTCGCAGGTCGAAGGAATGATAGCAAAAATGTGTCATTTGATCGCGTTATTATATTCGAATTGTTCATGCTTCGCCTGCAATTATGGTCATGCAACAAATAAATTTGCCCGCCCGTCCCTCACTCAATCGTAGCAAGACATTTATCTGGCTGCCATTTGCCGGAGGGATTTCAGCTTTCGCGGTCATCCTGCCGAAGCCCATGGGAACCGGCCATGGGGTCGGTGGCGGTTATCCGGACGCCTCCCACGTGAACGGATGCTACGCCGAGACGCTCGATCGAAAAACTGGCAGCAATTTCGGTTCTTTATGAGCGATCCCGCCCTACCCGCGATGGATACCATTTTCAATGACGTTTGCGTATTGGTAGCGGCAGCCTTCGCGCTCACACTCGTGCCGAGCTTTAGGCAGCCGGAGCGTTCTTTTCTGTCGAGGCGCGATCAAGGAGCGGCTCTGCTGGTCTTTACGATTCTGGGCCTTGTCGAAGAAGCCACTGCTTCACACGCCGGGTTGCTAAACGAGCGAATCGTGGCGGTATGCGCGGCCGGTCTGATAGCGGGTCCTTGGGTGGGACTGGCCGTCGGCGTGTTTGTCACCTGGTTAGCCGTCGCGCACCACGGCCTGCCGTTGGGCTCTATCGCAACTTCCATGTTGTGCGGTGGTTTGGTCGGAGGGTTGCTGTACCGCTGGCGCCCAAAGCTGGCGCAACACCCAATAACGGGATTCTGTCTGACATTGGCGGTAACCTTGCTCCGCGGTGGCCTCATTTCCCTCTGCGCTCCTGATTCACGCGCGGCACTCTCCAGGATGTCAGAAATCGAAACGGTCCCTGTGCTTCAAGGGTTGGGCACGGCATTGATTCTGGCTATCGTCGAGCAGGTCCGTGACCGTGACGAACAAACCCGGGCAGCGGCCTCGGCCGAGGTGCGTGCACTGCAGGCGCGCATGAATCCGCATTTCCTTTTCAATGCCTTAAACACTCTAGCGGCGCTTTCGAGGATCGCTCCTCGCGAAGTCCCACGTGATCAGTTTGGAGAATCCTTCCCTTGCGAAGATCGTACCAGACTGAATGTGTCATGCGTCGGAATTCTCGCATCTAAAATGCGGTCGTGGGCCCATAAATTATCGGAACGCAGGTTATGCAGGACGAAAGTTAGGCGGGGCTAATTGTCGCATCGACCGCTGTGAATTTGGGAATTACTTTGCGCGATTCTTTGGCCGATATTTGCGCGTTCGTGGTTCGGACTCTTTAACGAATTCGTTGCCCTCTTTGGACAACTGCAAGATTGAATTCGGCGGCGATCACGGACTGATTTCACGCAGTCAAACGTGAGATCCAGGAGCAAGCCGAGTAGCCGCGGTTCGGAGAACGATTACGGCACTTGGAACAAGAAAACGCCTATTTCTAACGTCCTGGTGTCTATTAGGAATCATGAGAATGCCGTTTATATCGCGCTCATCAGTTATGAAAGCGAATCCCAAAACCGACGCACCATTTGGCCAAATACATAACTTCCGGCGCAAGATTTTCATCTCGTTGCCATTTACCGGAGGACTTTCTGCTTTTGCAGTCATCCTGCCGCATCCTTTTCCTTGGTGACAGCACGAGAAACCTGTCCGCTGGCGGATAGTTTCAGCCTGCCGTTTAGCGCCGCCGTCATCGATCGGCACATAACGCTTCGTGATGTGCTCTATGTGCCGCACGTCTTCTTCTTTCTCATGTAGTTCCATTTGCATGAGGGCCGGCCCAAACGCTTTGGTAAACAGATCGCTTTCCACCGCGCTTGAGCTAAAGAGCTGCCCTGTATGTAGTAAGCAGCCCGCTCAGCTCATGGGCGTGGTCGTCTATTTTGTTCAGCAAGCTAGCCAATATTGTTTTCCGGCGTCCCACTGGAGCAGAGACGTTTGTCCTTCCAAACTACAGTCGACTGAGGGAGGGGCGGGAGATTTTGGTTGTTGAAAACCATAGTTGCAAGCGAAGCATGAACAATTCGAATATAGATATGCGATCCAGTGAAACCTTTTTGCTATCAGTCCTTCGATTTGCGACAATTAGTGTCGCGCCCGCCAATCGCCTATTGCGGGCCTTCGGCTCTCCAAGGGTACTTCGACGCAAAGTCATTTCGGCTACGTGGCGATGAGCCGCGTATTACGGAGTGTACTCCCTTAGCGGTTGCGCGCTCTAGTCCTTACCTGCGGCACGCTCTGACCGCACCTTTAGGGCAGCAAGCCACCAGTCATGCGCGTCATACATGGCTCTTGGCTGATTGAGATTGAACGCAACCGCAGCAGGACCATTCTGCGTCTCTTCTGTTACGACTTCACAGCCGTTGCCCCTCTCAACGATCAGCCAGGTGTGGTAGGCGTGAATGCCCGTCCCATCTCCAAACCAGCCGAGACGGGTATCAGGAACGAATTCGTTCACGCGGCTACTGACGGGGAATCCGAAAGTCTTCCACTTAAATTGGCTCTTCGGTCCGAGCCGATCCTCATCGGCATTCGCTATTTGAACATCGGCCGAATTGGAGTACCAACTTGGCCAGTCTTTCGCATTTACCAGATTGGACCAAATTACCTTGGCTGGAGCATTAATGAATATCTGGTTGTGAACAAAAGCATCGGTTTGTTTCGGTGAAAAGCCCACCGGCCAGTGGATTAAATCACTCGCTTCATTGAGTTGCTTAATTGGTTGTTCCGTCGTGTCGCCGGCCTGCGAGGTCGTGGCCATGAGGTCGAAAAGGCCAAGACAGACGGCGACAAGTAAGCTCCGAGTACGGGTGGGATTCATAGTAGTCGGTTTCTTCGAGGTTGATTGCTGATGATTTGGAAAAGTCGTTCTCATCCGGCTCGATCCACCAGCTCCTGGAGGACGGTCTGCAATTCAACCTTTCCTTTGATAGTGCTAGCCTGACCGCCCTCGAAGTCGATCCAGCCTTCGTTGAATCCGTCCAGCATCTGTATGCGTGGCAATGGATGGAGCATTCCCTCTGATTCGAAAAGTGCCTGCCAGGTTTTACGCGGAACCGCTTCAACGCGAACGGCGTGTCCGAGGATTTTTGCGAAGATAGTTCCGATCTCTTGCGGACTAATGCGTTTCGGCCCCTCCAACTCAACGACACGTTTGCCGATCCAGTTCTGCTGAAGCAGTTCTGAGGCTACTTGGCCTATATCTGCAGTGGCGACCATCGGCACCGGCTTGTCGAGAGGTTGCAGAAAGCTCGCAATCATCCCTTTGTCGCGGGCGGAAGCAACATCCCACTCTGCGTTCTCCATGAACCATCCGGGGCGAAGGAATGTGATTGGCATCGGTAGTTCACCGAGGGCTTGCTCCATCAGCGTACGCTGAGTTAGCAGATTCGATTTCGTCGACTGCGCGCCGATGGTCGATAAGCAGACGACTTTGTTGGGGCAAGCCGATTCGAGCGCTGCTTTCACGGCAGCGATGACCGCGCGCGCCTCGGGAAAGCCCGGCGCCGGATCGAACTCCGAAGGAGGCAAAATGAAAACTCCGTCTGTTCCGGTAAACGCAGCGGTCAGCGAGGCCGGATCCTGCATTTCCGCGCGCGCGATTTCGCAGCCTTGCGATGCCCAGAAGCGGCCTTTTTCGATATCGCGGATGACGGCGCGAACAGGTCGACGATCCGCGAGCAGAGCGCGAGCAAGCGCACCGCCGACTTTTCCGGTGATACCAGTGATAGCGTACATAGTGGTCCTCCCTAATTAGTGTTAGCGGTCAGCGGGGGAGATACCCGCGCGCTGCATTTATTGACGAGATCCAGGTCAAACTCTTTTGTTTCTTGCATCCCTCTCATTTGCAGGGGAATCATAAACAATTCGAATAGAATAGCGCGATCGAACGAAACCTTTTTGTTATCACTCTTTCGACCTGCGACAATTAGTATCCTTCGCGGAAATCGCCCGGGCCGGAAGTTTTCGGCAAGCGGCCAAAACGCTCCATATCGCGCAGCCCGCATTGAGCCGGCAGATTAAACAGTTGGAAGCGGCACTCGGGATTTGCCTGTTCGATCGGGCTATGCATCGTCTACACCACACAATTGAAGGAAGAGAATTGGCCGGCCGGCTGGCTGCTCTCTTTTCCCAGATCGAGCATCTGACAGATGCGGTTAAGGGTGCGAATGCTGGAGCTCAGGTCGCATGTGGCATCGGCATCGCCGCTTTGGTTAAAACGATGGCGCACCTCTGCATTGGCGGTACAACCTTTCATCGCTTGATCCGGTCAACCCCCAGCTACCGGGTTTATTTTTCTTAACGTGCTGCAACTCATATCTCCTTGAACTAGGGTACCATTCTGGTTCCTTTTCGATAGCCGTAACGATGAGCACAATTAAATCGGATTGTCTGCAGAGCAATTGGCATTTGCCAGATGTCCTTTGCCTCGACGGTCGTCCTAGATCGGACAACCAAGATGTCACCGCGGCGATCACCATTTTTCCGCTCAGGGAGGTGGAAAATTTTCGCGAAGTAAGGGTGCCTCTACGAGCATGCGATATCCAACTTCCCGTCGTTCCTGAAGGTAAGCCGGAAAGCGCAGCGCGCTGTGCCTGGGCCATCTGAAGCGCGGTATCATTGGTGCTCTTTTGCAGCGCGTAACCCTGCTGAATCGCATTCGGATTATAGTAACCGTTACTCTGCAGCCAGCCGTTCAGGTCCTTGTATTGCTGGAGATAAGCGAGCATCTGACCCGTCTACGGCTTAAACGGCGATAGACGGTATTATATAATATCCTTATTTAAAGCAACTTATAAATCGACTATTCAAGTATCACGCAATTTTCACGCACTTTTTACAAAGACCTTAGAGAATTCCGATA
>JGI26341J46601_10000328_pt1 | contig 14540 bp, 15 predicted proteins | sample BogFormECP12_OM3_FD_46601 | JGI IMG/M metagenome (IMG submission 46601) | reverse complement strand
TCGTCACTGCGCCGATCGTTGGATGTGTTTCCTTGACCGCCGCTTCGGTCCGAGATCGAAAGCGAATCAGCAGTTCTCGCTGCACCGGGCGAGCACCGGGCGCGGTGTGAGTCCACGTCCCGGCAAACGCGACCAAGGTGGGAGCTAGATTGATTGGGGAAGGCGGCGGGCATGGGTGACCATGCCCGCGGGATGGGAGGCATCATGACGACAGCGGATCGATACGTCGAGGCAGTCAACAACGCCGATTCTGCGGCGCTGCTTGCGCTGTTCGCCGAGGACGCCATTCTGACGCATCCGGTGGGCACCGACCGGGGGCACATCGAGATCGCCGACTTTCACAATGACGTCGTGTTCGCCGGCCAGCTCCGGATGACGATCACCCGGCACATCGAGCAAGGCAACGTCGAAGTGGCGCAACTGCAGGGCACCAGCCCGCTCGACGAGGACGGCACGACCGTCTACACCGTCGACATCTTCGAGCTCAACGACGACGGGCTGGTGCAGAACCTCGACATCTACTACCGCTGACGGTCCAGGCCCACGTCGTCGCGGAACCGTTTCATGCCGTCCACCTTCTCGGCCGGCGTGGCGTCGCGGCCGCTGTAGAACATCCACGGCATCGTCAGGATGTGGGTGACGCCGCCGTCCTCGGCGCGTTCGTAGTCCGCCGGGGTGAGCGCGTCGATCAGCGGCGCGAGCACCGCGAATTCGCGGTCGGATCGTTGCTGCTCGTCGCGGTATTTGCGGAGTCGCTGGGCGACGGCGATCGCGTCGTCGGTGGTGATCATGTCTCCCACCCAGCCGTCGTAGCGCGCAGCGCGCCGTAACGCGACGTCGGTGAGCCCACCGACCCAGATCGGTATCGGCGGCGGCGTCGGGGACATCTCCAGCCGCGGGGGGCGATAGAACTCGCCGTCGAACTCCGTCCAGCCGGGCGACCACAGCGCCCGCATCAGCTCGACCATCTCGTCGGTTCGTCTGCCGCGCCGATCGAACCGGGCGTTGAGCAGCTCGAACTCCTCGGCGCACCACCCCACTCCGAGCCCGAGTTCAACGCGCCCGTCGGCGAGGAGCGCCGCCGTCCCGATCGTCTTGGCCGCGCTGTAGGGGTCACGCAGCGCGGCCACGTACACAGTGGTGACGAACCGGAGACGCTGCGTGCACTGCGCGAGCGCGCCGATCAGCACCCAGGGGTCCGGCCAGTCGGTGAACGGCGCCCACCGACGGCTGCCGTCGCGGGTGTAGGGGTAGGGCGTGGACAAGGCCTCGAGGTTGACCACGTGATCGGGTATGCCGAGCCCGTCGTAGCCGAGCTCGTCGGCCGCCTTCGCGATCTCGACGATCTCCCGGGTGTCGAGGTAGCCGGTGCTGATGTAGTACTTCACGGCTCACCCTAACCGGGATAGGAAACCATCAGCTCCTTGACGCCGTTGATCCATCCGGATCGGAGGCGTTGCGGCTCCGACAGTTTCGCGATGTTCGGCATGATATCGGCGATCTCCTCGTAGACGCGGGCCCACCCCGACCATACAGTCCACGGTCAAGTGTATGTTCGCTCGGGCCTCCGGCTCGTCCCGGCGGACGCGCGATGTTCTGCCGTTAGGGTTGGCAGCGTGCGCGTCATGGTGGTCGGTTCCGGTGCCCGTGAACATGCGTTACTGACCGCGCTGAGACGCGACCCCCAGGTTGACGGCCTCATCGCGGCGCCCGGTAATGCGGGCACCGCGGCCGTCGCCGAGCAGCACGACGTCGACATCACCTCCGGCGACGCGGTGGCGAAACTTGCCCTCGACACCAGCGCGGACCTGGTTGTCATCGGGCCGGAGGTGCCGCTGGTGCTCGGCGTGGCCGACGCCGTGCGCGCGGCGGGCGTCACGTGTTTCGGCCCGTCTGCCGCCGCCGCCCGCATCGAGGGGTCCAAGGCGTTCGCCAAGGACGTGATGGCGTCGGTGGGCGTCCGCACCGCGCGCAGCGAGATCGTCGACAATCCGGCCCGCCTCGACGCTGCGTTGGACCGCTTCGGCCCGGACCGGACCCGCGACAAGGCCTGGGTGGTCAAGGACGACGGGCTGGCCGCAGGCAAGGGCGTGGTGGTCACGGCCGACCGGGCCGGGGCCAGGGCGCATGCGGCGGGTCTGCTGGACGCCGGTCACCCCGTGCTGCTGGAGTCGTTCCTCGACGGCCCCGAGGTGTCGCTGCTGTGCGTCGTGGACGGCGAGACGGTGGTGCCGCTGCTTCCCGCCCAGGACTTCAAGCGGGTCGGCGACGGCGACTCCGGGCCTAACACCGGCGGGATGGGCGCGTACGCGCCGCTGCCCTGGCTGCCCGGCGAGATGACCGCCCAGATCNTTTCGGGCATCATGAAACCCGTCGCAGCCGAACTTGTTCGGCGAGGCTGCCCGTTCAGCGGCGTGCTGTATGCGGGGCTGGCGATCACTTCCGAGGGCCCCGCTGTAGTCGAGTTCAACTGCCGCTTCGGCGATCCGGAGACACAGGCGGTGCTCGCGCTGCTGGATTCCCCGCTGGGCGGGTTGCTGACCGCGGCGGCCACCGGCACGCTCGCGGAGCAGCCCGCGCCCCGGTGGCGCCCCGGCGCCGCGGTCGTCGTGGTCCTGGCCGCTGAGAACTATCCGGGCCGCCCGCGGGTCGGCGACGTGATCGTCGGCGCGGATCAGGACGGTGTGCTGCACGCCGCGACGGCCCGCCGCGACGACGGAGCGCTGGTCTCCGCCGGCGGCCGCGTGCTGTCGGTCGTGGGCACCGGGCCCGATCTGGCCGCCGCCCGCGCGGCCGCATACGACAAGGTCAAGTCAATTCGGTTGCCCGGCAGCCATTACCGCGGCGACATCGCGTTGGCGGCCGCGGCGGGCCGGATTCACGTGTAGCGGTCAGGCGACCAGCAGCGGCGCCATCCAGGTCAGCTCGGCGGGCACCTGAGAGCTCCAGAACGCGCCGTCGTGTCCGCCGGGGGAGAACCCGCCCGACGGCGGGCTGGGCAGCTGGGCGATGAACTGCTGGGTGGCCGGGTAGAACGGGTCGCTGTTGCCGCAGTCGACGCGGATGGGGATCGACCCCAGCGCGGGCAGCCCGAACACCGAATTGCTCGACCAGTCGTCGGCGCTGTCGAACGCGCCGGGTGCCGTTGCGCCGTAGGACATCCACAGCGCGGGGCTGACCGCGCAGATCGCCGCGGTGCGCGCCGGCCCCAGCCGTGCGCCCAGCAGCAGCGCGCCGTAACCGCCCATCGACCAGCCCAGGAAGCCCACCCGCGAGGTGTCCAGGCCCTTGCCGTCGAGCATCGGTATCAGCTCGTTGAGCACCATCGCGCCGGCGTCCTCGCCCGATTGGCGCTTGTGCCAGTAGCCGCCGCCGCCGTCGACGCTGACCACCGCGAACGGCGGCAGACCCGCGTCGACCGCCTGCGCCAAGCCCTGCTCGACCCCCCCGGCCATCACACTCGCCGCGTCACCGCCCTTGCCGTGCAGCGCGATCACCGGCCGCAGCGTCTTGGCCTGCCCGGGCGGCCGCGCAATCGCCCAGTTGGTGTCGATGCCGCCGCGCGCGGCGGAGACGAACGAACCTGTGACGAACGTTGGCGCCGCGACCGCGGGGGCGGGGTCGAGCGGAGCGATCGGCGTTCCGGCGCCGGTCATCGATACCGGCGNCGTGGCCGTCGAGGCCCCGGACTCGAGCAGGGATCCCAGCGCGTAGGCGCCGGCGGCTCCGGCAGCGGCGCCGGCACCCAGGCGCAGAACGGCGCGGCGGCTGAGCACAGGCATGCGGCTCATCATGCCATCGCACGTTGCGGCCCCGCGGAATGAGGGCACGTCTCCATCCCGGCCGCGCCCCTATGCTTTAGGCGAAACCGCAGTACAGAGGCCACGCTGCTGGCAGCATGCTAGGCGTGACAGCCGCGGTCACACCCAAGGGCGAACGCCGGCGGCTCGCGCTGGTGCGGGCCGCCGCCGAGTTGCTGTGCGAAGGCGGGTTCGACGCGGTGCGTCACCGCGCCGTCGCGCGCCGCGCGGGCCTGCCGTTGGCCTCCACCACCTACTACTTCTCGTCGCTCGACGACCTGGTCGTCAAGGCCGTTGAGCACGTCGGGGCCCAGGAGGCGGCCCAGCTGCGGATCCGGCTGGATCATTTGTCACGGCGCCGCCGCGGTGCCGAGTCGACCGCGGACGTGCTTGTCGACCTGCTGGTGGGCGAGCGCCCGACGCTGCACCTGAGCGACCAGCTGATCTCCCGATATGAGCGCTACATCGCCTGCGCCCGCCAGCCGGGGCTGCGCGACGTGCAGCGCCGGATTCGCGCGCAACGCACCGCGGCGGTGGCGGAGGCGGTCGAGAGGTCGGGCCGCTCGGTGGGTGCCGAGCGGCTCACCGCGTTGATCTGCGCCGTTGACGGTGCGGTGGTGGCGGCGCTGGTCGACGACGGCGGAAGTCCACGCGAAACGGCAAGGGCCACTTTGCTCGACGTGATCGATGTGCTCGCGCCGGTGGAGCGGCATATGGCCGCGTACTAGAAGCCGGCAAGCAGATCCTCAGGCAGTGTCGGCGTGACGATGTAGCCGGTCGGATAGTCGCCGTAGACGGTGATGTCGTCGGGTCGCCGCACGCTGTAGAGCGCCACGTAGGCGCACACCACCGCGTCGACGGGGTCCTCCACTCTGCGCAGCTGGCATTTGCGTGTCGCGGTCTCGACCTCTCGCCGTCGCCCCGCCCATCCGGGATGATCCGCGAGTTTGAGCGGCACCTCGGCGTTCGCGAGACCTTCCAGACGCTGCATCAGGGCCAACAGCTCTGACTTGAGGTGATCGAAGCTGCGGCCCGCCTTGTGCTTGTACTTCAGGGTTCGTCCGAGCCCGAACAGGGCCACTGTGGCCGGGTGGGGATAAACCTCGATGGCGCGGCGCTTTCCGCGCGATTGGGGGTCCATGTCAAGTCCGAGGCGATGCGCCAGGCGCGCGCCGCGCGGGATGTTCGCGAATTCGGGCTTGCCCGTGTTGGCGGGGTGTGCACCGGCCTCGAACCGCCGGAAGTCGCGGTTGAGTTCGGTTTCACATGGGCGTTGACCGGTCGGGTTGGTCACGATCAGCGGGGCGTCGATCGCCACCAGACATTCGTCCCCGGCATACGGTTGCACGACGGCCGCGATGCTCGAATCATCCCGCGCCGACTCGATATCCACCAGGCTCCCGTCGCCATCGACAACCGCGACCCCGGAGCGCCGAAGGTCGCCCCACGCGAGGTCGATCCCAACGAGATGCACACCGCCAGTGTGCCGCAGCAGGCCCGTAAGCTGTGTATTCGTGACGATCCCGGACGTTCTGGCCGCGCGCTATGCCAGCGCGGAGATGGTGGCGATCTGGTCGCCACGGGCCAAGGTCGTCGCTGAGCGGCGCCTCTGGCTCGCGGTGCTGCGCGCGCAGGCAGAACTGGGTGTCGAGGTCCCGGCCGGGGCGCTGTCCGACTACGAACGGGCGCTCGAGACCGTCGACCTGGCGTCGATCGCGGCTCGCGAACGCCTTCTGCGCCATGACGTCAAGGCCCGCATCGAGGAGTTCAACGCCCTTGCCGGCCACGAGCACGTGCACAAGGGAATGACCAGCCGGGATCTGACCGAGAACGTCGAGCAACTGCAGATCCGCCGGTCGCTGGAACTCGTGCACGCCCACGGCGTCGCGGTTGCGGCGCGGCTGGCCGAGCGGGCCGTGCAGTACCGCGATCTGGTCATGGCGGGCCGCAGCCACAACGTCGCCGCGCAGGCCACCACGCTGGGCAAGCGTTTCGCGTCGGCGGCGCAGGAAACGCTGATCGCATTGGGCCGGATGGCGGAGCTCATCGATCGTTATCCGCTGCGGGGCATCAAGGGTCCGATGGGCACCGCCCAGGACATGCTCGACCTGTTCGGCGGCGACGCGCAGCGGCTGGCCGAACTCGAGCGGCGGGTCGCCGGGTTCCTCGGCTTCACGACGGTGCTCGACAGCGTCGGACAAATCTACCCGCGCTCGTTGGATCACGACGTCGTCTCGGCGTTGGTGCAGCTGGGCGCCGGGCCGTCGTCGCTGGCGCACACGATCCGGCTCATGGCCGGCCATGAGCTGGTCACCGAGGGCTTCGCGCCGGGCCAGGTCGGCTCGTCGGCGATGCCGCACAAGATGAACACCCGTAGCTGTGAGCGGGTCAACGGGCTGCAGGTTGTCCTGCGCGGCTACGCGTCGATGGCCGCCGAGCTCGCCGGCGCGCAGTGGAACGAGGGCGACGTGTTCTGCTCGGTGGTGCGCCGGGTCGCGCTGCCCGACGCGTTCTTTGCGATCGACGGGCAGATCGAGACGTTCCTGACCGTGCTCGACGAATTCGGCGCCTACCCGGCGGTTATCGAACGCGAGCTGGACCGCTATCTCCCGTTCCTGGCCACGACCCGGATCCTGATCGCGGCCCTGCGGGCCGGGATGGGGCGCGAGGCCGCCCACCGGGTGATCAGGGAACACGCCGTCGCGGTCGCGCTGGCGATGCGTGAACACGGCGCCGAACCCGACCTGCTCGACCGGTTGGCCGACGACCCGCGGCTGCCGCTGGATCGCGCGGCCTTGGACGCGGCGCTCGCCGACCGGATCGCGTTCACCGGCGCGGCCGCAGGGCAGGTCGACGCTGTGGTCGCGGCGGTCGACGACCTGGTCGGTCGATATCCCGGGGCGGCGAAATACCGGCCTGCCGCGATCCTTTAGCCGCAGATCGGTTCGTCGGGCACGTGATCGTCGACATCGACCTGCGGCCCGATGTGTTCGCCGCGGTGATGGCCACCGGGATCATCTCGATCGCGGCCGACGACCACCATTACCGCCTGGTCAGCGACACGCTGGCGGTGCTTGCCCTCGCCGCCCTGCTCGTGCTTGTCGTGCTCGTGGTGCGCAAGCTGATCCTTCGGCGCACCTTCGCCTTTCACCACCTCGACGAGCCGGACTCGGTGTTGCGGCTGTTCACGTTCGTCGCCGCATGTGGCGTCCTGGCCGCCCGCTTCGAGCCGCACCGGCTCGCGTTCTGGGTGTTGGGCGCTGCCGCGCTCCTCGCGTGGTTGGCATTGAGCCCGATTGCTTTGCACAGCATGGCTACTCGCGATGTGCGACAGCTTCGCGACGGTGCCAGGGGTGCATGGCTGCTCGCGGGCGTGGCGACCTCGACCGTGGCGATCGGTCTGGCCGACGCTTCCCGCTTTACCGGGCATCCCGTGCTGTGGTGGGCCGCATTGGCGGTGTGGGTTCTCGCGGTGGTCGTCTACTGCGCGATCATGTGGCTGATCGTGTGGCGCGGGGTCCCCGACGAACCCGACAGCTGGATCCTGATGGGCGGCTTGGGCATCGCGACGCTCGCCGGCAATCACATGTACCGCGGGCTCGGCGCCGGCTCGCCGCTGCGGGACGACCTGAAGATCGCGACGATCGTGATCTGGGCGCTGGCCGGCCTGTGGATTCCTGCGTTGGTCTATCTGAGCCTTCGCCGCGTCAATGGGCACCCCGGCGCGCTGCGTTTCGCCGGGGTGTGGTGGGCGATGGTGTTTCCCCTCGGCATGTATTCCACCGCCACGGAGGCGACGTCGATCGATGCCCGGTTGCCCGCCTTGTCGACGATCTCGCTGGTGTTCTTGTGGATCGCTCTCGCCGCCTGGCTCGTCGTCGCGGTGGCAGGGGCCCGCGCCGGGTTCAACGCTCGTCGGTGAGCATCCCCGGTCAGTCGGAGCGTGATCTCCAGTTGGTCGGAGCGGCGATGCCCGCTGCGCGGAGCTCGACCGCGGCCAGCCCGCGGATCGCGGCGGCGTCCTCGCGCCGCCACGCGCCGGCGGGGTCCCGGTCGACCGCGGCAAGCCGCCGCAGCGGCCGGTTCGCCAGTGCCCGCAACGCCAGGAGTTGCTCACCGGCCGGCGTGGCGGCCAGGCCGATCGCCGTCCACTTTCGCAGGAAGAAGCGCAACCGCAGCACCAGCCACGGCATCGCGATCGCCAGGATCGGCGGCGCTGCCACGGCCAGTGCGAGCAGCACGGCCAGCCAGCTGGCCGTGGTATCCAGGTCGCGGCCCGCGCCCGCGATGTCGTGTGCGGCCTGGCCCGCCGCGGCGAGCGGCTTGGACAGCTGGTCACCGATCAGCGGCACCTTGCTCGCGCCGTGGCCTGCCGAGGCGAGGTTGCCGCCGATGCCGTTGGCGCCGTGTTCGACCTGGCGCCCGAACTGCGCGATCGTGCGCACCGCGGAATGGACCGCGATTCCGACCAGCACCCACAGCGCCGTCCACGCGGCGACCACGAGATCACTGAGCAGCTGCAGGAGAAACCGGCCGGGCGTGGTGGCATAGGGAAGAAAGCGCGAAGTCATGGCGTCGATCCCAACACAGCGGAGCCGACCGGTGGTGCCGTTAGGCTGACGCGATGCGCCCCGCTCTCAGCGACTATCGGCACGTGGCCGGCGGCAAGGTACGCGAGCTCTACGAGGTCGACGACGACCATCTGCTGATCGTGGCCACGGATCGGATCTCGGCGTTCGACTACGTGCTGGACACCGAGATCCCCGACAAGGGGCGCATCCTCACCGCGATGAGCGTGTTCTTCTTCGACTTCCTTGACACGCCCAACCATCTGGCCGGGCCGCCCGACGACCCCCGCGTGCCGCAGGAGGTGCTGGGCCGCGGGCTGGTGGTGCGGCGGCTGGAGATGCTGCCTGTCGAGTGTGTGGCCCGCGGCTACCTCACCGGCTCTGGACTGCTGGACTACCAGAAGACCGGCAAGGTGTGCGGCATTGTCCTTCCGCCCGGGCTGGTCGAGGCCAGCAAGTTCGGTCAGCCGCTGTTCACGCCGGCAACCAAGGCCGCGCTCGGACGCCATGACGAGAACATCTCGTTCGCCGACGTGGTCGACCTGGTTGGGACGGTGCGTGCCAATCAGGTGCGCGACCGCACGCTGCAGATCTACGTCCGTGCCGCCGACCACGCGCTGACCAGGGGCATCATCATCGCCGACACCAAGTTCGAGTTCGGTGTCGACAAGCACGGCAACCTGGTGCTGGCCGACGAGGTGTTCACCCCCGATTCGTCGCGGTACTGGCCCGCCGACGAGTATCACGAGGGCGTCACCCAGCACAGCTTCGACAAGCAGTTCGTCCGAAACTGGCTGACGGGCCCCGACTCCGGCTGGGACCGCGACGGCTCCGATCCGCCGCCCCCGCTGCCCGAAGACGTTGTCGACGCGACGCGGGCCCGCTATATCCAAGCCTACGAGCGCATTTCGGGGCGCGGTTTCAGCGACTGGATCGGGGCGACCGCGTGAACTCACCGATGACGCCGCCCCGGGCCAAGCGCGTCGAGCACCGGCGCGAATACCACGGCGACGTGTTCGTCGACCCATATGAATGGCTGCGGGACAAGTCCGACCCCGAGGTGATCAAACATCTGACCGACGAGAACACCCACACCGAAGACCTGACCGCTGGTCTCGCCCGGTTGCGTCAGCAGATCTTCGACGAGATCAAATCCCGCACCAAGGAGACGGACCTGTCGGTGCCGATCCGTCGCGGGGACTGGTGGTACTACGGCCGCAGCTTCGAGGGCAAGCAGTACGGCGTCCATTGTCGTTGTCCGGTAGCCGATCCCGACGACTGGACGCCGCCGAAGTTCGACGAGGACACCGAGATTCCCGGTGAGCAGGTACTCCTCGATGAAAACGCGCAAGCCGAGGGCCACGACTTCTTCGCGCTCGGGGCGTCGAGTGTCAGCCTCGACGGCAACGTCCTCGCGTATTCCGTCGACGTGGTCGGCGACGAACGATATACGTTGCGGTTCAAGGATTTACGCAATGGCGAGCAATACCCCGACGAGATCGCCGGCATCGGCGCCGGCGTGACGTGGGCGGCCGACAACGAAACCGTGTACTACGTGACCGTCGACGACGCCTGGCGGCCCGACACCGTGTGGCGGCACCGGCTCGGTTCGCAGGTTCGCGACGCGCAGGTCTGCCACGAGCCCGACGAACGGTTCTGGTTGGCGGTGGGCCGCACCCGGAGCGACGCTTACGTGCTGATCGCCGCCGGATCGGCCATCACGTCGGAAATCCGCTATGGGGACGCCGCTGACCCGCTGGCCGAATTCACGACGGTACTGGCGCGCCGTGATGGCGTGGAGTACTCGGTCGAGCATGCCGTGGTCGGCGGCGAGGATCGGTTCCTGATCGTGCACAACCACGGCGCGGTGAACTTCACTCTGGTCGAGGCGCCGGTCGACGACCCGTCGGCCCAGCGCACGCTGATCGCGCACCGCGACGATGTCCGTATCGACGGGGTCGACGCGTTCGCCGGTCATCTGGTGGTCAGCTACCGGCGAGAGGCGTTGCCGCGCATACAGCTCTGGCCGATCGAGGCTGACGGGAACTACGTTCGGCCACAGGAGATCTCGTTCGACTCGGAGTTGATGTCGGCCGGTCTGGGCGCGAATCCGAATTGGGTATCGCCGATGCTTCGGATCGGCGCGACGTCGTTCCTGACCCCGGTGCGGGTGTACGACCTGGACCTGATGACGGGCGAACGGATCCTGCTGCGCGAACAGCCGGTGCTCGGCGACTACCGGCGGCAGGACTACGTCGAGCGCCGGGACTGGGCCGTCGCGCCGGACGGTGCGCGCGTGCCTGTCTCGGTCATTCACCGTGCCGACCTGCAGTTCCCCGCACCGGCGCTGATCTACGGCTACGGGGCATATGAGCTGTGCGAGGACCCCCGGTTTTCGATCGCCCGGCTGTCTCTGCTCGACCGCGGGATGGTGTTCGTGGTCGCGCATGTGCGCGGCGGTGGCGAACTGGGCCGGCTGTGGTACGAGCAGGGCAAGCTGCTGCACAAGAAGAACACCTTCACCGATTTCGTCGCGTCGGCATCCCATCTCGTCGAGACCGGCGTGACCCGGCCCGAGAACCTCGTCGCGATGGGCGGCAGCGCCGGTGGGCTGCTGATGGGCGCGGTGGCCAACCTCGCACCGGAGCTGTTCGCCGGCATCCTCGCGCAGGTTCCGTTCGTCGACCCGTTGACCACCATGCTGAACCCGGCGTTGCCCCTGACCGTCACCGAGTGGGACGAGTGGGGAAATCCGTTGCAGGACCCCGACGTGTACTTCTACCTCAAGTCCTACTCGCCCTACGAGAACGTCGCGGCGAAGGACTACCCGCCGATCCTGGCGATGACGTCGCTTCACGATACCCGCGTCTACTACGTCGAACCGGCGAAATGGGTTGCCGCGCTGCGGTACACCAAAACCGACAGCCACCCGGTGCTGTTGAAGACAGAGATGAGCGCCGGGCACGGCGGCATCAGCGGCCGCTACGAGCGCTGGCGGGAGACCGCGTTCCAGTTCGCCTGGCTGCTACACGCCGCCGACGGCGACAAGCGCGGCGCCGCAGAGGAATAGCACAGCCAGCAGCGTGCGCGCCACCAGCGGCGTCTCGGGTGAGTGCTCGGATCGCCTGGCGCCCGCGGCGTAGATGTTCGCCGGGAACATGGCGACCATCAGCACGAACAAGCAGGCGGCGGCGGCCACCCGTGTCACCGGGATCAGCAGGCCCACCGCTCCGGCCGGCTCCAGGATGCCGGTGATCGTGACGAGCAGTCCCGGGGCGGGCAGGCGCGGGGGCACGATCGCGATCAGCCCGGCCCGGCGCGGCTGCACGAAGTGCGCGACACCGGTGAGGACGAACATCGCGGCGAGACCGATGGCGGTCGCGGCGGCCCAGGTGTCGGTGTAGTGCCATCCCAGCCATCCCGCCAACCGGGCGGCCAGCGTGACGACGAGGAGCGCGATTGCGGGGACCATGTTCGCTCCAATCTTGACAATGACAAGATTGCAAACCAATGTAGGCCGCCATCTAGGCAGTGTCAAGTTTTCGGGTTACGATGTCCCGGTGACTGCGCCTCCGCGGCCTCAGTACCACCACGGCGATCTCAGGACGGTAATCCTGGCTGAGACCGCGCGCCTGGTTGCCGAGCGGGGTGCCGACGGGGTGTCGCTGCGGCAGTTGGCGCGCGAAGCCGGGGTGTCGCATGCCGCGCCCGCTCACCACTTCACCGACCGCCGCGGGCTGTTCACGGCGCTGGCCGCCCAGGGCTTCTGGTTGCTGGCGGAGGCGCTGAAAGCCTCGAGGCCGAACTTCATCGACGCGGCGCTGGCGTATGTCCGGTTCGCGATCGAGCACCCCGGCCACTACGCAGTGATGTTCGACCGGTCGTTGGTCGACACCGGCGACCCGGAACTCGCGGCGGCCCAGGCGGCCGCGGCCGGCGAGCTTTCGCAAGGCGTGGCCACGCTCGACGACCCGCATGCCACCGCGGATCCGGCGGGTGCGGAGCTTGCGGCATGGTCGCTGGTGCACGGCTTCGCGCTGCTGTGGCTCAACGGCTCGGTGCCCGCGCCGATCGCGGCCGTGGACCCGATGCTCACCGTGGAGCGGATCGCGCGGATGCTCTTCGACGGTTAATGCGCAAGCGCCGGCGTCATCGGCTCATCCGACGGCATCGAGGCCGGCTTCTTCGGCAGGAACGACGCCGGGATGAAGGTGGCCAGCACCAGGCACACCGCGACGACGTAGACCACCGTGTACGCGTGCGACAGGTCGTGGGTGACCAACTGCATGAAGTCCGGCGCCAGCGCCTGCGGCGGGAACTGTGTCGGGTCCGGTGGCACGCCCTGCTTGGCGGCCTCCTCCTGCAGGGCGGCCACCTTGCTGGCCGCCGCGATGTACTGGCTGTGGTTGAACTGGTTCGTCAGGATCACCGACATCAGCGCGGTGCCGACGGAGCCCGCGACCTGTTGGTTGACGTTGATGAGCGTCGACCCACGGGCCACCTGATCGGGGCGCAGCCGCTGCACTGCCGAACCGGACACCGGCATCATCGTGCAGCCCATGCCCATGCCCATCACGGCAAGCCCGATGAGAAGAACCGGCATGTATTCGTAGTGCCGGCTCACGCCGAACGCGAAAATGCCCATGCCCGTGGCGATCAGCGGGAGCCCGACCATCACGACCTTGCCCGGGCCGTGCTTGTCCATGAACCGCCCCGCGATCGGCATCGTTGACATCGCCCCGAGGCCCTGCGGCACCAGATGCAGCCCGGACTGAAGCGGGGTCTGGCCGAGCAGCTGCTGGAAGTAGCTGGGGAACAGCAGCCCCGCGCCGAAAAAGGCGATCGCGAACAAGAACATCGTCGCGTTGGCCAGCGTGAGCACGCGGTTCTCGAACAGCCGCAGGTCGATCAGCGGGTGGTCGGCGCGGTAGAGGGCGTGGAACACGAACCCGATGATCAGCACCAGCCCGATCGAGGCCGGGACGTATACGTGCGGATCAGCCACCGTGCCGCGGCTCGGGATCGACGAGACCCCGTAGAGGAACGTCGCGAGGCCCGGCGACAGCATCAGCATGCCGAGGAAGTCGAAGGTCTCCGACGGGTGCGCCTCGTCTTTGGGGAACACGATCGCCGCGAGGGTGAACGCGAGCACGCCGATCGGCAGGTTGATCCGGAAGATCCACTCCCAGCTGAAGGAGTCGATCAGCCAGCCGCCGAGGATGGGCCCGCAGATCGGCCCGAGCAGCATCGGGATGCCGAGCACGGCCATCAGCCTGCCGAGTCGCCGCGGACCGGCCTCCCGGGTGAGGATCGTGAACGTCAGCGGCATCAGCATCCCGCCGCCCAGGCCCTGGATGACCCGGAACGCGATCAGCAGCGTGATGTTCGGCGCCATCGCACACAGCAGCGAACCGAGTGTGAAGAACAGCACCGAGCCCATGAACAGCCGCTTTGTGCCGAAGCGGTCCGCCGCCCAGCCCGTCAACGGAATCACCGTCGCCAGTGCCAGCGTGTAGCCGGTCATCGTCCAGGCCACGACGGCCTGGGTGGTCTGGAAGTCCCTGATGAAGGTTCGCTGCGCAACGCTGACGACAGTGGTGTCGAGGATCGCCATCACGGCGGCCAGCACGCACACGCCTGCGATCTTCAGCAGGTCCGCGTCGAGGTTCTCCGGGTATCCGCCGGCCTGCAGCTCCTTTACCTGCCCGTGGTCGGTGGCGACGCCGTTGTGCCCGACTGAAGCCGCTACGAGCCTCCGGGGCTTGGGATTTACCGCGCGGTGCACCACGGCACCACATTAGCCAGCAATTAGGTAGACGGCCAATCTAATTTCCTGGGCGCCCTGAGACCGGCATCACATCGCGGGCGCATCAATCCGACAACTGCCGTCGGCGTGTAGGACACCGTCCCGAAACCTGACGTTGCCACCATGGGGTCATGGCAGGACAACTGATCGTCTCGGTCTCGGGGGTGCGAGACCGCACCGTTGCCGATGTCGGCGAATTCTGCGTCGAGCTCGACGCGCGCCGGGTGCCGGTGTCGTTCCTGGTGGCGCCGAGGCTGGGGGGCGGGTGCCGGCTGCTCGACGACGCCGTGACGGCCGAGTGGCTGCGNGCGCGNCGTGAGCGCGGTGACGCGATCGTGTTGCACGGATACGACGAGGCCGCGACCA
>JGI26341J46601_10000327_pt1 | contig 14550 bp, 15 predicted proteins | sample BogFormECP12_OM3_FD_46601 | JGI IMG/M metagenome (IMG submission 46601) | reverse complement strand
GCGCATCGAGCGCAAACTAGAGGTCACCGTCGGTGATGCATTTGCCCGGGTGTTCGGCGGCGCTATCGTGCCGCAAGAGGTCGAGGAGATGCTGCGGCGCGAGGCCGCCGACCGCGTCCAGACGCTCGCCGGCGGACGGCTGCTGGCGCCGAACGCTTACGTGATCACCCTCAGCGAGACCGACTATCAAAAGGCGGTCGCCGACCACGATCTAACATCAGATACTTTCGCCAAACACCTCGAGGGATACATCCGCGATCAGGGCTGGCAAACGTATGGTGATGTGGTTGTCCGATTCGAGCAGTCACAAAGGCTGCACACCGGGCAGTTCCGCGCTCATGCGGCGGTCAACCCCGACATCACGCCCGCCCCAGCACGCCAGGACCACGCGCTCAATTCAGAACCAGGAGTATCACTGATGACCGACAATCCGAGCTACCGCGGCGGCCAGGGACAGGGGCGGCCTGCCGACGAGTATTACGACGACCACTACGGCCGTCCACAGGACGACCCGCGGCCGGCAGGCGGCCACGAGGCGCGCGTCCCCTATCCACCCGATCAAGGCGGCTACCCGGACCAGGGCGGCTACCCCGACCAGGGCGGCTACCCGCCCCAGGGCGAGCCGGCATACCCGCCGCGGGGCGGCTACCCCGACCAGGGCGGCTACCCCGACCAAGGCGGATACCCGCCGCCGTCGTACGAGCAGCGCCCGCCGGCCGGATACGGCCCCGGTGGTTACGACCAGCCTTATCGGCAGGGCCCCGGCGGCTACGGCGGTGGCCAACCGGGTTACGGCGACTACGGCGACTACGGCCGGCCCGCGGGGCCGCCCCCGGGCCGCCACGAGGAGCCCGGTTATGGCAGGCCCGAACCGCGGCCCGGCTATGGGGACTATGAGCAGCAGGGCTACCCCGGTCAGTCGTACGGCCGCCCGGACTACGGCCAGCAGGACTACACGCGGTATGACGCCCCGGCAGGCGGCGGATACGGTACCCCGCAGGCCGGCGAGTACGAGTACGGCCAGGGCGGGTATGCCGGCGGTGGTTACGGGGGCCAGCCGGAATACGGGGGTGCACCAGGTCAGACCACGGTCACCTTGCAACTCGACGACGGCAGCGGTCGGACCTATCAACTCCGCGAGGGCGCGAACGTGATCGGCCGCGGCCAGGACGCACAGTTCCGGCTGCCCGACACCGGGGTGTCCCGACGGCACCTGGAGATCCGCTGGGACGGCCAGGTGGCGTTGCTGTCCGACCTCAACTCCACCAACGGCACGACCGTGAACAACGCCCCGGTGCAGGAATGGCAGTTGGCCGACGGCGACGTGATTCGGCTCGGACACTCCGAAATCGTCGTCCGCGTTCACTGAGGTCAACGCCGGTGCGAAGCTATCGGCTTCGCCCTCGTGCGGACCACCGTCCAAGTATCGTGACGTTGCCGATGGACGAGGACGGAGGGGGCGCCAGATGCAGGGGCTAGTGCTGCAACTGTCGCGCGCCGGCTTCCTCCTTCTGCTGTGGTTGTTCATCTGGTCGGTGCTGCGCATCCTGCGCACGGACATCTACGCGCCGACCGGCGCCGTGATGGTCCGCCGCGGCCTGGCGCTGCGCGGCTCCCTACTGCCCAAGCGGCAACCGCGCAATGTCGCCCGTCACCTGGTAGTGACCGAGGGCGCGCTGACGGGCACCCGCATCACACTCGGCAACCAGCCGGTGCTGATCGGCCGCGCCGACGATTCCACCCTGGTGCTCACCGACGACTACGCCTCCACTCGGCACGCCCGCCTGTCACCGCGCGGGTCTGATTGGTATGTAGAAGACCTAGGATCGACCAACGGCACATATCTTGACAGGGCGAAGGTGACGACGGCGGTACGCGTTCCGATGGGCACGCCGGTTCGGATCGGCAAGACGGTAATCGAGTTGCGCCCGTGACCCTGGTGCTTCGTTACGCCGCTCGCAGCGACCGCGGCCTCGTCCGCGCCAACAACGAGGACTCCGTCTACGCCGGGGCGCGGCTGCTGGCTCTCGCCGACGGCATGGGCGGCCACGCCGCAGGTGAGGTCGCATCCCAGCTCGTCATCGCCGCACTCGCCCACCTCGACGACGACGAGCCCGGCGGTGACCTGCTGAGCAAACTCGACCAAGCCGTGCGCGAAGGCAACGCCGCGATCGCCGCGCATGTCGAGCTCGACCCCGAGCTCGAAGGCATGGGCACCACATTGACCGCGATCCTGTTCGCAGGCAACAGACTTGGCCTCGTCCATATCGGCGACTCGCGTGGCTATCTGCTACGCGACGGTGAGCTCACGCAGATCACCAAGGACGACACCTTCGTCCAGACCCTCGTCGACGAGGGACGCATCACCGCCGAGGAGGCACACAGCCACCCGCAGCGGTCGTTGATCATGCGGGCGCTCACCGGCCACGAGGTCGAGCCGACCCTGATCATGCGCGAAGCCCACGCCGGCGACCGTTACCTTCTGTGCAGTGACGGCCTTTCCGATCCGGTCAGCTACGAGACCATCCTCGAAGCCCTCCAGTTACCTGACGTAGCCGAAAGTGCGGACCGTCTCATCGAATTGGCGCTCCGCGGCGGTGGACCCGACAACGTCACGGTGGTGGTGGCCGACGTCGTCGACTACGACTACGGGCAGACGCAGCCGATCATTGCCGGCGCCGTCTCCGGCGACGACGACAACCAGATCGCGCCACCGAACACCTCCGCCGGGCGCGCGTCGGCATTCAACCCGCGCCCCAATGTTGCGAAACGTGTTCTGCCCGAACCTGAAACGCCGGCCCGGCGACCCCGGTCACGGCGCCGCATCATCATCGCCGCGGTGCTGCTCGTGCTCGTCGTGCTCGCCGCCCTCGCCGTCGGACGCGAGATGATCCGCAGCAACTACTACGTCACCGAACACGCCGGCACCGTTTCCATCATGCGCGGCGTGCAGGGATCGTTTCTCGGCTACCCGCTGCAAGAGCCATACCTCCTGGGCTGCCTGAACGATCGGGATGAATTGTCCCTCATAAGCTTCGATCAATCTCACGACCAGCTCGACTGCCACCTGCTCGGCGTCAACGACCTGCGGCCCTCGGAGCGCGCCCAGGTCATTGCGGGCCTGCCGACCGGTAGCCTGGACAATGCGATCTCACAGATCAACGAGCTCGCACACAGCTCGGTGCTTCCCGTATGTGCGCCGCCACCACCGGCGCCCAGCAGTAGGCCGGTGCCCTCCCCCGCCGCCACACCCCCCGCGCCGGGCCCGGCCCCGTCGTCCGCCGTCCCCACCCCCGAATCTCCCTCTCCGGCACCCGAGGCGCCGCCGCCGCCGACCACCATCGCGCCCACCGTCACCGCGCTCCCGCCCCCGCCGCCGGAGCCGGGCACCAACTGCCGGGCGGTCGCATGACCACGCAGCCGCAACCCGTCGTCGCCGTAACGCCGCCATTGCCCAACCGGCGCAATGCAGAACTGTGGTTGCTCGGGTTCGCCACCGTGATCACGACCGTGGCGCTCCTCATCGTGGAGGCCAACCAGGAGCAGGGCGTTCGCTGGGACCTCGCCCAATACATGGTCGCCTACATGGCGTTGTTCGCCGGCGCACATCTGGCGATCCGACGGTTCGCGCCCTACGCCGACCCGCTGCTGCTTCCCGTCGTCGCGCTGCTGAACGGCCTCGGGCTGGTGATGATCCACCGCCTCGACCTGGCCGGCGGTCGACTGATTTCCAGCGTCCGGAACGAGCCGACCGCCAACCAGCAGATGCTCTGGACGCTGGTTGGGGTCATCGCGTTCGCGCTGGTGGTCGTCTTCCTGCAGGATCACCGCATCCTCGCCCGCTGCGGGTATATCTGCGGCCTCGCCGGGTTGATTCTGTTGGCTATTCCAGCCGTGCTGCCGGCGTCGCTTTCGGAGGAGAACGGCGCGAAGATCTGGATCCGACTGCCCGGCTTCTCGATTCAGCCCGCGGAGTTCTCCAAGATTCTGCTGCTCATCTTCTTCGCCACGGTGCTGGTGGCCAAGCGCGGCCTATTCACCAGCGCGGGAAAGCATTTCCTTCACATGACGCTACCCCGGCCGCGTGACCTGGCGCCGCTACTGGCGGCCTGGATCATCTCGGTGGGCGTGATGGTCTTCGAAAAGGATCTCGGCACGTCACTTCTGCTCTATGCGTCGTTTCTCGTCATGGTCTATATCGCGACCGACCGACTGAGCTGGGTGGTGATCGGTCTCACCCTGTTTGTGGCGGGAAGTGTTGCGGCGTATTACTTCTTCCACCACGTTCAGGTGCGGGTGCAGAACTGGCTCAACCCATTCGCCGATCCGGAGGGCAGCGGCTATCAGATGGTGCAGTCGCTGTTCAGCTTCGCCACCGGCGGGGTGTTCGGTACCGGGCTGGGCAACGGCCAACCGGGCACGGTCCCCGCGGCGTCAACCGATTTCATCATCGCCGCGGTCGGCGAGGAACTCGGCCTCGTCGGCCTGGCCGGCGTGCTGATGCTGTACACGATCGTGATCATCCGCGGATTGCGCACCGCGATCGCCGTGCGCGACAGCTTCGGCAAGCTGCTCGCCGCCGGTCTCGCGTGCACGCTTGCGATCCAGCTGTTCATCGTCGTGGGCGGCGTCACCAAGCTGCTCCCCCTGACGGGGCTCACCACGCCCTGGATGTCGTACGGGGGCTCGTCGCTGGTGGCCAACTATGTTCTTCTGGCGATTCTCGTGCGCATTTCGCATGCCGCGCGCCGCCCGATCGTCACGCGGGCGCGACAGACGACGCCGATCGCCGCAGCCAGCACCGAGGTGATACAGAAAGTATGAACGCCTCCCTGCGCCGCATCTCGGTGACGATCATGGTGTTGATCGTGCTGTTGTTGCTCAACGCCACGCTCACACAGGTTTTCACCGCGGACGGGCTGCGCGCCGATCCACGGAATCAGCGAGTGCTGCTCGACGAGTACTCCCGGCAGCGAGGTCAGATCGCCGCAGGCGGCCAACTTCTGGCGTACTCCGTGTCGACCACCGGCCGGTTCCGGTTCCTGCGGGTGTACCCGAATCCGTTGACATACGCGCCCATCACCGGTTTCTACTCGCTGCGCTACTCCAGCACCGGCCTGGAGCGGGCCGCAGACTCCGTTCTCAACGGATCCGACGAGCGGCTGTTCGGCCGCCGGCTGGCCGACTTCTTCACCGGGCGTGACCCCCGCGGCGGCAACGTCGACACCACCATCAATCCGCAAGTGCAGCAAGCGGCTTGGGATGGGATGGCGCAGGGCTGCGCCGGCGGTCCGTGCAAGGGCGCGGTCGTCGCGCTCGAGCCGTCGACCGGCAAGATCCTTGCCATGGTGTCCTCGCCGTCATACGACCCGAACCTGCTCGCTTCCCATGACGTCGACGAGCAGACCACGGCATGGGAGCAGCTGCGCGACAATCCGGACAACCCGATGCTGAACCGCGCGATCTCGGAAACCTACCCGCCCGGCTCGACATTCAAGGTCATCACGACCGCCGCGGCGTTACAGGCCGGTGCCAACGAAACCGACCAACTCACCGCCGCGCCGAGCATCCAGCTGCCCGACAGCACCGCGACGCTGGAGAACTACGGGGGCACGCCGTGCGGCGGGGGCCCGACGGCGTCGCTGCAGGAGGCGTTCGCGCACTCGTGCAACACGGCGTTCGTGCAGCTCGGCATCAAGACCGGCGTCGACGCACTCCGCAGCACCGCGCAGGCCTTCGGCCTCGACAGTCCACCCGACCCGATCCCATTGCAAGTCGCCGAGTCCACCGTCGGCGCGATCCCCGACGCCGCCGCCCTCGGCATGTCGAGCATCGGTCAGAAAGATGTCGCGCTGACTCCGTTGCAGAACGCGATGGTTGCCGCCACCATCGCGAATGAAGGGGTAACGATGCAGCCGTACCTGGTCGACAGCCTCAAGGGGCCCGACCTGGCCAACATCAGTACCACCGGCCCGCATCAGATCCGCCGTGCGATCCCACCACAGATCGCCACTAGGCTGACGAGTCTGATGATCGGCGCCGAACAGGTAACGCAGCAGAAAGGGGCGATTCCCGGCGTGCAGATCGCGTCCAAAACCGGCACGGCCGAGCACGGCAACGACCCGCGCAACACGCCGCCACACGCGTGGTACATCGCGTTCGCCCCGGCCCAGAGTCCGAAGGTGGCGGTCGCGGTGGTGGTCGAGAACGGCGGCGACCGGCTCTCCGCAACGGGCGGCGCGCTGGCCGCCCCGGTGGGCAGGGCCGTGATCGCCGCGGCCCTTCGGGAGGGATCATGAGCCCGCGCGTGGGTGTGACGCTGTCCGGGCGTTACCGACTGCAGCGCCTGATCGCCACCGGCGGCATGGGCCAGGTGTGGGAGGCCGTGGACAGCCGGCTGGGCCGGCGTGTCGCCGTGAAAGTGCTGAAGGCCGAATTCTCCTCCGACCCGGAGTTCATCGAGCGGTTCCGCGCCGAGGCGCGCACCACCGCAATGCTCAACCATCCCGGCATCGCCAGCGTCTACGACTACGGCGAGACGGAGATCGACGCCGAGGGCCGCACCGCCTACCTGGTGATGGAACTGGTCAACGGCGAGCCGCTGAATTCCGTGCTGAAGCGCACGGGACGGCTGTCTCTGCGTCATTCGCTGGACCTGCTCGAACAGACCGGTCGCGCGTTGCAGGTCGCCCACAACGCCGGCCTGGTGCACCGCGACGTGAAACCCGGCAACATCCTGATCACGCCCACGGGACAGGTGAAGATCACCGACTTCGGCATCGCCAAGGCGGTCGACGCCGCGCCGGTCACCCAGACCGGGATGGTGATGGGCACCGCCCAGTACATCGCCCCCGAGCAGGCGCTCGGACACGACGCCACAGCGGCCAGCGACGTCTACTCGCTGGGGGTCGTCGGCTACGAAGCGGTTTCGGGCAAGCGGCCGTTCACCGGCGACGGTGCGTTGACCGTGGCCATGAAGCACATCAAGGAGACACCGGCGCCGCTGCCGGCCGACCTGCCACCGAACGTGCGTGAGCTCATCGAGATCACGCTGGTGAAGAACCCCGGCATGCGATACCGCAATGGCGGCCAGTTCGCCGACGCGGTGGCCGCGGTGCGTTCGGGGCGCCGGCCCCCACGGCCCAACCAGGCGCCCACTATCAACCGCGCCACCCCTGCGGCCATCCCGTCCGGTGCACAGGCCCGGGCCGCCGCCGACCTGACCGGCCGGTCCGGCGTCATGACAGGCACCCGCGCCCGTCCGGTCACGGGCAGCCACCGCCCGCCGCCACCGCGGCGCACGTTCTCGTCCGGGCAGCGCGCGCTGCTGTGGGCGGCGGGGGTGCTCGGCGCCCTGGCGATCGTCATCGCGGTTCTGATCGTGATCAACGCCCGCGACAAGCAGAACCAACAGCAGCAGACCCCGCCGACGGTCAACCAGTCTGTCACCACGTCCGCGGCGGGCCCCGCGCCCGCTCGGCCCCAGAATTGGACGTGGCCCGGTGTCGTCGGTAAGGGTGGAGGGCGAATAGGTGAGCCTCACGCGGCTCCCGACGCGCATTCACATGACGAGACGTAGCCATGACCACCCCACAGCACCTGTCCGACCGCTACGAACTGGGCGAAATCCTTGGTTTCGGCGGCATGTCAGAGGTCCATCTGGCCCGTGACCTCCGGCTGCACCGGGACGTCGCGGTCAAGGTGCTGCGCGCCGATCTCGCCCGCGACCCGAGTTTCTACCTCCGGTTTCGCCGTGAAGCCCAGAACGCGGCCGCGCTGAACCACCCCGCCATCGTCGCGGTCTACGACACCGGCGAGGCCGAGACGGCCGCCGGACCATTGCCCTACATCGTGATGGAGTACGTCGACGGGATCACGCTGCGCGACATCGTNCACAACGACGGACCGATCCCGCCCCGCAAAGCGATCGAGATCATNGCCGACGCCTGCCAGGCGCTCAATTTCAGCCACCAGCACGGCATCATCCACCGCGACGTCAAGCCNGCCAACATCATGATCAGCCACACCGGTGCCGTGAAGGTGATGGATTTCGGCATCGCCCGGGCACTCGCCGACAGCGGCAACAGCGTGACCCAGACCGCCGCGGTGATCGGCACCGCGCAGTACCTCTCGCCGGAGCAAGCTCGCGGCGATGCAGTCGACGCGCGCTCCGACGTCTACTCGCTCGGTTGTGTCTTGTACGAAATCCTTACCGGAGAGCCGCCTTTCGTCGGTGACTCGCCGGTCGCCGTGGCTTACCAGCACGTCCGCGAGGACCCGGTTCCGCCGTCACAGAGACACGAGGGCGTCTCGCCCGAGCTCGACGCGGTGGTGCTCAAGGCGCTGGCCAAGAACCCCGACAACCGGTACCAGAGCGCGGCCGAGATGCGCGCCGATCTGGTGCGGGTGCACAACGGTGAACCGCCGGAAGCGCCGAAGGTCCTGACCGACGCCGAACGCACATCGCTTCTGGCGCCTACCCCAGCCGCTGGATCGCGCGGCCAGCAAACTGAGCCACTGGCCCGCCAGCGGGCCGATTACGAGGACCGCGACCGCGCTCCCGCCGGCTCGGTCGGCCGCTGGCTGATAGCGGTGGCGGTGTTGGCGGTGCTGACCGTCGTCGTCACCGTTGCGATCAACATGATCGGCGGCAACCCGCGCGACCTGCAGGTGCCCGACGTGTCGGGTCAGCCGTCGGCCGACGCGATCGCCGCACTGCAGAACCGCGGCTTCAAGACCCGGACCCAGCAGAAGCCGGATTCGACGGTGCCGCCCGATCACGTCATCAACACCGACCCGAAGGGCAACGACAGCGTCTCCGCCGGGTCGGAGGTCACACTCAACGTATCCACCGGTCCCGAGCAGCGGGAGATTCCCGACGTCTCGTCGCTGAGCTACGCCGACGCGGTGCGCAAACTCACGTCCGCGGGATTCGGCAAGTTCAAGCAGACACCCGCGCCGTCGACGGCGGACATGAAGGACAAGGTGTTGGGAACGAACCCGCCCGCCAACCAGACGTCGGCGATCACCAACGAGATCACGATCCTCGTCGGCTCCGGCCCGGAGACCAAGCAGGTTCCCGACGTCAACGGGCAGACCGTGGACGAGGCCCAGAAGAACCTCACCGTCTACGGCTTCACGAAGTTCAGCCAGTCACCCGTGGACAGCACCCAGCCCGCGGGCCAGGTGATCGGCTCGAACCCGGCCGCCGGCGCGAACGTGCCGCTGGATTCGGTGATCGATCTGCAGGTGTCGAAGGGCAACCAGTTCGTGATGCCCGACCTGAGCGGCATGTTCTGGACCGACGCCGAGCCGCAGCTGCGGGCGCTGGGCTGGACCGGTGTTCTGGTCAAGGGCGCCGACGTGCCCGGGTCGGACGCCCAACGCAACCGCGTCGTCTCCCAGAGCCCCGCGCCGGGAACCGGCATCAACCGGGACGCCAACGTCACGCTGAAGTTCGGGTTGTAGCCGCACGGACGGTGTCGGCGACCCCGGTCTCGAGCCGGTGGATCAAGGCCTCGTCGGGTGTCCGGCCGCAGTACGCCAGCCAGTTGGCCAGCATCCGGTGTCCGCCCTGCGTCAGGATCGATTCGGGGTGGAACTGGACGCCGTGGATCGGCAGTTCGACGTGCCGCAGCCCCATGATCACNCCGCTGCGGGTTCGCGCGGTGACCTCCAGCTCAGCGGGCACCGTATCCGGAAGCACCGTCAGCGAGTGGTAGCGCGTCGCGGTGAACGGATTGGGAAGGTTCTGCAGCACACCGGCATTCGTGTGGTAGACGGTGCTCGTCTTGCCGTGCAGCAGTTCGGGCGCACGGTCGACCGTGGCACCGAACGCGACGCCGATCGCCTGATGCCCGAGGCACACGCCGAGCAGCGGTGTTTCGGCCTGCGCGCAAGCACGGACGAGCGGGACCGACGCACCCGCACGTTCGGGGGTGCCGGGGCCGGGGCTCAGCAGCACGCCACCGAACCCGCGGGCCACGGCGGCGGTGTCGTCGAGCCTGCGGTCGTCGTTGCGCCACACCTGGGCGTCGGCGCCGAGCTGGCCGAGGTACTGCACCAGGTTGAACACGAAGCTGTCGTAGTTGTCGACGACCAATACCTGCATCACGCCAGGTTAACGTTCGCGGGGTCGGCCCCGGTTCAGCCCACCGGTCCCGCCGGCTTGGCGTAGTGCAGCGTGATCGGCCCGCTATATCCCACGACCTGCACGTCGGCGCGGGGTTCCTCGGTATAGCCCAGGCCGAACCTCACCACGTACTGCTTGTACAGGGTCACCAGGGGAGCGGCCGCCAGCGCGGCCTGCATCGCAGGNACATCGCCGATTGCGGCGACGGAGTACGGCGGGCTGTAGGTGCGGCCGTTGAGCAGCAGCGTGTTGCCGACGCAACGCGGCGCGGAGGTGGCAATGATCCGTTGGTCCTGCATCTGCACGGCTTCCGCGCCGGCGCTCCACAGCGCGTTGAGGACCGCCTCGATGTCCTGCTGGTGCACGACGAGGTCGTCGGGCGAGGCGTCGCGGGGGAACCGGCCATTGGCGTCGCGCTGCGCGTCGGTCAGTGTCACCACCAGCCCAGGCCCGTGCATCGGCACGGTTCCGGCGGCGACGGCCAACGGCGCGGCCTTGGCGATCAGCGCCGCCACGGCCGCGTCGCTGCGGGCCGGCCCGGCCCTGGCGTCGTCGACCTGGTTGGCCAGCGAGTCACGCTGGGCGCTGAGCCGGTCGACGGACTGCTGCGCCTCACGCACCAGGTCGACCAGGCGCGGCGCGTCGCTGCGCCGGATCTCGCCCCCGCCGGACACCCCGTGCGTGGTACCCAGCAGCGCGCCCGCCAGCAGGCAGACCACCGGAACGCCGAAGCGCCAGGCAGAGCGCCGGGAAGCCACCAGAGATCCTCTCTTCGTCGACGCAGCGAGGCTCGCAACCCGCGTTGCGTTAGTCTCATGGTGCACCAGCACCGCCCCAGATTCGCAAAGGTACACATGCCCAAGTCCAAGGTCAGGAAGAAGAACGACTTCACGACCAAGCCGGTCAGCCGCACGCCGGTGAAGGTCAAGGCCGGGCCGTCCAGCGTGTGGTTCGTCGTGCTCTTCGTGGGGCTGATGCTGATCGGGCTGGCCTGGCTGCTGGTCTTCCAGCTCGCCTCCACCGAGATCGCGTTCCTCGCACAGCTGGGTCCGTGGAACTACGCCATCGCCTTTGCTTTCATGATCACCGGACTGTTGCTCACGATGAGGTGGCGGTAGGCGCCCGCGGTGCCCAAATGCTTACCGCCACGTCAATCTCGCGTTACCACGCCGGCAACTTCGCCGTCACCCAATCACACCGTTGTGATTCATCCCCATTGTGGATAGCACCTGTGGATAACGTCATTAGGTGCGGTAAGGGGGTGTGGGGAAATCGTGCAGCAAACTAGTTGGGGGCCCAGGACCGCCGCTGTCGTAAGTTGCGGAGTCGCCGGGATCGTGATGGCTGGCGCAGCTGTGACGCTCGTCACAGACCCGCCCGGGCGGATTTTGGTCGGTGTTGCCGGGCTGGGATTGTTGATCTTTGCAGGATTCTCGCTGCGGGCGCGACCCAAGCTGGCAATCACACCGGAGGGTCTGGTGGTCCGCGGATGGTGGCGCAACACGGTCCTGGCGCGGCCGTCGATAAAGCTGATTCGAATCACCGAATTCCGTCGGTGGGCGAGAAAAGTCCGATTGCTGGAGATCGACACCGTCGACGACCGGCTAATCGTGTTCACCCGTTGGGATCTCGGCACGAATCCGATCGAAGTGCTCGACGCGCTGACCGACGCCGGCTATGCCGGCCGGTCAGATCCGCCTACTGCGACACCGTGATCGAGTTGATCACAACCGGGTCGCTGGGCCGATCACGCGCATCGGTGGAGGTGCCCGCGATCGCGTCGACCACCTTCTGCGACTCGGGATCGACCACCTCGCCGAAGATCGTGTGCTTGCGGTTCAGGTGCGGCGTTCGGCCGACTGTAATGAAGAACTGCGACCCGTTGGTGCCCGGCCCGGCGTTGGCCATCGCGAGCAGGTACGGCCGGTCGAACTGCAGCTCCGGGTGGAACTCGTCACCGAACTGGTAGCCGGGACCGCCGCGGCCCGTGCCGGTCGGGTCGCCACCCTGGATCATGAACCCGTCGATGACGCGGTGAAAGACCGCGCCGTCGTAGAACGGGCCGGAAGTGCCGCCGGAGGCATTCTGGGTGGTGTAGTCGGTGGTGCCCTGCGCGAGGCCGACGAAGTTGGCGACGGTCTTGGGGGCGTGGTTACCGAACAAGGCGATCTTGATGTCCCCGCGATTGGTGTGCAGGGTCGCCGTCGCGGTCTGGATGAGGCTCGTCACGGGATGCCAGTGTGCCACGCCGAGTTGAGCAGTCGACGCGGCACCGTCAGATACGCTCAGGGTCCGGCGGCAGGAAGGTGAAACGTGACTACCAAGACGCGACTGACCCCAAGGCAGCGCCTGACNNGCGGCCTCGCCTACACCGCGGTCGGCCCGCTTGACATCACCTGCGGCACAGTCGGTCTGGGGCTGCAGACCGCGCACTCGGCCGGCAGCGGGCTGCGCCGGCGCTACGCCAAGGCCCGGATCGCGCACCGGGTCAGCGCGGCGCAGGAAACCGTTGCCCGGGAGCTGGCAGCGGCCCAGGAGGTCGTTGCGGGTCTGCCGCAGGCGTTGCAGGAGGCACGCAAGCCGGGGAGCCGGCGGCGCCGCAGGCTGATCATCTTCTCGGCCGCCGCGGTGGTGACGCTGGCGGGCGGCGCGGTGGCGTTCACGATGATCCGGCGGTCGTCTGAACCCGAACCGTCGCCGCGGCCACCCAGCGTCGAGGTGACGCCCAAACCCTGAGGCGCCCGTTATCGCAGGGGGATGTCCTTGCCGCGGTCCTGCTCCGGGCGCGGACCGAAGTAGCGCCGGTCTGATTCGGCGATGGCGACGTCGTTGATGCTGGCTTCACGTCGGCGCATCAGGCCGTTGTCGTCGAAGTCCCACAGTTCGTTGCCGTAGCTGCGGTACCACTGGCCTGCGCTGTCGTGCCATTCGTATTGGAAGCGCACGGCGATGCGGTTCTCCCGAAACGCCCACAGGCTCTTGCGGAGGACGTAGTCGAGTTCCTTCTCCCATTTGGCGGTGAGGAACTCGACGATCTCGCTGCGGCCGGTGATGAACAGGTCGCGGTTGCGCCAGGCCGAGTCTTCGGTGTAGGCGAGGCTGACTCGGTGCGGGTCTCGCGTGTTCCACGCGTCCTCTGCGGCTTGGGTTTTCGCGACGGCACTGTCGAGGTCGAAGGGCGGGAACGGGGGCCGCGGTTCATCCATCGTGCTTGTGTCCCTCGAGACTGTGTAGCCCTCGAGACTGTGGAGCCCAGGAGACTCGAACCCGACATCTGGCTTGCCCTTCATCTGCCTTGCCCTTCACCGCACACCCGCCAGCCGACGAGGACCTCGCAACCGGCGGGGTCGTCCGTCAGCCCCAACTCTCGTACTCGAAGCAGATGCAGTGATGGTCGCCGGACATGTCATGGCACGCGCCCTCGCCCCGATCATGCAGGTGAGCTTGTTTCGGGTCGCCATGAACATTCAGATTGTGATCCTCTTTCGGGTGACCGCAGTTACGGCAGTATTCCGTCACCTCACTCATGGTCATTCCTTTCTTGTATGAATCGAGCCTATGCCTGTTGTCGACGGTGCCGGCCGCCTCAAGAAATTTGACGGGGAACGTTCATCGAGTGCGCCGCAACTCAGGACCGGGCTTGACCCTGCGGGCGGTAGACACCACCTGTTGTGGAGCCTAGGAGACTCGAACTCCCGACATCTGCCTTGCAAAGGCAGCGCTCTACCAGCTGAGCTAAGGCCCCTCGGNGCGACCAGCGGACTGGTCGACAGCCACATGCCACACCTCGACGCGACGCCGTGAACGCCACACCAGCACGACGAGCGCGAGCGCGACAATCAGCAGGACCAGCCTCATGGTGTAGCCTTCCGTGGGCCTAGGAGGACTCGAACCTCCGACCTCTTCGTTATCAGCGAAGCGCTCTAACCGCCTGAGCTATAGGCCCGTACTCGCGTACGACCGACCGACGAGACTACCGCAATCGCGGGCCACCCCCAAACGGCTAATCGCGATCGGCCAGCGTCACCTCGACGCCGCCAACAAGGTCAGTGGTCAGGTTGTAGATGAACGCGCCGACGGTCGCCATCGCGCTCAACAGCACGATGTTCACCAGGCCGATCAGCGCCGCGCCGCCGAAGATCGCGCCGCTGGAGACCAGCTCGGTGGTGCTCGTGTTCGTCAGCAGGTCACCGACATTGTTGTTGAGCTTGCTCCACACACCCATCCCGCCAAGGACCAGGTAGAGGAACGCCACCGCGATCATCCAGACGAAGAACAATGCCACCGAGAGCACCAGCGACACCTTGAGAACGCTCCAAGGGTCGACGCGCCTGACCTGCATGCTGGCCCTCAGCGGTCCCCGCGAGCGGCTGCCCACCTGCACGCGGCTCGTCGAGGCCGACGAGCCGGCGGGTTCG